>Ga0222701_1000321_pt1 | contig 19479 bp, 14 predicted proteins | sample AntAcemetage1502_FD_179825 | JGI IMG/M metagenome (GOLD analysis project Ga0222701, IMG submission 179825) | Saline water microbial communities from Ace Lake, Antarctica - #1502 | ecosystem: Environmental > Aquatic > Non-marine Saline and Alkaline > Saline | place: Antarctica: Ace Lake... | reverse complement strand
TATCTAAAATACGTTTAGCAATATCAAGGGTTTTAATCCCATATTTATCTTTTTGCCATTCACCGCTGGCTACAAATTCATGCATACAATATTGATCTTTAAAAGGAATACTATAATATTTTTCCAGTTTTTTCTGAATATAGTTAGCATTAATAATTGCATTTTCTGAGGCACGTTTCAATCCTTTTGCACCTAACATTTTTATATACATGTATGCTCTAAGATTAACTCCAAAGTTACCAAAGAAAGGATGTACTTTACCAAAACTGGTGTCTTTATGAGAATAATCCAGATAATAATTATCATCTTTCTTAGCAATTTGGGGAGTTGGCAGGAACTTAACAAGATCTTTGCGAACACCTATAGGACCTGAGCCAGGACCACCGCCGCCATGTGGAGTTGCGAAAGTTTTATGCAGATTATAATGCATGATATCAAAACCGATCTCACCCGGTTTTACAATTCCCAATAATGCATTAAAATTTGCACCATCCATATACATAAGTCCATCTACACTATGAATGATCTTAGCGATCTCTTCAATATTAGTTTCAAAAAGTCCAAGCGTATTTGGATTAGTAAGCATGAATCCAGCAGTATCCTCATCTACGTGAGCTCTAAGATCATCAACATCTACCAAACCTTTACCATTAGATCTGATCTCAACAACTTCAAAACCGGCTAGAACTGAACTGGCAGGATTTGTACCGTGAGCGGAATCAGGTAGAATGATCTTCTTTTTATTTGTGTTACCTTTTAGATCATGATAAGCTTTAATTACCTTGAGCCCTGCAAATTCACCATGAGCACCAGCAACAGGTTGTAACGTTACCCCGGCAAACCCAGATATTTCTGCCAGATCTTTTTGTAATTCGTACATTACTTCCAGTGCACCTTGAGTTGTACTTTCACTTTGGAAAGGATGCAGTTCATTAAAGGCCGAATTCCTTGCTAAAGTCTCACTGATCTTCGGATTATATTTCATTGTACATGAGCCAAGAGGATAAAATCCTTTTTCAATACAATGATTTTTGTCGGAAAGTTCAATAAAATGGCGCATTACATCAAGCTCACTCACTTGAGGAAGTTTAATATCTTGAGCACGTTTAAATTTCTCTGGAATACAATTTTTTACATTAACATCATTTTTTGGAAATGTATATCCCTTTCTGCCTTCAGAATTAATCTCAAATATGGTTTTAGACATTGGCTACCTCCTTAAGAGAACTTACCAGTTCATCCAGATCACATTTCCTTTTCTTCTCAGTTACAGCTATCATTAACATATTATCTAAACCAGCAATTTTCATATCAATGCCGGGGAAGATATTTCTACTTTCTAATTTATTAATGATCAGGTTTGCTGGAATAGGAGTATTGATAACGAATTCTTTAAAGAAGGGAGCTTTGAAAGCCATTGAAAATCCATCAATTTTAGAGATCTCTTCGGCCAGATAATGAGCTTTTGTCAAAGAATGATCAGCTACTTCTTTCAAACCTTCTTTTCCCATTAAACACATATATACTGTGGCTGCAAGACTGCATAGAGCTTGATTTGAACATATATTGGATGTTGCTTTTGCCCGGCGAATATGTTGCTCGCGAGCCTGAAGAGTTAAACAGTAAGATCGTTTACCATCAACATCAAGAGTTGCACCTACGATTCTGCCCGGCATTTTTCTAGCAAGTTTAGTGGTAGTAGCTAAAAACCCGAGTAGTGGACCGCCGTAATTCATGGCATTGCCAAGTGCTTGTCCTTCACCTATCACAATATCTGCTTTGTATTCGGATGGAGCATTGAAAAGCGCAAGTGAAATTGGATCAACCGCTACTATGAACAAACTTTTTTTTACAGAATGAGCTATTTCTTCTACTGCAAAGGCATCCTCTATGTTCCCGAAGAAGTTTGGGGTTTGTAAAAGAACGCAAGCTGTCTCATCATCCACAACTGTTTTTAACTTATCAAGATCAATGAGTCCTTCTTTTGTGGGAACAATAACAAGTTCTAACTCAACGCCATCAGTGTATGTCTTAATAACTTCCAGGTAAAGAGGATTGATCGTTCCAGCAATTACGGCTTTATGTCTTTTAGTATTTCTAACAGCCATTAAAATTGCTTCAGCAGCTGCAGATGCACCATCATACATACCAGCATTAGAAATATCCATACCGGTAAGGTCACAGATCATGGTTTGATATTCATAAGTATACTGCAAAGTTCCCTGGCTTACTTCAGCCTGATAAGGTGTGTATGAAGAATGAAATTCGGGACGGAGTAAAATATGATCAACAGCAGCAGGAATAAAATGGTTATAGATCCCACCACCTAAAAACGAATTTACATTTGCTCTATTTTTTGCGGCAAGTTCAGAGATCTTATTTGTGATCTCCATTTCGGAATATGCTTCATCCAACTGGATAGGTTTTTTTAGTTGCAACTTGCTTGGAATATTGTTAAGAAGTTCTTCAAAATTCTTAACACCAATTACAGCCAGCATCTTCTTTCTTTCATTATCAGTATTAGAAATATAAGGCATAAATTTCCTCCTAAAGGAATTTATTTTTTGATACAAAATTTTATTAGAAAATTATCTGTCAAATGAAATAGTTTTATGATCCACAAATATAATAGTTGTATTTAGTTATTGGATTAGATTGATAAAAATAATAATAATAGTGTAAATTAAGTATTGGTTCAAATAAAGCAAAAAAGGCTCCATCTAAAATTAGATAGAGTCTGTGTTATTTTGTTAAGATCAATCGGTAACTTCAATATCTCTAAAGATTAGTTCAAAGCAATTATTCAGTTCAGGAATTTGCAGCAAGATATCAAGCCTTTTTACACTCTTCGGTTTTATCTTAACATTTCTAAATTTATAAATGAGTTGAGTTCCAACATCCTCGACAGCTGTTATATCTTCAATGCCGTTCCACCCATTATGATGTGTGCCTAATTTGATTTCCGGGCTTCTAAATTCTCTACCTTGATCATCAATAAAGCGAACATACATTTTAGAATATCTATCATAAAGTGTAATCTGTTTATCGTTACTTTCATTGGTCATATTAAAAATAACCGAAAGGAATCCTCCTGTATAAAAACAACTTTCCAATTCAAATTTTATACCATGTTTTACTTGAGTTTGCAACAAATTAGTTTGTGGTTCTTGAGTTTTTGTTGGAATGGATTCGTTGATAAGGCTGCTCTTGGTTTTTTGTATACCCTCACCCATAAGTTTGCGAATAGTTTCATCTTTTTGTATAGATACAGATGCAACAGAAAAAATCGAGCCTGTCTCTGTTGAAATGAGTCTGGAATTTAATTTGATATTATTAACCAAGTCTGTAATAGAACCGGTAACTATTGCTTCAACACCAAGTAATCTACCAATACTTATGGCAGATTCTTCATCAATAAAACCTGTAATTCCTAACTTTTGTTCAGCCAGTACATTATTCAATAGATTACGTTCAACTACTTCGAATTTATTGGTCATAAAAATACGAGTAATAAGTTCTTCTGCGATGAATGAACCAAAGTTAGTAACATTACCATTGAGATCAGCAAATTCAATTACTGCAATTTTTTTAATTTTAGATTCCTTAAAACTGGAAATGATCTGACCAGTTAGTTTATTCATCTGGTCATCTAATGTTAATTTTTTTGGCTTTTCTGTTATTGTGGTTTTGGCTGTGGATAAACACGCTGTTAAAACAATAAAAATTAAAACTAAAATAGAAAATTTTATAAATTTCATCAATTCCTCCAAGAATCTTCTTATGGAACAAGAAGTAAAAATTTAGAATTTAACGCAAGAAAATTAATTTATGTTAATCCTGAAATTATAGAAAGTAATCCCATTATTATCAGTAGAATCAGAGTCAATTTTTTAAAATGATCATCCTTGATCTTATGAGAAAGAAAGTTCCCAACGAAGACACCAATCAACAGACCAGGAAGAAAATTTAGAGAATAGTTCCAAACTTCTTTTGTGAGAAGTCCATTTAAATAGTATACTGAAATTGTGAATAGATTCAAGATGAAGAAATAAGCAGCCAGATTACCTCTGAATGTATGTTTATCCACATTTTGATTCGAAAGAAAAAGAATGATTGGAGGCCCACTGATGGAAATACTGCCTCCAAGTAAACCGCTAAGCATTCCTATTGGCAACATTGCAATTTTCTCATTTTTAAACTGCCTGCGAAAACCAATAAGTAGTAAAATTCCAAAAACTAATATCATTAAGCCAATGAATATTTTAAGCAGATTTTCATTCATGATAACCAGTAAATGTGTACCCAAGGGCATTGTAATTATTCCAGCAAAAAGTAGGATCCATATTTTCTTTAGATTTATGGCTTTTCTGGCAGAATAGAGAACAACAATGTTGATTATCATTGAATAAATTAGTAATATAGGAACAGCCGTTTTGGGGGATATAAACAAAGTGATGAGAGGAACTGCAAGAATTGAAAATCCAAAACCGGTAAGACCCTGAAGAGCAGCAGAAAAAAGGAAAATAAATAATCCGATAAATACTAGCTGCTCCATTTTACCTCATTTATTTTTTCATCCGGATAAAAACCAAAAACGATGTACTTTTTATCTCTCATTTCTCACCTCTGTCAGGAAACAAATTTTTCTGTTTCAATTGTGTCAAAATATTTGTTACATTTTGTATTGCTGGAACTAGCCATTATGTCTTGATGCACACCATACTTGACACAAATATTGAACCCAAAATAATGCCAGTTATGAAAAAAAATGTAAATAGAGAAAAAGCTATAAGAATCTTTGCTTCAATGTTTATCTTAGTGGCTGTATTTTCATGGACACAAGAAATTCAAGAGAAAAAAAAATTGCATACTGCTGATTCTTTATTTACTGACTCATTGAAAATTACTGACAGTCTTAGATCTGATTCTCTTTTTTATGTAGCAGATAGCATTGATTATAATGTGGAAAAAGAGATCATACAATTAAGCGGGAATACATCAGTAACTTATCACACATCAATAATTAATGCAGATACAATTGCTATTGATCTAAAAAAAAAACAAGCATATGCAAAGGGAAAATCCTATCTACAGGATGGATCTCAGAATATGCTTGGAAGAGATATCTATTACGATCTTCAAACCAAATGGGGTTTAGTTTCCAGTGGAGCAAGCAAATTTGATAAAGGTTATTATTACGGCACAGAAATAAGAAAAATTGATGACGATATCTACGATGTGGACGACGGTGTTTTTACAACTTGTGATGCCCTGCATCCGCATTTTTATATTCAGGCAAAAGAACTTCGTTTTTATCGGGATGACAAATTTGTGGCAAAACCAGTTGTTTTTTACGTAAACCATTTTCCTGTTTTTGTGTTTCCTTTTGGAACTTTTACTCTAAAACGTGGAAGGCAATCAGGTATTTTGGTGCCATCTCCTGGTTGGAATAAAACTAAAGGAAAATATCTAGAAAATATTGCCTATTATTTTGCTTATAGAGATCATGCAGATTTTACATTAGCACTAGACTATTATGAATTGATGGGTTGGGAACTGGGTTTTCGTTCCAAATATAAACAAAGATATATTCATTATGGTTTCTTTAATGCGATTTTACAAAAGAAGATAGAAGGACCTCAAATATCTCAATATGAATGGAATATAAAAAATAGACACCATCACGACTTTGGCAATAGAACTACTTTTGATATGAACCTGAATTTTGTAAGTAGCAAAAGGGTTTGGGAAGGTAGCGAGGATCTTGATGAACGTCTTGCAGAGAAGATCACATCTTCTATGGCATTTACAAAACCACTTTTCAACAGTATGTTATATATATCTGCAAACTATATTGATGATCTGGAAAACAAAACAAAAGATATTACATTGCCAAATGTATCTTACTCATTGCCATCCAGGCCAATATATGAAATATTTTTGGAAGAGGTCAATGATATTCCTGATGATGCATGGTGGGAGAATTTTTCCTATTCCTACAGAGTTAAGGCAACTCATGAGGGAGATATTAATGATTCTACTGCTACAATTTGGGATGTACTTTACAATGACACACTTGGTCCCGATTCAACTTACGCTACTGGGAATCAGCATAATTTTGGCATGAAGCATACAGCAAGCTTGAGTTATTCCTACAAATTTAAAGGTTGGCTGAATCTATCCCAATCTGTTTCCGGTAATGAAGCCTGGTTTGATAGAGATAAGAATAATGTGAAATTTGTGCGTGGAATGGATTACAACACCAATTCTTCATTATCATTTAATCTTTATGGAATGAGAACACTACCAGAATTCTATATTTCTGCAATTCGACATATCATCACTCCAAGAATGAGCTTTACTTACCGCCCCGATTTTTCTGAGAATAATAGATTTTATAGTTTTGGCGGAATAGGGCTCAGATCGTCTGTAAAAAGCCGGAAAGTTAGTTTTTCTCTGGGAAATAAATGGCAACTTAAACTTGCTGCAATAAAGAAACTTAAAGAACGCAAAATAAATGATTTCTTCAGCATAACTTCCAGCATAAGTTATGATTATGAACAAGATAATGGATTTAGTGATATTTCACATTCATTACAGTTAAAACCGAATAAGATCACTTTTGGCATTGTTGATATTTCTACAAGTCCAAAAGGAAGTTTCTCACAGGCAACTTACGATCTCGGTATAAATAGCTGGAATCCACGTAAATGGGAACTGGGTGTAAAAAACTGGGATTTCAGTTTAAATTCTTCACTTAAATTATCTGGCAATGCAAATTATATTGATTACTTTCCACTTGAAAAAAATGATTTTGTAACAGGTGATTTCTTCAGTAGCGATTCTATTGATATAGAAACAGAAAGAACTATTACTACTTTGGAAGAAATTGATGAATTAAATAGAGAAGAAAAAAGTTGGGCATTCACGGTTTCTCATATTTACAAGCTTAATAAAGCACAATATGCAATTGATGATTACACAAGCACTTTACGCATGTCAGTATCGGCACGTATAACCAAAAACTGGGCAATCTCATATGATAATTATATAGATCTGGAAGCGGATGAATTGGTGTCACATAATTTCATGATCACACGGGACTTACATTGCTGGAAGATGACATTTAAGTATACAAAACAAGGTGATTATTGGAATTATCAATTTAAATTATTTGATCTGAAATTAGATGACGCTCTTAAGTTTAGTACTTCTGATCATAGTTAATATATGTAATTCAAAACTCAGTCTTTGAGAATCGCAAATAGAAAAGAATATGTTGTTTAAAGTGACGATGTTTTACTTCGTAAAGCCATCTTATATTTGCTTTGCAAAGCCAACATTAAATGTTTGCGGTACATGGAGGAATATGAAAAAAGCAGTTTTCTTAGATCGAGATGGAACTATAAATTCAGATGAACATGGCTATATAAATAAACCTGAGGATCTGCATTTATACCATTTTGCAGCTAAAGCAATTTCAAAATTGAACAAAATGGGATATCTGGTTTTTGTGGTTACAAATCAAGCTGGAATTGCTTACGGTTATTTTAAGATCGAAGATGTAGAAAAGATCAATGCTAAATTAATAAATGAATTGGCAAAAGGGAATGCTTTTATTGATGAAATATTCTATTCGCCATTTCATAAAAACGGAATAATTAAACCATTTAACACTGATCATGAAGATAGAAAACCCGGAATTGGAATGTTCCAAAAAGCAAAAGAAAAATATGATTTCAATGCCAAAGAATCATTTATGATCGGAGATAGATTCTCTGATATTGGATTTGGAAAGAATAGCGGATTAAAAACAATATTTGTTCGCTCTGGTGGTGGTGAAAATGAATTTTTACAAAAAAGAAATAAAACTGAATATCAACCCGATTTTGTAGTGAAAGATCTATCGATTGCGGTAAAATTAATTGAGGAATTAGAAAAATAGATGAAAAAAATAGTTATTATTATTCCTCTGGCAATATTGCTTACATTCTGTGGAACGACTACCGATCCAAATGCAAATCTCGATAGACCTACAAATCTAAATGCCAATTGTAATTATGTTCAAGAAATAAATCTTAGCTGGAATTACAATAATGGAGATGAATCGGGTTTTTTAATCCGACGTAAAATAGAGGGTGGAGTTTATACCGTTATTGATTCAGTTGATGCAGGAATTCACGAATATGATGATGTTAACGTAATTGTTGGAACTACTTACATTTATATGGTTGCAGCATTTTGTGATGAATGCCAGAGTAAGTGGAGCGATGAAGTTAGTGTATTTGTTAAAGAAGGATTTCAAAGCCTAAATTTTGGAACTGAATCAACTCTGGAAGTTGTTACCTGGAATATTGAGCATTTCCCTAAAAATTTAGGTCTAACTGCAGAATATGCTGCTCAAATTATTCGTGGTTTAAATGCTGATGTTTATGCTTTGCAGGAAATTGAAAGTAATTCACATTTTAATTCAATTATTGAAATGTTAAATAACCAAGATTTAGAAAATACTTGGGCTGGCTATCGTGCGACATCAGCCTATGCATATATTAATCTAGCATACATTTACAAAACAAATGTTATTGACCTTACCAATATTTACGAAATATACAGTTCAGGTGATTACAGCAGGGAATTCCCACGCCGTCCACTAATGATGGAAATGCAATGGAACGGAACGAACACATATATTATTAATAATCATCTTAAAGCAATGGGTGATGGCTATCTGGATCTGGGTGATGAATGGGATGAAGAAACAAGAAGATTTGATGCATGCAATTTACTGGATGAATATATCTCGCAAAATCTACCTGATGAACATGTGATCGTTCTCGGTGATATGAATGACGAACTTACTGATTCACAAAGCAATAATGTGTTCGTTTCTTTTTTAAATGAAATTGATGAATATGATTTTACAGATATGGAAATTGCAGAAGGTTCTTCTGTTTATTGGTCGTATCCAAGTTGGCCCAGTCATCTAGATCATATTTTAATAACGAATGAACTTTTCGATGAATTTATTCTGGAAGATTCGGATATTCAAGTTTTAAGAATTGATGAACTTCTTGATGGCGGTTGGAGTGAATATGATAACAACGTTTCCGATCATCGTCCGGTTGGAATAAGACTTGCATTCTAAAATTTAGTGTCTGTTATCCTGAGTTTGGCGTTAGCTAAGTATCGAAGGATAATGAAAGTATGATTATGTCGTACACTTCGATAACTTGTTACACTCGTACTCAGTGTAATATAAAGCCCTAGTGTTGTTTAAAGTGAATAAACTACGCGCTCTATAAATTTGGAGGAAGGATGAAAAACTTTATTCTAATTCTTTTCGTAATTTTCTTTTGTGTAAATATCTTTGCGTCAGAAACAGCTTATGTTCCTGGACAAATTATGATCCAGCTTTCCAACTTTGATGATGCAACAATAGAGAACCTGGAAGTTGACATGAAAAATATTAGATTACAAAAAATCAGATTACTTTCCAAAAGAATGAATATTTGGCTATTTGGTTTTGAATCAGAGAATATAAGTGATTCCCAGATAAAACAACAAATAAAAAACTACTCTTCGGTTCAGGAAGCTCAGTTTAATCATTATACTGCACAACGTGAGTTGCTCCCAGAAGATGAGTTTTTTGATCTGCAATGGAATATGCATAACACTGGTTCAACTGGCGGAGTAGAAGACGCAGATATTGATGCTCCTGAAGCATGGGAGATCACAAACGGAGGAATAACTGTGCTGGGAGATACTCTTGTTATTGCTATAGTTGATGGTGGCTGTGATCTGACACATGAAGATCTAAATCTTTGGAAGAACTTGAATGAAATCCCTAACAACAGCATAGACGATGATAATAATGGTTATATCGATGATTATGATGGTTGGAATGCGTACAATCATTCTGGTAATGTGCCTACGGATAGCCATGGAACACATGTTTCGGGAATCGCAGCTGCTATCGGAAATAATGAGTTGGGAGTTGCTGGAGTGAATTGGAATGCTAAGATCATGCCGATTGCAGGAGATTCCAGTGTAGAATCTGTGGTGGTGGAAGCTTATGGTTATGTATTGGAAATGCGTCAGCTTTATGATGAAACAGAGGGTGAATTTGGAGCTTTTGTGATCTCAACAAATGCTTCTTTTGGAGTAGATTATGGTAATCCAGCTAACTATCCTTTATGGAGTGCGATCTATGATTCTTTAGGTGTGGCAGGAGTTTTAAATGCGGCTGCTACAATGAATATCAATGTAAATGTTGATATTGTTGGGGATATGCCTACGGCTTGCGAAAGTGATTATCTGATAACGGTAACCAATACCACAAAATTTGATGAAAAGTACATTAACGCTGCCTATGGTCTGGAAACAATAGATTTGGGAGCACCGGGATCAAGTATATATTCTACCAACTACAATAATGGATATTCATACAAGACGGGTACATCAATGGCAACTCCTCATGTGGCTGGAGCTGTAGCAATGATGTTCTCTGTTGCAACAGAAGAATTCTTATTAGAATATAAAGATAACCCGGCTTCAAAATGTCTGGAAATAAAACAGTATATTCTGGAAGGTGTAGATATTCTTCCTGATCTGGATGGAACTACCGTTTCCGGTGGAAGATTGAATATGCATAATTCTCTTAATCTAATGTTGAGTCAAGTTTCAGCCAGGAATGAAGTAATATCACCAAAAGTTCATTTGACTAACTATCCAAATCCCTTTAACCCATCAACTACTATCTATTTTGAAACTAATGAAGTTACTGAAACCATGGAGTTGAGTATCTATAATTTAAAAGGACAAAAAATTAAGACTTTCACGGGTTTGCCAGGCGGCAAAGAGGGAACAGTAACATGGAATGGTACAAACAATAATGATCAGCCTGTTTCCAGTGGAATATATTTCTATAAATTAAACATAGAAAATTCATCTATGAATAAAATGATATTAATGAAATAATGTATTTTGTCATCCTGAGTGTTGCGTTAGCAGAGTATCGAAGGATAGTAAGTGTATGATTATGCCGCATACTTTGATACATCGTATTTGTTCCTACTCAGCGTGACAGGATTATTAAATAAGGAGACTTTATGAAGAAAATTGTAATTGCATTGTTTATTTTAGTTACTGCCTTCCTCTGGGCAGAAAAACTTCCCAAAATTGATTATGAAAAATTAACAATTGGAGAAGAACAAACCTTAGAGGTTATGACCTGGAATATTCAAAATTTTCCAAAAAGTGAATTTACTGTTGATTATGCAGAGGGAATAATATCAGCGATTGATGCCGATATTATTGGATTACAGGAGATCGAGAGTGATTCTGCATTTGTTGTTCTGTTAAATAACTTACAGGCTCAAAATCCTGAAGATAAATGGAATGGATTCCGGGCAAATACAAATGAATGGGAAATGAACCTGGCATATCTTTATAAATCGAGCATAATAAAGATGGATAGCATTTACCAGATCTATCCTGACGATGAGATATATCATAAGCCATTTCCTCGCAAACCTCTAATATTGGAATTTTCTTATGCTGATCATAAATTTTATGTGATCAATAACCACTTAAAAGCAATGCCGGGTGAGAAGAATGTTGTACGCAGGAAAGAAGCTTGTAAACTTTTGTATGAATACATTGATGAATTCTTACCGCAAGAGAATGTGATCATGCTGGGTGATATGAACGATACATTAACCGATTCGACAGAAAAAAACGTATTTACAACTTTCCTGGAAAAACCGGATGAATATAAATTTGTTGATCTGGAAATTGCAAAAAATGATAGTGCCGATTGGAGCTATCCATACTGGAAATATCGCGGACATATCGATCATATTCTCATATCCAACGAACTTTATGATGAATTCGAAAATTCAAATTCATTTGTTAAAGTGATCACGATTGATAAATTTATAGAAGGTGGGGAAGACTCACGCTATAAATATATTACTGATCATAGACCGGTTGTGATTAAATTGAAATTTTAAGGGTTTTCCCGTCACTCTAAGGAGTCTTCTTGCTAATCTTTTAACGAAGAGTAAGGAGATTCAGTTTGTCTATCTTTCCTTAAGAGAGCTGCGATCAGGCAACCAGGATGTCGATGATTCTTCTGGTTCCAGGTGAACCATTACATCTATGATTTTAGAATTACTGCTGATCAAGGCTCTTTTTACTTCTTCAGAGATATTATGACCTTCTGAAACTGAGAGATTACCATCCACTGCCAGATGCAGATCCAGATAAATAGAGCTACCTAGTTTACGACTGCGCAACTTATGGAAACCTTTTACTAATTTAATTTTAGATATTACTTCTGAAATGTTATTATATTCTTCATCAGTTATACCTGTATCAACCAGTTCATTAATATTTTTAAAGATGATCTCGAAAGCAACTTTGGCAATAAAAGCAGCAACAACCACAGCACCGATATGATCCAGGATCATCAATTTGGGATCGATAAGAGTTGCAGCAACGGCAATTAGTACTGGTATGGAAGAAAGTGCATCTGTGCGGTGATGCCAGGCATTTGCTTTTACAGCTGAAGAATTAGTCTTGATTCCCACCTGGTAGGTTTTGCGGAATAATAATTCTTTGAGGATAATTGAAATTATTGGTCCAATTATGGTGAATAACTTAATCGTGTGTATATGTTCATCTTTGATAGTAATGATAGCATGATAACCAATACCACCAGCTGCAGCTAGCAGGATCAGTCCAATAATTATCGTGACAAATGATTCGATCTTCTGGTGACCAAAGGGATGACTACGATCCGGCGGAGCAGTCCAGTATTTTACACCAAGTAAGATGACAAGGTCTGTGGAAGTATCAGAAAAACTATGGGCTGCATCTGCCACAACTGCCTGGCTGTTCCCCATAAAACCCACTATGAATTTAACGATGGAGATAAATACATTCAGTACTAAACTCCACCACGTGATCTTCATTATCTCTTTCTTATTATCCATAACAAATTTAATTATAATTCTGTTAAAACCTTGTCAATTCAATATTAGTTAGTTAATACTTCTTTATTCCGTTTTTTTTCGTCACTTTGCTTGCTAAGCCATAGTTTCAACGAAGGCTGGAGGAAATCTTCTTGCTGTTACTCAGCCTAAGGCTGATAAATCTTAATGAAGAGTCGAGAGAAATTCTGAGAGATCTTCTAACGCTATACTTCGATACTTGGCTAAAGCCAAACTCAGGATGACAGTATTTTATTAATCTATCCTTCCTTAGGAGAGCAACGTGCAAGACTCGTCAGGATGACGAGACCTGAGAACAATCCGTCACTCTGAGGAATCTTTCTATTTCTCTTTTAACGAAGAGTCGGTTGTTTATATTTTATCCAAATACTCCAATTATCACATCTCCGGTATTGCTATCAACCGATATTTCCCAGTCTGGGTATACGGGACCCCAGAAAAAATACCAGATTCCATCGTTAAACACTGGTTCACCCAGAGAGGCATTATATTCTTCCCAGCATTGAGGCATTATGAACATTGCTTCCGAAAGACTTACAGGCAGAGTTACTGAATGTGAAAGTTCCACATATTCAACTCCACCACCGGATACATGAACCTCATATATCTTTCCCAGGTTTGTAGAATCACAACCAGTCATGAAAAGGACTATCACTATGAGACCGACTAACATAAAATATTTCATTTGCTACCCTCCTTTGCCTTAAACAATTTTTTCAATAACTTCTTTTTTATTACTTATTTTAATTTCTACCCAAGTATAGCTTTGATCAATAAAGGTAATGAACCTGCAACATTGCCCAAAATATGGACCATGATTGCCGGATATACACTTTCAGATTTCTCTCGATAATAAGCAGCGAGAACTCCGAGAGTGGTTGCGCCGCAAACAATGAACAATACAAAAAAAATTGAACTACTGAACCTTAATACAGAGAAATGCATTGCTCCGAATATTATTCCGGAAATCCAAACAGAAAGAGTTAACCTGCAAAATTTGTATTTCTTAAAAACATTAAGTAGTGATTGTATCAAACCTCTATTTAAAATTTCTTCACAAATACTCGACCATAACCATACAGTAATAATTGTTTTCAAGAAAGAACCACTATCAGGGAATCCCATTTCACCGGTATCACCAAAGAGACTTCGCAATAATCCCATGAAGAGTAAACCATAAATAACTCCACCACCTATTGTTAAAGCAACAGTCTGCCAGATGAGTTTGAAATAATTTATTTTCTTTGGTAATCTCAAGCCAAAGTCACGGAGTTTCATTTTTGGTATTAATAGCATTGCCACAATTGAAAACACCACAAATAAGAATTTTAAACTAATATTTTTCAGATAAAAATCAGTTTGGAAAATTTCCGGTAATAATTTCACTAATTGTGAAGAGATCTTTCCCGAGCCGGTATATATAATATATCCCAGCATTAAAACTAATATAAGTACGATCATTGGCTTTTTCAATAACTTATTCATATACTCTCCTTAGAATCATAATATTTCGCTGTGGTTTTGTAGATGATAATTGAGTTCATAGTTTCTTTCTTCTTCTTTTAGGCTTTGATATTTAAATGAAATACTAATTGTACAGGTAACAAAAAGTACATTATAAAATTAAAGGAATTTCATATAACCAAGAACAAGAACATTTATCTGTTGTAATTTTCTTATAATTTTGAGGTAATGGGTAAATAATTCTGACTTCAGGATTATGAATTGCAAATAAACAAGCACCTAGTGCCATTGGTTTAGGACCTAATGGTGCGATATTTAAAAAAAAACTTTCATCTTCATTTTTTTGATCAATATTTTTTTTTAAGGATTCAAGTAAATTATATGTCTCAAATGGATTATTTGCTCTACAATATAATATATGAGATTCCTTTCTTTGGATTAATTTTTCATTACTAACTAAACTAATATCTTTAAATTTTGGTGAATAGCCAGGAAAGCCATTAACAATGTGTGACTTTATAGGAGAAACATCAAAATTTATTTCTTTTGACAAATCACCATCAAAACCTAATAGGATTACAAGAATTCTATTCTGTTCTCGCAATTCAATCCCAGTAAAGCCAGGAATTTCAATTACACTCAATGGACCGTAACTAGATTGGTACAAATTAAATAATCCGTTTGGGAATAAATATGATTCTGGTTCAGTATAAAAAGTGAATATCATTGAATGCAAAAAAGAGGATTTTATTAGTTTTATAATTAGGAAAAAGTATGGTTTTGTAAAACATGAGATATCAATACCAATCTTCTCATATTTGGAAAAATCTATACCATAAGAGATGAATGATTTTATGCATTCAGAAGGATTTTGTAATAATCCAGGTATTTTTACGATTTTATAATTAATTTTTTTATAAATATTATATGAATCAATTACTTTCTTTTTTCCACCACTTGTTCTTTCTTGAAAATCGATAAGTACAACTTCCTTTATTTGAATGGATTTTAATTCCAATTTTTTTAAAACTTCATATGCCCTAAAATCTGAACCACCGGCTAGAATTAAACAGTCAATTTTAGGGAAGTCACTAAAATCATAGTTATCCAATTTTTCCATTTTAAAGATAAAGTTTGTCATAATTAAATGTTAAAAATCCAATGTTTGTTGAAGAGATTTGTTTACAATATCAGTTTCTTTATTTTTTTTTATGCTAATTTTGAATTCATCTAATTCCATCATTTGCTGAACATCCGAAGGTTTAAATTGAACTGAATGTCCACCTCTAGTTCGATAAGTAATGTTAAATATGGGTGAAAATATACGATTAATTGTATAGATATCTTTTATGTGCTTCCCGGGGGAAGGTTGTTGCAGTTTTGATTTTCTTTGAATAACAGACCAACGTAAGGTAGCATTAAAAGCATCTCTATACTCTGATGGAAGTAAATCTTTGTCTATTGTAAATTGGTTAGTTTCAGGATATTTAATACCTTTATCAATATGGTAATCTCTGAATATGTTTCCTAAGTTCAATATGAAGCGATATATAAAGCCGCCATGATTTTCTATTCTTTGAGTCATTTTTAATTCAGTAGAAGCAACATCTTTAGCAGCCTTATCTTGCTGGTATTTTGAAATTTTCCCTTCGTTGAATAGCATTTCTCTATTTTCGAATTCAGCATATTGAAAGCTTTTTCTGCATAACTCAATGAAATGACCAACTATCCCTGACGAAAGAAAGGCGAATGTATTAAAGCTATAGTACATTTTGTTTTTTCGATAGATGGAGGATAATAAAATAGTTAAGGACAATTTATACTTATCAACATAATCTCGTTTGTATTTTTTACTAAGTTCAGTCTTTTCTTTAGTGAGATAGTCATTCATAGCTTTATTGATTTCATTGGGTTTTCTACCTCTCTTAAACCATAAAATATTAAGAAGTTCCAATAAAGGATTTTTTTTGTTTCTTAACAATTTTTTATCTTTACTTGATAGTTCGCTTATCAACTTAAAATGTTTATCGGGTATTCGAATTGTTAAATCTTTTGCTTCATTCTCAAGATTCTCAGATTTTCCTAAGATACTAGAAATGTCGAGTAGATTTTTTTCCTTAAACAGCTTAATTTTTTCTAATCTATTTTGTGCAATGTGCTTTAAAAATTTGTGATAGCCCTTATCTTTGTTGATTACTTCTTCAAAAATAGTTTCTCTGTAATCTCTTCCTTCTTTAATAAAGTCGTCTTTTGTATTAGTATAATAAGTTCTAAATCCTTCAAGTCTCATCCCTATTCTATAGGTTGCAAATGTAGGAGATGTACTACTAAATTTAATCAAGGTATTTACAAATCTTTGCTGGTATTTAAAAAAATTCTCGTACTCATTGATCATCAATATGAAATTTATCTTTTCATCAAATACAGTAATTGTTTTTTTTAATAATTCGGGAATTTTTCTACTTAAAGATTGTGATATAAAACCTTTTGATGGTTTGAAACTTATATCAGAAAAGGAGACTTCACTTCGGAATGTATTAACTTCTTCCAGTTTTTGATCAAAATCATTTAGAATGTCGTTAAGACTATTGAGGTCTTGTTGTCTTCCAAGAATTTTTGCCATTTTAGGAACAAAATCTGAATCAATTTCATCATGATCGATTAAATTAAGTTTGTAAAGATCTTCAATAACCTCGATTATTTCCCTACCAATCTTTAATTCTAAAAAATGAGTAAAAATTGATTCCCACTTTTCTTTACTTACTCCAAGATCTGAGAATGATTTTAGATGTGGATTATCAACTCTTATATAGAATCCAATACCACCTTTTTCTTTAAAATGGTTGAATATTTTGTTCTTGTCATCAGCATAAAGCTTAATGGCTTCTTGTAATTGCACTTGATAAGAAAAATATCTTAAAAACATGGTTTTACCTGAACCACGACCACCCTTAAAAACAATAGGCATTTTATCATTATATACATCAGATTCACTAATTTTAAAATGTAAGAATTTAAATGGATTACACCAGTAGTCTAAGATAGTATTTGAATCCATTACATTTGCATTATATTCAACAAAAGGATTGCTATACAAATCGTTCAAGTTCAACATATTTATTCTTCCTATAGTTCTTATCGTACCTTTTAATGACAGGATACCATCCATTATTCTCAGACCAGAATATTGGTAAAACATTATCAGGTGTATTATAAAAAAACCAAATATATATTGTCCATCATTATATCCTAATGGAGATAATGGTTTTATTTGGTTACCATAATGTGCAGCAAATTTTTTTCCATCTTCCAAGAGTTTAGGAAAGTTTCTAAAAACATTTGAATTGCTCGAAAAACATTTGTTTTTGTTTTCTAATGTTATACAAGAAATCACATTATAACCAAAGTTATTCAGAAATGTTTTTGCGTTTTTTGAAGCAATTAATGTCAATAGTATAATGTTCTTTTTAGAAAAGTATTTTTTGATTGTTTTTTCCAAGTAATTAAATGCTTGGCTACCTGCTCCACCTGTGAGAGTTACATCATCAAGGAATATTACGGTCTCTATGTTTTTTTGTAAATTTTCTGGATTAGAGATAAAATTTGAAATCGGGATGTTATTAACTTGTCTGAATAAATATGAAATAAACGCGCCACTTTCACCGGGTTTGCCCAGATAATAAAATCGGGATGTATCAAGAAACTCCGATATGGAATTGCTTAAAGTACTATTTTTGACATTTCTATCGACTAATATTTTGTGAACAAAATCTCTGTATAATGTTTTACATAAATGCCTTACTTCATTTTCATTATAATATACGAAATTAACAAGTAACCATAAAGCAAGCTGTCTCTCATATTTATTGCCAAAAACTTCTCCCTTAAAGTTACTTAACCATTTTTTGATATCATTTTCAAATAATTCAAATTTCCATGATATAATACTATTTAGCATAATAAGTTTCATTAATTCTTTTTCTGATGGTAGTGCTTTTCGTATGTTTTTCATATTATTCAAATTCCTTAATTTCAGAGAATCTACCTTTTGACCCTAGTATATAATCCATATTAGTCTCAATTGAAATCCATCTTCTATTTAATTCCTCAGAAGATTGTCCTGTTGTATTACTACCCGCAAAAGTATCCATTACAATATCACCAGGAGAAGTTAATAGATTAATAAAAAAATTTGGAATATTTATTGGCATTCTTGCTGGATGTGGTACAAGGTTATTGTCACGACAGTAGTTCAAATAATTTGTACTTGAATTTGTATTTGTTGATATTAGTACGTTTGATGGAATTGCTCCATTGTTATTTTTCAGGAATGATTTACTGCCAATTACATGTTCAGAAGGTCTTTTGCCTGCATTATATTTCTTCGTTTTTAATAGATTTTTCATTGATTTACTGTATTCTTCTAATACATTTTTATTATTTGCTTTTGGGAAAGGCGTTTTACTCATCCACCAAATATGTGTAAAAGAATCTTTTACTCTTATTCGTTCAATATTAACCCATTGTGCAGGGCTTGGAAGCTTTGCAGGATTATACCATATGAATTGTTGGCATAGGTATAAGTTACCCATATCTAAAAATGCAAGTAATGATCTCAAAGCAAGGGTTGACATAACTGGTTTTCTGGGTTCCCAAGAATTGCCCATTTCGATTACAATTGAACCATCATCAGTTAAGAAATCGCTAAAAAGTGGTGCAAGGTTAGAAAACCATTCAGAATACTCAGACCCTTGCAAATTACCATATTTCTTTTTTCGATTAAGAGGAAACGGAGGTGAAGTAAAAATTAGATTTACTTTATTGCGATAAACATTAAATTCTCTATTTGATAATAAAGTTTTCACTTCTCCTTTGTAAAACGCACCTAGCTTAGTTTGATATCTAATCATATTTTATTCTCTAGAAAAAAGAAATATTAATTAATTTTAATTCTACTCCAATAATTCTTTATCTTATTTTTTGAAACAAATTTAAATACTTC
>Ga0222701_1000317_pt1 | contig 19624 bp, 16 predicted proteins | sample AntAcemetage1502_FD_179825 | JGI IMG/M metagenome (GOLD analysis project Ga0222701, IMG submission 179825) | Saline water microbial communities from Ace Lake, Antarctica - #1502 | ecosystem: Environmental > Aquatic > Non-marine Saline and Alkaline > Saline | place: Antarctica: Ace Lake... | reverse complement strand
CGGTACTGACGCCTGCAGTAAGTTCCCAAGCTGACTTTGGAGTGATCTTTCTGGACAATAACGGAACGCTTGCCATGTGTGGACACGGGACAATCGGAGTAGTGACTGCTCTTCTATCTCTCGGACAGGTCGAACAGGATGATATAAAGCTTGATACGCCAGCCGGGTTTGTCCGCTGCCATGCGGAACGGACAAACGGAGAGGTGAGCGCCGTCACCTTCCGGAATGTTCCTTCGTTGTATCTGCGTACTCTTGATTGGAATGGGGTCCTGGTGCATCTTTCCTACGGGGGGAACCTATTTGCACTAGTCGATGCGGCATCGATCGATCTGCAAATTGACAGGGAGCACCTGCCCGAACTTGTCGAGACCGGGATAGCGATCCGTAGCTGGTCAAACCAGCAGACCAAGGTGCATCATCCAGAGACAGGAGCACTGCTGACGATCGATCTTGTCGAATTCTACGAGGCGGACGATCCGGACAGGAATGTAGTTGTATTCGGAGACAGGCAGGTCGATCGTTCACCGTGCGGAACGGGGACGTGCGCCAAGATGGCCTTTCTACATGCAACGGGAAAACTCCCTGTTGGGAAGGACTATCACTATCAAGGCATCCTGGGCACAGAATTCACCGGAAAGGTCGCGGCAGAAACGACGGTAGGGAACGTTCCGGGAATCATCCCAGAGATAACGGGATCCGCGTACGTGACCGCGATCGGCTCCCTTATCCTCACAGACGACGATCCATTTCCCTCCGGTTTCGACCTGGAGCGAGAAGATCCGTGAGTGTAGTATCTCCTCCGACCATAGCCTGTTTGATCACTTCGGAATCTTGTTCAAGTGCAAACGGCAAGTGGGTGCCGTTAGGCTGTGACGGGGAAGTATCTACGATCGTAGGGTTTTGTGAGCAAGTGGACACTTGCTTCAATTTTCGCGGTACCTGGGAAGAGGAAGGTGATGGTCCTTAAATGTTACTAGGTATTGATATTGGCGGGACGTTTACCGACATCGTCATGAGCGATGGCGAAGAGTTTCGCTTGTTCAAGGTTTCCTCAACACTGCGTGATCCGGCTGCTGGGGTTATCGAAGCCTTGTCGCGACTCATCGACCAAGGGGTGATTTCCCCTGATCGAGTGAGAGAGATCAGGCATGGATCGACAGTGGCAACGAACGCTCTTCTGGAAGGGAAGTGGGCGAGGACCGCTCTGGTTACGACGCGTGGATTTCGCGACGTACTGGAGATTGGTCGTCAGAATCGCCCGAAGCTGTACGATCTCTTCTTCGTGAGTCCTGTCCCGATTGTACCGCGCGATCTTCGCTACGAGGTTGCCGAACGGTTGGACCACCTAGGAAAGGTGATTCAGCCACTTGTCGAAGAGGATGTGGAGCGGTTGATCCCGCTCTTGCGCGAGCAGGGCGTGAAAGCAGTCGCCGTGGTCTTCCTGTTCTCCTATCTCGATCCGTCACATGAGTGTGCGGCGCGCGACACCATCGCTTCTGCTCTGGGTATGCCGGTGACCATTTCAAGCGACGTATTGCCTGAGTTCCGCGAGTTCGAGCGGACCTCGACTACCGTGGTCAGTGCCGCCCTTCGCCCGGTCATCGGTGACTACTTCACATCGCTCGAATCCGGCGCACGAGGCAGCGGCCTGTCCACACGTTGGCAGATCATGCAGTCGAACGGGACGCTTACTCGTGCCGATTATGCCCAGACGAACCCAGCGCGCATCCTTCTCTCCGGCCCAGCGGCGGGCGTTGAGGGAGCGCGAGTCGTCGGCAGGATGGTGGGGATCTCCGACCTGATCACGCTTGACATGGGAGGGACAAGCTGCGATGTCTCGCTCATCCAGAATGGTGCGGCCAATCAGACTACGGCTGGACAGGTTGGCGATTATCCAGTCGCCCTTCCCATGGTTGACATCCACACGATAGGTGCTGGTGGGGGGAGCATGGCTTGGATCGACCGAGGCGGGGCCTTGCGTGTCGGCCCACAGAGCGCAGGTGCCGATCCTGGCCCGGCTTGCTACGGACGTGGCGGTATAGAGCCTACCGTAACGGACGCCCACGTTGTGCTGGGGCACCTCCTCCCCTCTCACCCTTTGGGCGGCCTCGATCGCCTCGATCTCGAGGCCTCAAGGATCGCGATCGAGAGGGTAGCGAGTGGCCTCGGTCTCGGTGTAGAGCAGGCAGCGTTAGGGATACTCGAGATAGCCGATGCCGCCATGGAGCGAGCGATACGTGTGATCTCGATCGAACGCGGCTACGATCCGCGACAGTTCTCCCTCCTTGCTTTCGGTGGAGCCGGCCCACTGCACGCTGTCTCCGTCGCTCGAAGACTGGGGATCAGCAGAGTGATCGTTCCAGGAGCGGCAGGTGTCCTATCGGCGTTCGGCCTCGTCGCCGCCGACATTGGACACGACTTCAGCCAGGGAGTCGTGCGGTCGCTGGCGGAGATCGAGCCTAGAGAAGTCGGGGATATCCTGTCAATGCTGCGCGATCGCGCACATGAAGAGCTCTTGGCAGAGGGTGTGGACAAGATGGCGATCCGCTTCCATGTATCAGCCGATCTGCGCTATTTGGGGCAAGCCCACGAGCTAAACGTAGCGCTCTTCGACGCGGAGGATGCAGCGTATTGGGCGATTGACGCGGCCTTCATGAGCAATATCGCATCGCTATTCCACGCCGAGCACCTGCGAAGGTACGCTCACGCAGAAGACGAGCAACCAGTGGAGCTTGTCGCCCTGCGCTTGCGTGCAATGGGCCCTCCATCGCAGCCACCGCGCACGCGAATGCTCAGTGAGGAAGCCGCGGCGCATGAGGAAGTGGCGGTGGAGTCTTGGTTTGCAAAGGATGGCCCCGTGGAGACACGGATTCTAAGACGCAGCGACCTCTCTGTGGATAGCGAAGGTCCTGCGATCGTGTACGGTGATGATGCGACAACGCTCATCCCGCCGGGGACGCAGGGAAGGATCGACCAGTACGCAAATATGATCCTGGAGATCTCATGACAAGACAGAAGCCTTTTGTCGATCCGATTACGCTAGAAGTGTTGCGACACGCCCTCGCTGCCGTCTCCGAGGAGATGAACGCCAACCTGATTCGCAGTGCATACAGCCCGAACATCAAGGAGCGCCGCGATTGCTCCTGCGCGGTCTTCAATCGAGATGGAAGGATGATCGCCCAGGCCGAATCGATCCCCGTCCACCTCGGGGCGATGCCCTTCTCCGTTGCTGCGGCGATCTCCAAGACGGACACATTTTATCCCGGTGACGTGATCGTGCTAAACGATCCTTACTGCGGCGGCGCGCACCTCCCCGACATCACCTTCATTGCGCCCGTCTTCGTCGATGGCGATCTGTTTGCGTTCGTTGCCAGCCGTGCCCACCACGCCGACGTAGGCGGAAAGGAGCCAGGAAGTGTGGCCGGAGACACGACGGAGATTTACCAGGAAGGGCTGCGCATCCCACCAGTACGTCTCTGGCGAGAAGGACATCTCGATCAGGACATGACCGATCTCATCTTGCTCAATGTGCGCACTCCTGGAGAGCGCCTGGGTGATTTACGCGCGCAACACGCCGCCTGTGAAACGGGGATCGCTCGGGTGCAAGCGTTGGCAAATCGATTCGGATCGGATCTACTCGAAAACGGGATGAAGGCTGTGATGGACTACTCCGAGCGACGAATGCGTGAGCAGATCAGCGAGCTACCGGATGGAATGGTGATCTACGAGGACCACCTCGACGGCGACGGGATCACCGGCAATCCGATACCGATCAGGGCGAGTGTGACGATTGATCAAGAGACGATTCGGGTTGATTTCACCGGCACATCTCCATCCGTCGCCGGTCCGGTGAATGCGGTCTACGCCGTGACCGCGTCGGCGACGTACTTCACAATCCGTGCGCTAACCGATCCAGACATCCCGCCAAACGCCGGTTGCTATCGCCCGATCGAGATCGTCGCCCCGCAAGGAAGCGTGGTAAATGCCGATCCACCATCACCGGTCGTTGGTGGCAATCTGGAGACATCGCAGCGGATTGTCGATGTCATCCTCGGCGCGTTTTCCAAGCTCTGTCCAGAGCGTGTGATCGCCGCCTGTCAAGGGACGATGAACAACATTACGATTGGTGGAATAGACCCACGCACCGGAAAGCCGTACGCACTCTACGAGACGATCGGTGGCGGATTTGGCGCGCGACCAAGCAGAGATGGCGTCGATGGAGTGCACTCGCACATGACAAACACCCTAAATACGCCAGTTGAAGCGTTGGAAAACGCGTACCCTCTGCGCGTCGAGCGCTACGAACTTATTCAAGGAAGCGGGGGTGCCGGCCGCTACCGCGGGGGGTTGGGGATTCGCCGCGACATCACGATCCTCGACCACGCGGCTCGCGTATCGCTCCTCACCGAAAGACGAGTCTCGCGTCCCTACGGGCTGAACGGGGGTGAGCCGGGAGCGGCAGGGGAGAACGTGCTGATCCGCGATGACGAGGAGACGCCGCTTCCTGAGAAGGGAACAGTTACGGTACGCCCAGGGGAGACGGTGAGCCTGCGAACACCGGGCGGCGGCGGATACGGCGCTTCCTCAGAGCGCGATCCACAAGCTGCAGAACGTGATCGCCGTGAGGGGAGGATATGATTATGGTCTTCGGCCTTGTTGGTCTGGAACGAAGTATTGAGTAAGTGTATCATTCTGCGACGTATCTGTCCGCGGAGCACAAACTAGCGCTGGTGAGGAGAAGATGACAACATATCGCATCGATAACCACCCCATCTTGCCAATTCCCAGGCAAGAGACGGTAACGTTCTTCTGGCAAGGTCAGGAATTGTCGGCAAACAAGGGAGAGATGATCGCCTCGGCTTTGTTCGCCAATGGAGTCCGTATCTTCGGTCATCATCCAAAGGACGGGGCACCGCAGGGGATATTCTGCGCTAACGGTCAGTGCTCCCAGTGCCTGGTGATCGCGAACGACGTTCCGGTGAAGTCGTGCATGACCGAGGTTCTGCCCGGAATGCGCGTCGAGCCGATCGATGAGCTGCCACGCTTGCCGCAAATTGACAGCGTCCCCGCGATACACGGGATCGAGACAATCAAGGTTGATGTATTGATTCTCGGAGGCGGTCCGGCCGGGCTATCGGCGGCAGCAGAGCTGGGCCAGCGCGGGATCGATGTGCTGTTGATCGACGACAAGGATCGCCTTGGGGGAAAGCTCGTCCTGCAGACGCACCGCTTCTTCGGCTCGTTCGAGGCGGTGCACGCAGGTACGCGTGGAATCGACATTGCCTCCATCCTCTCAGGTGAGATAAAAGGCCTCCCTTCGGTGAAGATCTGGACAAACAGCACGGCCCTTGCCGTCTTTAGCGACAAGAAGGTCGGTGTGCTGCGTCGCGGGGACGAGTACGTGCTCATTGAGGCGCAGATTCTTCTCGTCGCCACAGGAGCGCGAGAAAAATCGCTTGTATTCAAGGGAAACACTCTCCCGGGCGTGTATGGAGCCGGCGCCTTCCAGACACTTGTCAATCGTGATCAAGTGCGCGCGGCGGAGCGACTGTTCATCATCGGTGGAGGGAACGTCGGACTTATTGCCGGGTATCACGCGTTGCAGGCGGGAATCGAAGTTGTCGGCCTCGTCGAAGCGCTTCCCGAGTGCGGCGGTTACAAGGTGCACAGGGACAAACTCGCTCGGCTTGGTGTGCCAATCTACACGTCACACACCGTCATCTCCGCCAATGGCAACGATCAGGTGGAGTCAGTAACGATTGCCAAAATCGACGATAAGTTCCAACCCATCCCAGGCACGGAGAAGTCCTTCGCTTGCGATACGGTGCTCATCGCAGTTGGTCTCGATTCGGTGAACGAGTTTACCTTTAAGGCTCGCGAGTACGGGATGAACGTGTTCGACGCCGGCGATGCGGAAGAGATCGCCGAGGCCTCGGCAGCGATCTTCTCTGGACGAATCAAGGGAAGGATGATCGCCCGCGAACTTCAAGAAACAAACGAAGAGATCCCAGAGGAATGGTCGCACACGGCACAGCTTCTTAAGTCAAAACCGGGAAAGGTCGGTCGTGAGAATATCCCGCCGTGGGAGGAAGGGGTCTTTCCGATACTTCACTGCTCGCAGGAGATACCGTGCAACCCGTGCAGTGCCGTCTGCCCCAAGGGCTTGATTAAGATTGATAAGACAGACATTCGCCAGCGTCCGCAATTCATCGACGACCCACATCAGTGCCTGGGATGCGAACAGTGCGTCGCCATCTGCCCGGGGTTGGCGATCACCCTGGTCGACTATCGTCAAGATCAAGAAATGCCAACGGTAACGATTGCCTACGAATTCCCACTGGAGAGCCTCAAGGTAGGAAAAAAAGTGACGGTGACCGATTCTGTCGGTGAGATCCTCGGCGATGTGGTCGTGGAGGATCTGCGCTCGATCGTGCGTAACAACCACACCGTTCTCGTCAAGGTGAGTGCGCCGAAGGAATACGCCAAACGTATCGCTGGGATCAGGATTCAAGATCCATCGATCTGTCAGTCGCTTCCACGAATCGAGGAACGCATGGAGGATGATACAATCGTCTGTCGCTGCGAACGGGTTACCGCGGGTGAGATCCGTGCCCTGATACGCGGCGGCTGCCGCGATATGAACGAGATCAAGGCGGACACCCGTGCTGGGATGGGGGCGTGCGGAGGGAAGACATGCACACCACTGATAGAGCGCATCTTCCGCGAGGAGGGAGTTCCGCTCTCTGAAATAAAGGAGAACGTGAAGCGACCGCTTTTCGTTGAGGTTCCGCTTGGCGTTTTCGCTGGCGCGAATTCCAAGGATGTCGAGGAGGCGGGCGATGAATAGCTACGATGTGATCATAATCGGTGCGGGGAGCGTCGGCGTACCAACTGCAATGTCCATGGCGAGAGCCGGCCTGAACATCCTCGTCCTCGACAGTTTCGCCAGCCCCGGGCAAGGGTCGAACAAGGCGGCGATCGGCGGAATCCGCGCTACCCATTCCGACCCGGCCAAGATCCGCCTCTGCCTGCGCGCTCTGGAGGTTGTCTCAACATGGGAAAAGAAGTACGGCCAAGACATCGAATGGACCGAGGGCGGTTACAGTTTCGTCGCCTACCGGAAGCATGAGGAAGAGACGTTCAAGGACCTCCTCAAGACGCAGCATGAGTACGGCCTGGATATCGATTGGTACAACAAGGATGAATTCCTGAAGATTGTCCCTTCCTTGAACCCAGACCGCCTCACTGGCGGGACGTTCTCCCCACACGACGGGTACTGCTCCACCCTCTTACTCGGGCGTGCGCTCTACGAGCAGGCGGTGCAAGCCGGAGCCGAGTTTCACTTCAACGAACAAGTGACCGCAATCGACATTCACGAGGGGCGTGTGCGCGGGGTGAAGACCGATCGCAACGAGTACGCAGCACCAGTCGTAGTGAACGCCGCTGGCCCGTGGGCAAATGAGATCGGAAGGCTGGTCGGCCTCGATCACCCGGTGAATCCCGATTCACACGAGGGGGGTATCACCGAGCCGGTTGCGCACTTCCTCAATCCGATGGTCGTCGACGTTCGTCCCGCCCCCGGTTCGGCCAACTACTATTTCTATCAACTCGCCACGGGCCAGGTTGTCTTTTGCATAACCCCCAGCCCGTCGATATGGGGCTTCGATCGTCGTGAGACGAGCACGTTCCTGCCGATGGTTGCTCGCCGCATGGTCGACCTGATGCCTATACTATCAAACATTCGCGTGCGTCGTACCTGGCGTGGCTTATACCCGATGACCCCCGATGGATCGCCTCTTGTGGGGCGATCAGAGGAGATTAGTGGGTACATCATGGCGATCGGGATGTGCGGTCAGGGATTCATGCTTGGTGTGGGGCTGGGAGAACTGCTGGCGCGCCTGGTCACAGACGAACTAACGTCAGATGATGAAGAGACACTACAGATCCTCTCCGCGTATCGCGAGTTCCATGGGCAAGAAGCATTGAAGTAGGCGATCAGCAGGACTGTCATAATGTAAGATCCTAAGAGCTTAGGAGGAAATAATGCAGATTGGAGCTGTAGAACGTGTAAGATTGGGGATATTCCCCACGCCGCTGGTGGATCTGAAGGCACTCTCCGACCTTTTGGGCGGGCCGCGTATCTTCATGAAGCGTGACGACCTGGATGGACTGGGCATGGGCGGGAACAAGCTTCGCAAGCTCGAATACGCGATGGCCGATGCCATCGCACAAGGGGCAACGACGGTCATCACCACCGGTGCTGTGCAATCGAATCACTGTCGCCTTACCGCTGCAGCGGCGAACAAGTTGGGGATGAAGTGCCAGCTCATCCTCTCAGGGGAGGAGCCGCAGATCGCCACCGGAAATCTCTTACTCGACAAGATTCTCGGTGTAGAGGCGATCCACTATGTTCCACTTCTGAGTCAGGAAGAGAAGGAATCGGCCGCACACGATCCAGTGGAGGAGAAGGTCACAGAGATCGAGAAGCGGCTCAAACGGGACGGCGAGGTCACTTACTATGTTCCCAACGGGTGCCGCGCGCTACACGGGGCGCTCGGATACGCGGGCTGCGTGTGCGAGGTGGTCGAGCAGATGCACGGCCTCAACCTCGCCCCCGATTACTTCCTTTCAGCATGTGGCTCCGTGAGCACGCAGACCGGCCTCATACTGGGAAGCGAGCTCTATTGTCAAGCACAGGCAAAGGTGATCGGAATCAGCGTCTCGCGGGACAAGGACTACATAGTCAAGAAGCTCGCATCATCCCTTGCTGAGGCGCACGCCTACCTTGGCGTGGAGGATCTTCCAGAAGCGGAGATCATCGCCTACGACGAGTACATCGGAGAGGGTTACGGGATTCCTACCAAGGAGATGAAGGAAGCTGTCTCTCTTGTCGCGCGCAAGGAGGGCATATTCCTCGACCCGGTGTACACGGGGAAGGCGATGGCTGGGTTGATTGATCTAGTCCGCTGTGGAGAGCTGCACAAAGGGGAGAGCCTAGTCTTCATCCACACGGGTGGAGTGCCGGGAATGTTCGCAGAAGCGCAGGTGGCAAGCCTGCAGTTCTAGCAAGGAAAGACTAGTCAGGCAAAGAAGAACGGGCGGCCGCGTATGGCCACCCGTGATGTTGCTGCTATATGAGATCCGTTTACTCTGCAGTGCAGATGCCGGTGCCGTTTCCGCGACCCATTCCGCTGCCATTAGCCAAACGCTGGCCGTAGCCGTGCGCGGAACCAAGCCCGTTGCCGTCTCCCAATCGCTGCCCCTGTCCGTTTGCCGCACCGTATCCTGTTCCGTCCATCGGTGCTACCCAATCAGCATCCTCACAGTTGATGATGCCATCGCCGTCTGAATCCTGTTGGTTAAGGAAAAGCTGCGTTCCGTCTGTCTGATTCGCTCCTTGCACCGCGTTTGCCGCACCGTATCCGTTGCCGGCAAACACTGCCAGGCCAATCACGAGAATGCTTAGCGCCAGAATACTGATAGTCACTGTCTTGATCTTCTTCATCATGTCCTCCTTTTGGACTTGAGATTTATGGTATATTAGCCGGCTCGTATGGAGCCTGGGTGAAGGACTTTTCTAGAACTTGTCGGGATGAACAGGAGAATCGAAACGCTGAGCTTTTCTCCTCTAGCCACACAGTGCTTCCAGCACGCTTCGGAAACGTGATTCACAGCAGAGTTTTCTTGCTTAGCGCAGGAGGATATGATGATTGCATGAGCAAGCCTGGATTGATCAAGGATCTCGTTGCACTTCAAGAGCAGATGCGACAGTGCCGTTCTTGCGCGGAAGCTGGCTATCCGATCACCGCAAGGGCGATCTTCTCTGGAGCGGTGATTGCACAGATCATGATCGTCGGGCAGGCACCGGGTGGACGAGAGGTTGATCTCGGTCTCCCCTTCTCCGGCCCGGCAGGAAGGAGGCTCTTTTCGTGGCTGGCGCGGGCAGGGTTTGAAGAGGAGCGGTTTCGCCAGGAGCAGTACATCACCGCGATCACCAAGTGCTTCCCCGGAAAGGGAAGATCGCGTGGGGATCGTGTTCCCACCGCTGCAGAACGCAAGCTGTGCCTGCCTTTCCTCGCCCGTGAGATTGAGATCGTGCAACCGGAGCTGATCATTCCCGTGGGAGGGGTAGCGATCAGGCACTTCCTCGGCAAGGTGCGACTCGATGATGCCATCGGGCAGATCTACGAGAAGGATGGACGCTCGATCATCCCCCTTCCTCATCCTTCAGGCGCAAACATCTGGCTGAACCGCTCCGCAAGCAAGGTTCTTCTACAGAAGGCGTTGCTACTGGTGAAAAAGGAAAAATAGGACGCGGCTGCTCTTCTCATGGACCGAATTGCCACCTAGCATAGCCGCGGGAGGGATTGACGGTGAGATGTTCAAGTGAGCTCCTGCGACTGGACAAGTGTGTCTTGCAAAGATTCCAGGTAATGATGGGTGATGAGTGCTGAGAAAGAGCAAGAACACTCTCCTGCAGAGGTCTGTCTGATTAAGAAACGCAGACAGGGGCAAAGGCCTGTCTGTTATCGTTCTTTGACGGACAGGATGCCAAGGAAAGCCTGATCGAGGGGAAAGAGCAAAAGAGACAGGGGCTATGCAAGCTCTTACAACGAAAGAGTGGGCAGGCAGGTGTTTGATCTCAGTCTAAAGTCTGGCGACATACAAGGTTCATACAAACTGCAATCCTGAAACTTTCGACGGTTGATTAGATTGCATTCTTCGTGCTTTTCGTAATGAGTCTTGCTTGGATTCGGGCGCGAGCGCGTGAGGGAACACCTCTCTATCCTTTGCTGTTGCATCTTCGTTACCTACTCCAACCAACGAGGGATCTTCCTTGTCAGCGTATTGGGTACATTGGACATAGATGGACGCTAGAATTGGGTGTGCAGGCCGGAAGTAGTCAGAACGGTAGCCAATACCAACAGTTTGTGGGACAGATGCGCCATCCTCCCACAAGCTAGGACAGTATCCAGAGTGCAAGCACAGGGATGCTGCAGCTCGCGTTTACGAGGTCAGTCTGGAGAGGGCAGCCCACTCGAACTCCCTGTCACACCGCAAATGACGGAGGTTCCACGATGCAGCGCATTGGGGTAGGTGTCAGCAAGACTGCTGCTCTTGCGAGAAGCTCTGCTGTGCTCCGCTCTGAGTACAGCAGACATCAGACAGGGTGAGAGAAGTTCCCGGAGTGCAGTGCCCCGCTCAAATCGTCTGATCAGCCTCACCGGCAACTCAATTATCGATCAACATCCGGCTTTCTGCGAAAGAGTTTCTTCAGCGCACGTCGTCGCTTCTCAGCGCGGTTTCTCCTCTTGGCACCGCGTGTAATGTCCCTTGGGATACGGGGTTTGGTGGGGCGTGAGAGATCTTCCAGTTTCTCTCTCAAGTTGTGTAGCGCGATCTGTTTATTGCGATACTGGCTGCGTTCCTTCTGGCAGACAACGACGATCCCCGTTGGCAGATGCCGGAGCCTTACGGCAGTCTCACGTCGGTTCACATTCTGGCCTCCAGGGCCGCTGGAGCGAAACGTCTCCACCTCGCACTCGGCGAGGAGATCTTCATCAGACTTGGGAATTATGAAATCTGCCATGGTCGCCCCCTTGTCGATAGTAGTTGATCATTGCTCAACAAGAGCCACTGATAGTCGCTGTTCCTGCGGTCACCTGAGTGTTCGCCTCATTGAGCATCGTCTTTAAGCAATCCCAACGCCAGAAGTTGCTTTCGCAGGATGAATATCGTATTAGGAGTGGCCCAACCGTGATCTCTTATCTTGTCGATTGCGGAAAGGACCCGCAATGCAGCTTCCTCTGGAGACACGTGACCCAGTTCAACGAGCTCGTTCACAAGCTTGTAGGTCTCCGCCGCGGGATCTAAGTACTCTTCGGTCCTCACGGGCCAGCCCAACTCAAGGCTGAACCAGAACACACGTCTCCGGTCAAACACGCGATCGCGACTCTCATGGTGGTTAGTGATCACTGACTTGACGCAGCAGACGAATTTTTCCGCTGGCACAGCCATGTCTACACATTCATCTTGTATCACAGTTACCTGTTTGTCGCTGATTTCCCCAAAGAAGAGATCTGAGAACTCTCGATTCTCCTCAACTTGCGTTCCTGGCGGCAAATATCCTAAGCTCGCAGCGTCCTGGAACAGGCAGTTGTATCCCTTGCTAGTAAACGTGTTATAGTCACGCAATACTGTTCCCAAAGTAACGGTTATCTGGCCGTCTACTCGAAATATCTGACCGAGCACGTCAAGCTCGTACTGATCCAGTACGCTCGTGCTTTGAAGCACATAGATTGTAGTAGTGGTAGTAAACGAAGGGGACTGTTCCATAGATCCCCGCCACACCCAATAATCGCCGGCCTCCCATCCACTTGCCAATAGGGCAACACTTGGCAAGATGGCTAGAATGGTCAACACGAGAGCTGCTTGTGCTAGCTGCTGCTTCATCGTGATCACCTTCAAGCTCATCCTAACCACAGAACACGAGTCCTGCAAATCCGCAGCGCTAATATACGTAATGGTGCGTTATCAGGTCTCTTAAGGCGATACATAGATTGATCGGGCAGTCGTTGTAGAACGGGCCCGTTAAGCTCGAACCACCGCTTGAGTCGGTACTGATCGACGAGCGCCACCACAGTAAGTGCAGCGGAGAATCCCAGCTTCTTGACGAGGGCTGACTCGTCGGCGACTACAAACGAGTAAGCCCGCAGATTCGCCGCGCTGGCGGCGCGCGTCCCCGCGTGCAGGATCAGCTCAATCGTTTCATCGAGTACAGGTTGGGGTTGAACTTCCGGATTGAGCGATGGTTGAGTAGAGAGTCGATCATTGGGTTTGACATGCTAAGGATCTCCATAACAAGGATCTGACGAATAGTGTATCGCAGGCAACGATGGGGTTGACCCATGGCTCAATTCGTGTGCCCGCATGAAAAGCGGGGAGATTGCACAATGCGACCTACATGTTAGTTAAAACAACACATATCCAGGGAAGTCTAATGTTAGCTTGCGGAGCCTGACCCGCAAGCTACTCGTTAAGACGGACTGTGAAATCGACGTCTGGGAAGAACTTTGCGGTGGGATCATCCTGGGAATGTCACTGGCCGGGTTAGTATCCCCGGGAGAGGGTCACCTGGTGTCCCCGGGGTAGTGGCCAGCTTGCTCTCTGGTTCCAGGATCCGAGCTACAACCATCGCCACAACTAGATCGCGTTCACGGGTGTGCTGTGAGGCGATCAGTTCCCTAAATCTCAACCCCTTCATCGCCTTGAGCATCGCCTGTACGTGCCCGTGCTGATGAGAAGAGACAACATCAAACAGTGTGTCCCCCCGCACCAACTGTTCCCCTTTGAGTACCTGGCGTAGTAACTGTACCTGATCCATGGAAAGCTTGGACAAGTTAGCCAGCGTGCGTTTCTTTACCTTGGCTCCTTCATGGTAGGATTCACGTAGGAGGATCGCTGGTTTCGAGTTACGTTAGGGACAATATCAATGTGCATGGCTACTGTTATACACATAAATACTACAGTGTCAAGAACACGGGCAAGATATACATGGCTACAGAATGAAGGACGTGGATCTCATCGACGCTGCATGCCAACAGGATTACATCCCCACTTCCATCCCTAAATCAACAGGGACTTCCGCTTAGACCGGTGCAAGATTCCCACCGCATATCCCCGAGGTCAGGTACTGAACAAGCTCCTCCAGCCTCACCTCATCATGGCCCAGGAAGAGCTCCTCAAAGTAGGCTCTCACTCGGCCTGGATCCTTGGCCACTTCTACGGAGATGTCTCTTGCCAGGTGGGAGGCTACGTTGTGGTAGGCCCCGATAAAGAGTACACCCACTTCCCTTTCCTTCAGGGTTGCCCTGACGGTCTTGGCGATGAACTTATCGCGCTCCTCCATAAGCCAGTCGCTCTGGGTTCTATATTGATCGACGTCCAAATCTTGCTGCAGGTGCCCGAGGATAACCTCGCGCTCTCGCAAGAGAAGGGTGGGGTCCTCCGTCTTTCGAAGCTCGGCGCCTCCCTTGAGGAGCTCCAGGACCAGCTGATAGTTTCTACTGCCCCTCCGTGTTGCCTCCTCGACGATGTGCCTTCCCGTCTCGCCATCAGCGGCCAGCCCATCTTGGTACACCCTTAACTGGTGGGGGTCAAAGGAGTGGAGATAGGCCGCTACTCTTTCCCAGAATTTGCCCACGGTCTCCCGGTGGAGCACCCAGCGCTGCTCTCCAGATAGGGCAGCACTCCTCTGGACAAGGCCTGCCCTAGCGCTGCCGAGATCCGCTTCGTCATGAATAATGGGGATGTACAGGAGCCTCTTCATCGCTATCACCTACTCATTTCGCGGATTGCTTGCTCAAAGTGTTTGGCAGCCACCTTGAAGTCGCCAACATCCGGGGATGTGGAGCCCGGCGTGTCGCCGCTCACAAACTCTCTGATGGCGAGCATAGATGCTTTGCGGCAAATGGCCTCTATGTCTGCGCCAACCAAGCCATTCATCGCCACAGCCAGCGCATCTAAGTCGACGTCGCTAGCCAGCGGTTTGCCACGAGTGTGTATGTCGAATATGTCCCGCCTCGCCTTCTCGTCGGGGGCTGGGAGCTCTAGCTGGATGTCGAACCTGCCGGCCCTCAAAAGGGCGGGGTCGATGATGTCAGGTCGGTTGGTGGCAGCGAGTACCGTCACCCCCTTGAGCTCCTCTATCCCGTCAAGCTCGGTCAGGAGCTGGCTAATGACCCGCTCGGTCACATGGGAGTCGGTACCAGCGCCCCGAACTGGAGTAAGGGCGTCTATTTCATCGAAGAATACAATGCAAGGGCTTGCCTGCTTTGCCTTCTTGAATACCTCCCGGATGCCCTTTTCTGACTCGCCTATCCACTTGGAGAGAAGGGCAGGCCCCTTAACTGAGATAAAGTTTACTTCGCTCTGATTGGCCACTGCCTTAGCCAAGAGCGTTTTCCCAGTCCCGGGAGTCCCGGTAAGCAGGATCCCTTTAGGCGGACTAGTCTTAGCCTGTCTGAACAGGTCAGGGTACTTAAAAGGCCACTCAATGGTCTCCATGAGAATCTGCTTGACGTTCTCCAGACCCCCCACATCATCCCATTTCACGTCAGGGATCTCGGTGAAGACCTCCCTGATGGCTGAGGGTTCCACTTCCTTCAAAGCGTTCAGGAAGTCATCCATGGTTACTTCCAGCTCTAGGAGCAGGTCATAAGGAATATTGTCAGTTTCAAACTCGATTTTAGGCATTATCTTTCTCAAGGTTACCATAGCTGATTCTCGCGCTAGAGCTTCTAGGTCTGCCCCCACAAAACCGTGGGTGATTTCAGCAATCCTCTCCAAGTCTACATCAGAAGCTAAAGGCATCCCTCTGGTGTGAATGTTAAGTATCTCTAGCCTGCTATTCTTATCAGGAATACTAATAGCGATCTCTCTATCAAAGCGCCCTGGTCTCCTCAAGGCTGGGTCAAGCACATTGGGTATGTTGGTAGCGCCGATAACGACTACCTCCCCCCTCGATTCTAACCCATCCATCAAAGCCAAGAGTTGAGCCACTACCCTCCGCTCTACCTGCTGGTCACCCCGGACCTCCTCTCTCCTGGAAGCTATGGCATCTATCTCATCCAGAAATATGATGGATGGGGCATGAGCACTTGCATCCTCGAAAATGGCTCGCAGGTGAGCCTCGCTTTCTCCATAGAACTTGTGGATAACCTCGGGACCGCTTATATGGGTAAAATGAGCCGAGGTCTCATTGGCTACCGCCCTGGCTATCAAGGTCTTACCACAACCTGGGGGGCCATTGAGTAATACTCCTTTAGGGGCATTTATTCCCAATCTCTCAAATATCTCAGGGTATTTCAATGGGAGTTCAATCATCTCCCTTATTCTGTGAATCTCCCTATGCAACCCACCAATATCCTCGTAGGTAATCCCGATACCTTCCTTCTCCCGTGCACTTTCCCCCTTTATCTTGATAGTAGTAGTTGAGTGGATGATAACTACTCCCTTGGGGCTGGTATCAACCACAGAGAACTCCTGGTAACGAGTGCCAAAGAGGGTAGCCCTTACCTTGTCCCCAGCGGTAACCGGCAATCCCTCAAGCAGCTTGCCAATATAACCAGTGTCTCTCTCTTTTAATGTTCTTTGGGTAGTTATCGGGGCAAGTGCTACCACTGCAGCGGTTTTGTACTCCGCTTTCTGAACTCGTGCTTTCTCGTCAAGGCCTACCTGAGCGTTCTCCCGGGTAATACCGTCTATTTGGACAATATCCTTGCCTCTGTCCTCCATGAAGGCTGGCATAACCTTGACTGCGGTAGGTCTCTTACCCTGGACATGGATAATGTCTCCTACCTCAACTCCTAATTTTGCCATATCCTTGGGGTCAAACCTGGCTATCCCCCGGCCAACGTCTTTGGTTAATGCCTCAGTCACCTTAAGTACCAAGGCATCTACGGGCTTTGTTTCAGGCATATTTCTAGCTACCTCCACCTGATCCGGGTGTCCTCTTGGTGAGTTTTATCTCCATGATTCCGCCTTTATATTGGGTTCCTATGCTATCAGCCTCAACCTCCGATGGCAGGAGGACCTCCTTACTATACTTCCTATCCTTGCCCTCGGCTTTGAGGCTAAGAATATCACCCTTGATTTCAAGATGGATGTCGCTCTCCTCCACACCGGGAAGTTCCGCAATCACCATTAGATATTCTCCCTCATCGAAGACGTCTACTATAGGCTCCTGAACCTCGGCTACTTCCACTGAACCCTTCTCTGTCCTTTTGATGTTGCCGAACTGTTCTACGGTAGGCTGACCTCCCATGCCCATCTTGACGCTGAAGCCATAGATTCCCTTAACCTTGTCACCTAAGCCTTTAATCTCCCCGGTACGGGTATACTCCTCTTTCCCCTCCTCGGTCATCTTAGAGACTGAATCGAAGAGATTACCAATCCCCTTGAACAGTCCCCCCAGCCCAAAATCAAACTGTGCCTCTGTCTTTTTCTCTTCCTTAGCCATGTTGTGCCTCCTTTTATATTTGTTTCTCAGCTTTAATCCTTTCTATCTCGCTTGCCAGGTCGGATATCCTTACTCCCGTCTCGACGGTAAGTTTCTCTTTTAGTGGCAGGTTTTTAAGAAGCCCTGTTATGAATTCACTATGGGCCTTCTCTAGTTGTTCTGCCTTCTCGGGGCGATTTGATACCTCACTCTGAACAAGGATATTACATGTGCTTAGGGACACTGCCAGGATGCCGCCCATTAGTTTGGCGCTGTCAGAGACCAACTGATTAAGCTCCTTGATGGCATCCCCAACCGCCGGACTCGGCGGCTTGCCTGAGATTTCCTTTTCCATGAGTTCCCTAAGCCACACCGAAGGTGTTTTGCCCAAACAACGACAATGAGTTCGGACACTTTGTTCCAGAGTCGGTGATACCCTTGTTCCAATTACCGCCATGTCTCTCCTTTTTGTTAACATGTTAACACGTTGCGAGAAGTTTGTCAAGGGGCTGGATTGTTCCGCCGAAAATAAGGCATGAGGTGCTCAACCAGGAAAGAGAGTCGCGCGATGGTTTCAATGCGGTAAGGCGGAAAGTCTCAGGAATGGTTGGTAGGGAGTGCCTGCCCGTGGCCTGTCGGTTTTTAGAGGCTCCTTGCCTGAGCCATGTGAGTAAGTTCAAGGAGCCGCCGCAACTCCTTACATCGGTGCCTGATCTCCTCGACTATGCTGCTGGCCAGCGCCTCTTTGACTTTCCTGATGGCACTTAGGATTTGCTGCACGTGCGGGTCTGAGGGAGAGCTGGCCAACTCTTCCAAGGCCAGCTCCGCGGCGGCGATGGTGTTATCGGCCTCGATGCCAGCGAAAATACGTGCCCGCTTCTCTTTGTCCTGCTCCTCATTTCGCTGGGCTTCTTCCTTTAAGCGATCTATCTCCTCAGGATCAAGCAGCTTGGTAGAGGCCACCTTCACCTTCACCTCTCTCTCACTCAAAAGGTCTTTGGCGGAGACATGGACGAGACCATCGACATCGACCTCGAAGGCCACCTCAGCCTTGACCACCCCCCTGCGGGCCGGAGGGATGTTATTCAGTTGAAATTGGTCCAGGGATATGTTGTCTACAGCCAGCGCTCGCTCTCCCTGCAGGACATGGATATCCATGGAGGCCTGATAGTCTGCTGCAGTGGTGAAGACCCGGGACTCTGACGCTGGCAGAGTGGTATTCCTGGGGATGATTCTAGCTACTATGCCCCCTTGGGTCTCTATGCCCAGGGAGAGGGGAAGCACATCGAGAAGAACTACTTTCTCCACCTGGCCCAGGAGCATCCCGGCATAGATAGCGGCTCCTTGGGCCACCACCGTGAAGGGGTCAATATAGCGGTAGGGTTCTTTTTCAAGCATCTCTCTGGCTAATTCCCGCACGTTGGGCATCAAGCAACCTCCACCTGAGAGAATCACCCGATCAATCCCCTCAGAAGTGAGGTCGGCGTCCTTGAGGGCTTGGCGTGTAGGGGTGGCTAGGCGCTCCACCAGATCCTCAGTGAGGTCCTTGAATTGTTCCCTGGTCAGCTCCGCTTCCAGATGCCTTGGGCCCTTTGGGCTACTGGCCAGGAAAGGAAGGCTAACCCGTACTACAGGTGAATAGCAAAGCCGGATCTTCGCCTTTTCCGCCTCCTCGCTTAGCCTCTCCCAGGCTTCCGGTTCGTCTGGAAAGGGCGTCCCGTGCGTTTTTTGATAGTGCAAAGCCAGGTGGTCCGCCACGCGATGGGTAAAATCGTCCCCTCCAAGCTGGTTATCGCCACTGACTGCCCTCACCTCAAAAATGCCCTCCCCCAGTTCCAGGATGGAGACATCGAAGGTGCCGGCACCCAGGTCCCACACCAGGATGGTATGGGCGTCTTCTCTGTCCAAACCATAGGCCAGGGCAGCAGCGGTTGGTTCGTTGATGATTCCTATAACGTCCAGGCCGGCGAGCGCACCCGCCTCCATAGTCGCCTGTCGTTGGTGGTCATTGAAGTAGGCTGGCACGGTGATAACCGCCTTATGTACCTTCTCCCCCAGGTAGTCCTGCGTCTCGGCCTTGAGCTTACGCAGGATAAAGCTGGATATCTCCTGGGGTGTGTACTTCCTCCCGTCAATGTTCACCTGGTATCGGGAGCCCATACGCCGCTTGATGGAGGTGACGGTCTTCTGCGAGTTGGCTGCAGCCTGTCGTTTGGCCGCTTGCCCCACCACCAGTTCTCCACCTTGGGTGAAAGCGACTACCGAGGGGGTGCAATGCTGACTCTCGGCGTTGGGGACAACCCTCGCCCGCCCATTCTCAAGGCAGGCGACCTCTGAAAAGTAGGTTCCCAGGTCAATTCCTATAGCTCTAGTCATCCTTCGTCCTTCGCGCTTGATACGTCGGGAGGGCCGTTGTAATAGGCACCTCTTTCTCGACCATTGCTGAGGCTCGAAGAGTCTCCTTAGGTTCCAGCTCCTGGCCCCGGATACGCTGGTCCCATTCCTGCATCACTCCGTACTTCAGCATGGTCTCCATCCCTGCCAGGGCAGCTCTCAGGTTGACACCGATCAGAGGAACACCGGCAAGGGAGATGATGATATCGGCGTTGATCACCACTCCACGGT
>Ga0222701_1000315_pt1 | contig 19720 bp, 18 predicted proteins | sample AntAcemetage1502_FD_179825 | JGI IMG/M metagenome (GOLD analysis project Ga0222701, IMG submission 179825) | Saline water microbial communities from Ace Lake, Antarctica - #1502 | ecosystem: Environmental > Aquatic > Non-marine Saline and Alkaline > Saline | place: Antarctica: Ace Lake... | reverse complement strand
CCCAATAATTATCATCTTTTTCCTGGGATATTAGAAAACTAAAAGGATTCAAAGAAGATTGTGGTCCTGCTCTCACATTTGCAATTTCTTTAGATAAGTTGATGGAAGTGAGAGTATAATTTTCTTTACTAAATAAACTGCAAATTTAATTTTCGGGTCTAGGGAATAGAATGGAACTATAACGGAACTATAACGGAACTAACACGGAGATTAGTATGAAGAAAAATTTAACAAATTCACCTCTGGAAAGACAGAATATTATGAATAATCAATTGGCTCTGAGTGAAATAGAAAAAGCTGTCGGTATAAAAGGTGTTCTTTTTGAGGAAAGCTACAGGTTCACAAAAAAGCAAATAGCAGATTTCTATCAGGTTGATATTAGAACAATCGAAAGATATTTGGATAAATATTCCAAAGAGATAGCCGAAAACGGTTATGATGTTTTACGAGCTAAGAGGTTGCAAAATTTCAGGTTAGCTGTACAAAAGCTATCTGTCACCGACATTGATGTCGGAGTCAAATCCAGATTGTTTGGTGTATTTGATTTTCGCTCTTTTTTAAATATAGGCATGCTTCTTACTGAAAGCGAGATTGCCCGTGAATTACGAAGCACAATTCTGGATATTGTAATAGACATTATAAATAAAAAAACAGGTGGCGGCACAAAATACATCAATCAACGAGATAGTAGTTTTGTGATTACCTATTTCAAAAATGAAAATTACCGGAAAGCTTTTACCGATTCACTACGGGATTTCGTTGATATGGGAAATTTTAAATACCCGCTTTACACTGATAAAATTTACAAGGCAATATTCAAAGAAAAAGCAGATGAATACAGAAAGATTCTAAAATTGGAACCCAAAGAAAACGTTCGTAAAACTTTGTATTCAGAAGTTCTATTGCTTATTTCATCATTTGAATTTGGTTTCTCTAAACTGCTAAAAGAAGAGTATTCGAAATTGGGCAGGAAATTGGATGCCTGGGAAACTGAGAAGTTATTTGTTGAATTTTGCAATCAACCTCATTGGTATCCTTTAATTGAAGATGCAAGAGTGAAAATGGCAAGTCGAGACTTAGGGTTTAGAGATGCATTACATCTACAATTAGAAGAATATTTAACACCAATCCCGAAAGAAGATTTTGAAAAATTTATAGGCAGCAGCAGTAGGAACGTGGAAGAGCAGTTAGAACAGTTTCGCGAAGTATTTAAACGTTTAAAAGAAAGAGATTAATGAACACTATTTATTTCGACTATGATACGCTGCTGCGAACTTATCAAAAAACCATTGAAGTTTCTGGTGGAGGAAGTTCAGGTATCAGAGATCAAGGCCAGATCAAAAGTGTGTTGCAGCATATCCAAAATGATCTGTATTATCCTACTTTTGAAGATAAGCTGACACATTTATTCTTTGCTCTGAATAAGTTTCATTGTTTTTCAGATGGTAATAAACGAATAGCAATTTCAGCTGGCGCCTTATTATTAAACTTGAACGGATATGTTTTCCGGGTTGCTGACTTCATTACTGAAATGGAGAATATCAGTTATCATGTGGCAGCTGGTAAAATAGATAAAGATCTCCTAAAAGAGGTTATTTCTGCAGTGTTATATGATGATATGAATAATGAGGAACTGAAACTAAAAGTATACAATGCTATAAATGGCTGATTCAAATCAATGATTTTTTTGACATAAGAAATCAATAAATGTAGAGAAATACTAAATGCACTTAAACAAAATCTATTATTTAGAGCTGATTTAGCGGTCACTTAATTTTTTTCCATTGTTCATTAATTTACTATTCCTTAGTTTTATCAATTTCCTTTTCCTGCTTCTTATTTTTGAACATGCTTCTCAGTGGTGCCCAGATAAATAATAGATGAAATACTGAACCAAATAATAACAGCTTTTCCACATCGTCTTTATAAGGTGTTCCTTTCAAGATACTGGCAGTGCCAATAATCATAATTCCCCAGATAATTGCACTGGCAATAATTAAATAACCGATCTTTGTTTTTGTCATTTTTTCTCCTTTTCAACTTTTTTCTACAATATATTCTGTTAAGTTCAAGTCAAGTATTAGAGTTTGTTGATTCTTCCTTAAGAGAACAACGTGCGAGGTTCGTCAGAATGACGGTAACTTTACTTCGTCTCTCTGAGGAGTCTTCTTGCAATTACTTTTAACGAAGAGTCAAAGAAATTATAACAGACTATTTTTTATTATTAATCGATTCTTTCTTAGGAGAGCAGCATGAAAGATTCGTCAGAATGACGGTAACTTTACTTCGTCTCTCTGAGGAGTCTTCTTACAATTACTTTTAACGAAGAGTCAAAGAAATTATAACAGACTATTTTTTATTATTAATCGATTCTTCCTTAGGAGAGCAGCATGAAAGATTCGTCAGAATGACGGTAACTTTACTTCGTCTCTCTGAGGAGTCTACTTGCTGTTACTTTTAACGAAGAGTCAAGGCAAGATTTTGATCAACAACAAATCCATTTAATCTTTTTCGATTGACAACAAATCCGTAACCAAATCTTCTCTAGATAAATTATGGAGAAGGAGAGTAGATGGACGGATTCTGGAGTAAGGTGATCCCAATAATTATCATCTTTTTCCTGGGATATTAGAAAACTAAAAGGATTCAAAGAAGATTGTGGTCCTGCTCTCACATTTGCAATTTCTTTAGATAAGTTGATGAAAGTGAGAGTATAATTTTCTTTACTAAATAAACTGCAAATTTAATTTTCGGGTCTAGGGAATAGAATGGAACTATAATGGAACTATAACGGAACTATAACGGAACTATAACGGAACTAACACGGAATTGACCCGGAGTTGATACGGAGGGATTATGAATTCAGAAAACACAAAAATTGCTCTTTTCAAAGGAAAAGAGATAAGAAAAGTTATTTATAATAATAAGTGGTGGTTTGTAATAGAAGATGTAGTTTGGGTTCTTACAGATTCAAAAGATCCAAAACAATACATTCAAAGAATGAAACAGAGAAATCCAGAACTTAAAAAAGGGTGGGTACAAATTGTACATACCCTTGAAATATTTACATCAGGTGGTAAACAAAAAATGCTTTGTGCCAATACTGAGGGTATTTTTCGTATAATTCAGTCCATTCCATCACCTAAAGCAGAACCTTTCAAACGCTGGTTAGCAAAGGTTGGTTATGAGCGAATTCAGGAAATTGAAGATCCGGAATTGGCAACAAAGAGAACACGTGATCTTTACAAAGCCAAGGGTTATTCCGATGATTGGATTGAGAAAAGGATTCGCGGCATTGCCATTCGGGAAGAATTGACAGATGAATGGAAAAATAGAGGTGCCAGAGAACAGAGAGATTATTCCATTCTAACTGCTGAAATTTCCAAAGCAACTTTTGGCTTAACTCCAGCTCAATATAAAGATATGAAAGGATTGAACCGGGAGAATCTGCGAGATCACATGACCGATTTGGAACTGATCTTTAACATGCTGGGAGAAGCATCGACTACGGAAATCACCAGGAATAAAGATGCTCAAGGATTTCCAAAATTAAAAAAAGCCGCTCACGCTGGTGGAGAAGTTGCCGGCAATGCTCGTAAGGAATTAGAAAGAAAAAGCGGCAGAAAAATTGTAACAAAAAAGAACTACCTGCAAAAACCTGAAAACAAAATTCAGATCGAAGAAGATAAGAGAAGCTAACACCCCGTCTTCGATAAAATCGAATCCACCCCTCTACAAGAGGGGAATGAAGCCATGTAAACCTTTTTCTAATTGACAGCAAATCACTCTCTAAATCTTATTCTGTTTTATTAAGGAGTGACGCATGGATGGATTTTGGAGCAAGGTGATCCCAATAATTATTATTTTTTTTCTGGGATATTTCTTAAAAAAGATCAAACTTTTTAGCAGTAACACAGCAGATACACTGCTTAAAATTGTTTTTTATGTAACATTACCGGCACTCACTTTTCTTTCCGGTTCTACTGCTATTTTATCTCTTCAATTATTTTATCTGCCAATTATAGCTATTGTGGTTGTTCTTATTATTTTTTCAGTTTCATATCCAATCAGTAAGAAATTTAATTTACCAAAAGCAACTCAAGGCACATTCCTGGTGGGTACACTCATCATGAATACGGGTTTTACTTTACCGTTCGTTCTGGCAGCTTATGGAAACCAGGGATTGGCGATCTATACAATATTCGATTTTGGCAATACGTTGATGATATTTACTTTTGTCTATTATTTTGCCATTAAATTCGGCAAGAATGAAAAGAGTAAAATTCCGGTTAAAAAATTCTTATTGTTACCTCCTATCTGGGGATTGATCTTAGGAATTATCTTCAATTTGCTGAAATTTGAGTTGCATCCTACAGCATTAAATTTGCTTGATATTGTTGGAAAACCAACTATCTTTCTCGTGATCATTTCACTTGGAATTTATTTCAGTCCTAAGGTTACAAATCTTGGTAAAATGCTAACGGTATTTTCCTTAAGGATCGGGTTGGGATTTTTATTGGGTTTGTTAGCTGTAAATTTACTTAATATCGAAGGTAACATGCGAATATTAATTGTGATATTTTGTGGTGCTCCAGTAGGTTATAACACACTCATCTTTGCATCATTGGAAGAGCTTGATAAAGAATTTGCTGCCAGCCTGGTTTCCATTTCTCTATTATTGGGAATCATTTACGTTCCTTTGTTGATCTATTTTTTGTGATATTGGAAGCTGCTTTTCACTCACTTCTAACAAATAATTGACAACCAAATCATGTTTAAGTTTTTGAAATCATGAATTATAAAATAACAGTAGATGGTAAACAGATAGATCTGGAAATTACGTATAATCCGGTAGAGATAATTAAGCCCAAAAAAGTTGCTGTTTTCAATCAGGAAAAACTAATTTGTGAATCACTGCAAAATCCAATTGATTCACCAGACTTGCAAACATTTTTACAAGACAAAGAAAATATTCTCCTCATCGTCAATGACGGTTCCCGCAACACACCTACTTCTATTGTTATTTCTGCTATTTATGATCAGATCAAAAACAAAAATTTCAAATTTATTGTGGCTCTCGGTACTCACAGGCAACCTACACAAATTGAATTCGAGAAAATTTTTGGCAAATTTTACACTGAATTTAAAGATAGGATTTTTTGCCATGATTCACAAAATGATGAGATGACCTATTTAGGAATAACTTCGCGGGGAACTCCTGTTAAAATAAATTCAGAAGTTATAAAAGCTGATGGAGTAATTGTAATTAGTTCAGTTGAACCTCATTATTTTGCAGGCTTTACAGGTGGTAGAAAGAGTTTCCTGCCTGGTGTAGCTGCTTATGAATCGGTAGAAAAAAATCATTCTTTCGCCTTGAGAAATGAAGCTAAAATATTGCAGTTGGAAGGTAATCCCGTTCACGAAGATATGAAAGAAGCTGCCAAGATGATTACCACCGAAACATTCTGCATTCTCACAGTTCTGGATACAAACTATAAAGTATTTTATTCTACCAGCGGTAATATTCATTCTACCCTTAAAAATGCTTCAGTAAAAGTTGTCGAAGTTTTCGTACCAGAAGTAAAAGAGAAAGCAGATATTGTTATTGCCATTAATCAGCCCCCTTTGAACATGGACCTGTATCAATCACAGAAGGGACTTGAAAACTGCAAATCTATCTTAGAAGAAAACGGAATATTTATTCTGGTATCCAATTGTAATGAAGGAATTGGAAACAACGCTTTTTATAAACTAATGGCATCTTGCAAATCACCTGACGAAGTCTTCCAAAAAGTAGAGAAGAACTACAAATTGGGATATCATAAAGCAGCAAAATTTGTCTCTTTCATGCAAAAAAATAAGTTATGGATGGTAAGTGAAATCGAGGATGATATACTGGAAAAGATATTCATCAAGAATTTTTCTTCACTTCAAAAAGCTGTGAATAATGCTATACTACTAAAAGGCAAAGATGCAAAAGTAAAGTTGATTATTAATGCAGGAATTACCATTCAGCAAATTACAAATAACTAATAAATTTATCTTTACACTCAACGTTATAATTAATTTTTTCCCCAGAGTTCTAAGATAGATTAATAAATTTAGAAAACATAGTTTGGGAGATGATATGAAAGTTTCCGAAAAATTAGAAGATTTAAAGAAAAGAGAAGCAAAGATAAAAGAGATGGGTGGAAAAGCTCGCATCGAAAAACAGCATGAAAAAGGTAAATTAACTGCTCGTGAAAGGCTCGATCATCTTTTTGATGAAGGAACATTTCGCGAGATTGATATGCTCGTTAAACACAGATCTACCAACTTTGGAATGGAAAAAGTTGAGATCCCATCTGATGGTGTGATCACTGGTCATGGAAAAGTGAATGGTAGACCTGTTTTTGCTTATTCACAGGATTTCACATCACGCGGTGGCTCACTTGGAGAAAAACATGCAGGCAAGATAACAAAAATTATGGATCTGGCTATGAAAGCAGGTGTTCCGATCGTGGGAATTAATGATTCGGGTGGAGCACGAGTTGAAGAAGGAATTGACTCTCTAAAAGGTTATGGTGATATTTTCTTCCGCAATTCCAGGGCTTCCGGTGTTATTCCTCAAATATCTATAATTATGGGACCTTGTGCAGGGGGAGCGGTTTATTCACCCGCTATGACAGATTTCATTTTCATGGTCGATAAAAAAAGTTATATGTTCATAACCGGGCCAAGTGTGATAGAAACGGTTACGGGTGAAAAGACAACTTTTGAAAATCTGGGTGGAGCGATGACCCACAACACAAAAAGTGGTGTTGCTCATTTTGCCTGTAACGATGATGAAGATGCAATTTACCAGGTTAAAGTGCTTCTGAGTTACCTTCCCGACAATAATATGGAAGACCCGCCAAAATACAATAATGGCGATGATCCAACAAGGTTATGCCCTGAACTTGATACAATAATTCCGGATGATCCAAAAACCGGTTATGATATGAAAGATGTAATTCAATCTGTTGTAGATAATGGTGAGTTTTTTGAACCACACAAATATTATGCACAGAATGCTGTTATCTGTTTTGCCAGAATGAATGGCAGACCAGTGGGAATTATTGCTAATCAACCAATGTTCCTCGCAGGATGTCTGGATATTAATGTATCAGATAAGATCTCGCGTTTCATAAGATTCTGTGATGCCTTCAATTTTCCGTTAATTACTTTTGTAGATGTTCCGGGATATTTACCTGGAACTGACCAGGAATGGGGTGGTGTGATCCGTCATGGAGCTAAACTTTTGTGGAGTTATTCGGAAGCAACCGTTCCAAAACTTACTGTTACAACCAGGAAAAGTTATGGTGGAGCTTATATTGCAATGAGTTCCCAGCATCTCGGAGCCGATATGCTGTTTGCCTGGCCAACAGCCGAAATTGCAGTCATGGGTGCTCAGGGTGCTGTAAACATTGTCAGTTCTTATCGTACACAAATGAAAGAGGCAAAAGATCCTGAAGTAAAAAGACAAGAGCTTATCGGTGAATATGAAACAGCTTTCAACACTCCTTATATCGCTGCAGAACGTGGATATTTGGATGCTATAATTTTGCCGAGAGAAACCAGGATCCGTCTGATCGATGCACTGGAAACTATGGTTACAAAAAAAGAAGCACTCCCACCTAAAAAACATGGCAATATTCCTGTTTAAAGAAAATGAAAAATAACAAAAATGCTGACTTAATTTCAATCTTAACCTTGTCCTCGATCAGGAGAGTTTTTTGAAAAATAAAAGTAAAAAACTAAAAGCCGCGATAATGGGAATTCTTTATTATCTGCAAGAACAGAAAGAAGAGAATAATTCCAAACCAAAAAATAATTGGGTAAGATCCGGACGTGAGATCATCATGAAAAATAGAATGATGGTCCAGCGACGGGGACTTACAAGATAAAACACGGAGGAAATAAATGAAATTCGATAAACACGGTGTTTTGGAAATAACTAAAATGAATTACGATTCTGCGCGTCCGAAGGCAAAAAATCCAATTAAGATTCAGGATGTAAGTCTTAGAGATGGACATCAAAGTCTCTTTGCTACCCGCGGTAGAACCGAAGATATGATACCGGTCGCTAAAATGATGGATGATATTGGATTCTATTCTGTAGAAATGTGGGGTGGAGCTACTTTTGATGTAATGCACCGTTTTCTGAATGAAGATCCATGGGAAAGAATTAAAACTCTAAAAAAATATATGACAAAAACTCCCTTCTCTATGCTGCTTCGTGGACAAAATGTTGTAGGTTATAGAAATTATGCTGACGACGTTGTAGAGGCTTTTGTTCAACGTGCCTGTGATAACGGAATTGATATTTTCCGTGTATTTGATGCTCTTAATGATTTCCGTAATTTTCAAACTGTTGTAAAGGTGATCAAGAAGAATAATAAGCATTTTCAAGGAACGATCTGCTATTCTCTTACCGAACCAAGAATGGGCGGTAAAACCTACAATCTAAATTATTATTTAGAGAAAGCTAAACAGTTAGAAGATCTCGGAGCAGACACGATATGTATTAAAGACATGGCAGGACTTATCGCTCCTTATGATGCCTACAATCTGGTAAAAGCACTCAAAGAGCAGACAGATATTCCTATCCATCTTCATACTCACTTCACATCGGGTATGGGTGATCTAACACTTTTCAAAGCTATCGAAGCTGGTGTGGATATTATCGATACATGTATGGCGCCTTATGCCTATAGAACTTCTCATCCTGCTGTGGAACCGCTTGTGATTTCATTATTGGGAACAAACCGCGACAGCGGACTGAATGTAAAAAAGTTAGCTGAGATCGATAAGGAAATGGAAAAGGTAATTCCAAAATATAAGCAATTTCTTGATAATACAAAAAATGCAATTATCGATACAAATGTGATCCTGCATCAAACTCCGGGCGGGATGCTCTCCAACTTGGTAAATCAACTCCGTCAGATGGATGCACTTGATAAGCTCGATGAAGTATTCGAGGAACTTCCGAAGGTACGGAAGCAGCTCGGTCAGGTTCCGCTGGTTACTCCAACAAGTCAAATTGTCGGTATACAAACTGTGAATAATGTTCTATTCGATAAAGATGAAACATATTCCAACATAACCGAGCAGGTAAAAGATCTTTGCTTTGGACTATATGGAAAAACAACTCTGCCAATTGATGAAAAGGTAAGAAAGAAAGCTTTGAAGAATTACCCGAGAGGACAAACTCCAATCACGACCAGACCGGGAGATATACTCAAACCGGAACTTCCAAAAATAAAAAAAGAAGTTAAAGGTCTGGCAAAAAATATTGATGATGAGATTCTCTGTGCACTTTATCCGGTAACAGGAAAGAGATTTCTAAATTGGAAATATGGACTCGAAAAAGTTCCCAATGATGTTAAAGCAATAACATTAGAAGATGTGCAGAAAGAGCAGGAACTTATTAAAAAAGCACTTTCCGGTGGGTTGACGACTAAAAAAGTGAAACCGGCTAATACAAGAGCATTTGACGTTTATGTGGATGGTGAGTATTTCAATGTGGAAGTTGCAGATCCAAATGCAAAACAAAGGGAAATAGTTATTAAGAAGAAAGAAGAAATTACTACGGGAAATGATACTGGAAATTTACTCGCTCCAATTCCTGGCATGATCATCGAATATAAGAAAAATGTCGGTGATGAAGTTAAAGCCGGAGATACTGTCGTTGTATTAGAAGCTATGAAAATGTTCAATAATCTGGATGCTTCATGTGATGGAGTTATTACAAATATTAATCATAAAGCAGGTGACTCTGTTTCTAAAGGTTCTATTCTTTGCTATATTAAATCAAAAAAATGAAAGTATTTATCTATCACTAATAAGCAAAAGCCCTGCTAAAGCAGGGCTTTTTATTTAGCATTTAATTTGTAGATTAAAAAAATTATTTTAAGTACTTTTTATTCACCCAACCTGACCATGATTCATCATTGGGAGTAATCGTAAATTTTATCCAATTACTCTTTTCATCAACCATAAAAACAGTAACACCTTTCATTAATTTCCCGATTGGATCAACAGCATAGTATGTTCCCGGGCCGATATGAATACTAATATCATTAGTATTACAGATCATAGTTATTTGTTCTTTTGTACCCTTAGATTCATCTTTTGGATTAATAGAATATTGGATTGGTTCAGTGAGTGATTCATCTTTCACAGCTAATTCTTTTTTTGTTATTTGAGATACAGGAGCATTTATACCAGATTTTGGTGCAACCCAGTAATCTGAAATGAAAGGAAAATCTTTTTCCAGTTTATCTCCAATTTTTATGGCATCTGGTCTTGAATAAGAATCTGCCAATCTCAACCTGTAATAAGTTTTTCCATTTTTAGTAGTAGTTACTATCTTGGCTCTGTAACCTGCTTTTTCTAATATATCCTTTTTTTCTTCAACTAAATTTCTTTTTGTATTTGCAAGTATTTGGATCTCAAAACCACCACTTGAAGAAGGAGAAATAGTCTTTGTTGTTTTAGGAGTTTGAGTTACTGTTGCTCCGATCTGATCTACACTTTTTCCATCTTTGATCTCATCCAACCAGAAAGAAGAAATGTTTGAAGAACTTGTCACAATTTCATTTCCCAGTCTGTTTCCTTCTGGTTTATTGTATAATCCACTCAACCGCAGACGATAAAAAGTACTTTTACTTGTGGAAAGAGTATGGATATCGCATTCATAACCTTCAAGTTTAAGTTCAGTTTTAATTTTTTCAACTTTAGTATAGTCTTTACCTAAAAATAATTGTACTTCATACTTTCGATTTAATTTTATTTTATTTTTTTCTTTCTCTATTTCCTTCTGATATTCTTGTTTTAGCAATTCTGTTCCGGAAACTTCAGTTAGATTTATTGAATTATCACCTTTAAGTTCACCATCTATGGATTCTTCTTCAATAACAGGTTGTTGTGTAATCTGATAGTCTGAATTGATCTTCATATTATGGACAATTGTTCCTATTATGAACCCGACTACAATAATTAGAACTACTACAGCAATTATTATTACAATAAATGATAGTGCATTTTTCATATCTCAGTCCTCTTTTTTTTTAACTTGAAAACTCAAAAATTTATTGAACTTTAACTAATTATATTTTTTATTCTATCTTATTGATAGCTTTTTATATATAGAAAAAAATCATTTTTTTTGGCAACAAAAAAAAATTATAATTTAAAAACATAATAATAATTCATTTATTTATTATTACAGTTAAGACTTTATTTGACATAAAATATACTATTCCGTTTTCTATAATAGAAAATTAAATTATTTAAGTAGGAGAGATTATGCCCTGTTTTTATGCACCGGAGATGAGGAAAAGTGAAGATTTTGTAATGATCTCAGGAACAGAGTATCATCATATTTGCCATGTCTTCCGCAGAAAAGAAGGAGATAAGATCATCCTGTCCAACGGTAAAGGATTGCTGGCAGAATGTACAATAAAAAGTGTCGATAAAATGCAATTATCCGTAACTATAAACAAAATGACTACAATGCAGAAATCTCAACCGCAAATTGCTGTAGCTTTTCCTCTCTTAAAGAATAAACATGACAGTATGATCGTAGAAAAATTAACGGAACTGGGTGTAAAAGATTTTTACCCAATTTTAACCGTAAGAACTGTACGGAAATCTTCTACAAATACTGAAGAAAAGTTCAATAATGTAGCAATTGCTGCCATGAAACAGTGTGATAATGCATTTTTACCAGTAATCCATAAAGTGCAATCATTAACAGAATTGATTGAAGAGATGAAAGATTATATCCCTGTTGCAGCATTGGAAATTGGAAAGCATAAAACTCTAAACGAATTCATGGCAAATTCAGAAAGCAAATCCATCTGCATCATTATTGGACCTGAGGGTGGATTTGATAAAAAGGAAATTGAATATTTACAAAAAAAGAATGTTGCAACTTTTACTTTAGGAAATCACATTCTGCGGGCAGAAACCGCTGCAATTACAAGTGTCTCGCAATTAGTAGGAACATATTTACAAAATGATCCTGAGTACTATTAAAGAATAATGAATAAAGTAATTGTAATTATAGCGAATGCAATTCGCCAAACAGAATTTGAGAATAATACATTCATTGCAGGTGGATTTGTACGTGATAAAATCATGAAAAAAAAGAGTAATGATCTTGATATTGTTGTTTCACTCCCAAATGGTGGAATCAATTTAGCTCAATTTTTATTTAAAAAAGGAATCTCTTCACGACCGGTAATATTTTATCGATTTGGCACAGCACAGCTAGTTATTTCTGGGCATAAAATCGAGTTTGTGATGACGCGGAAAGAATCATATCGCGATAAAAGTCGCAAACCGGATGTTATTCAAGGTACTATTACTGAAGATATTTACCGTCGTGATTTCACAATGAATTCACTTATCATGAATGTGATGGATAATAAAATACAAGATATTACAAATAAAGGTATTGATGATATCAAAGCTAAGATAATTCGCGCAACATCACAACCAAATATCATCTTTGAAGAAGACCCGCTTAGAATGTTACGTGCTGTCCGTTTTGCTGTGCAATTAGATTTTATTATTGAAGAAAGTACAATGAACGGAATAATTCGGAATGCTAAAATGATAGAAAATATTTCCCGTGAAAGGATCAGGGATGAACTAATTAAAATTCTTCTTTCTCCTGCTCCTGCTGGTGGAATTAGAATACTGGTGCAAACTGGAATTATGCAATATATAATTCCGGAAATTGTTTTACTTAATGGTGCACAGCAAAACAAATATCATGACAAAGATATGCTTGAACATTCACTTCAGGTTCTACAAAATACTCCCGAAGATATTGTGTTACGACTTTCTGCCCTTTTACATGATATTGCTAAACCGCAGACTAGAACAGAAGACAAAAAAGGTGTACATTTCTACCGGCATGAAATTGCTAGTGCAAAGCGAGCCCAAAAGATACTAAACCATCTTAAATTTCCAAAGGAAACAATTACAAAAGTTTGCAAACTTATAAAAAATCATATGCGTCTAAAAGCATTTGGTGATACACTTAAAAATTTCTCTGATGTAGCAGTACGTCGTTTGATCTTCCAAATGGATTCCGAGCTGGAACCATTACTATCGCTTATTCATGCCGATAATATTTCTCATGCAAAAGACTACAATCTTCCAAACCAGATACCTAACCTGAAATTGCGAATAACTTCCAACTTGAAAAAAATAAATGGAAAAAAGTTGCCAGTAACAGGAAGAGATATTATGTTACATTTTGAAATGAGTGAAGGACAAAATATTGGAAGAATTTTAGATAAAGCTTATGAAATTTGGTTAATGCATCCACTTTGGAATAAAACTGAAATATTAAAAGAAATAAGACTTGGGGAGGAATTATGGAAGAAAAAAAAGTGAGTAAAATCGTTCGAGATGCAGTCATAAAAGCTGTTCACGCTGGGGAAGATGTTGTAACGACCGTTGGAAATGTAACTAAGGAAATAATTTCGACTATCAAAACTGAGGATTTGAACAATAAAGAAAAAGCTCAGAAACTGGCAAAAGAAGCTCTGGAAGGTGCTAAAGAAGGTTTTGAAAAAGCGAAACCGCCAACAGAAGAATTTGTAAAAAAAGCAGCCATTACTATCAATGACACATTCAAAGAACATGCACCTAAAGTTGCTAGTTTTGTTAAAGAAATTTTCTCCGGAATCGTTGATGGCACTAAAGAAGTAATCAATGAACATAAAAAAGACACTAATAAACAGGAAGAAGATTCTAAAAAAGAAGAATAGCTTATTGGGATGTTAATGGTTTTATTATAATAGGATGGGAACTTTTCTCATCCTATTTTTTGCGTAATTGTTAAACTTGTTTAGCATAGAGGAATAAATGGTAGATATAAAACTTTCTAAGAAAATACTTAAGCTTAATATTGATATATCTTTTGATGAAAATTACGGTAGCTATTAGCGGTCAAATACTTATAATGCTCACATTATAGAAGATGAATGGATATTCAATCATACAAATTTGTAAGCTTCTTATTACAAGTTTTTGCAAAGGGTTTTACATAAAGGAGAAAAATCGGTATGTTCCGCAAACAAGTATTCACTATTATTTTAAATAATCTAAAAAACATCTAAATAAACAGGAGAAAAGATGAGAGCAGTAATAATTATAATTGATAGTTTCGGAATTGGTGCTTTGCCCGATGCTGAAAATTATGGAGATTCTAATTCAAATACAGCTCTGCATATTTGCGAAACGGTGAAAGGTGACAAATGGACTGTTCTGAAAAAGATGGGGTTAGGCAACGCATCTTTGATCCTTGGGAATGAACTACCTGGCTGCAAAGCAATAAAAAGCCCTACCGCAAGTTTCGGTGTAATGAATGAGAAATCTCCAGGGAAAGATACAATAACCGGGCACTGGGAACTTGCGGGACTTGAACTTAATTCCGCCTTCACAACTTTTCCCCCTGAATTTCCATCTTTCCCTGATAAATTAATAGAAGAATTTACACGTATAACATATAAAGAAATTATTGGGAATAAAGCCGCTTCAGGAACTGCTATAATAGAAGAGCTTGGAAGACAGCATATCAAAACTGGAAAATTGATTGTTTATACTTCCGGTGATTCAGTTTTTCAGGTTGCAGCACATGAGGATATTGTTCCATTGGAAGAACTTTATAATATTTGTACAAAAGCAAGAAAACTTTGTGATCAATATAATATTGGACGGGTTATCGCCAGACCTTTCGTTGGAAAGCCTGGTAATTTTACACGAACAAAGAACAGAAAAGATTATACCATAAATTATAAAGGTGAAACCATCTTTGATTTCTTACACAAAGAAAGCATAAATACTGTGGGGATTGGAAAGATCGGAGATATTTTTCTGGAAAAAAGTATTACTGAATCATATCATGATAAAGGTAATGATGCATGCATCAAAAGAACTGAAGAACTTTTAAGTAAACCTGCAGAAGGTGATGAATTCATATTCGTAAATTATGTTGATACTGATATGCTCTACGGTCACCGGAGAAATCCTCAAGGTTACTACGATGAAGTTGAAAAGATCGATAGACATTTAGGTAAACTTCTGGATATCTTGAGAGAGGATGAACTCCTTATAATTACAGCAGATCATGGTTGCGATCCAACCTTTGAAGGAACTGATCATACAAGAGAATACGTACCGCTTCTCTGTTACCAAAAAAAATCCGAAGTTGTAAATTTGGGAATCCGAGATCAGTTCTCTGATGTAGCTGCTTCAGTTGCAGATTTCTTTGGAATATTCGGATATCCTCGTGGGATCTCTTTTTTATAATACTATTAAATCAATGAAAATCTCTAAACCAACTTTGCTGTTAGATCTGCAAAAATGTAAAAATAATATTAAGAGAATGGCTGATAAAGCTAAAGAGAATGATCTAATTTTTCGACCTCATTTTAAAACACATCAATCAATTGAAATCGGAGAGATATTTAAAGAATTCGGAGTTGATAAGATCACAGTCTCTTCTGTTGAGATGGCAATGTATTTTGCCAGTGCAAACTGGAAAAATATCACAATTGCATTTCCATTTAATCCATTAGAGATAGTCAAAATTGAGAATCTGGCAAAAAAAATAAAACTTAATATTCTTATTTCATCAAAAGAAAGTGCTGAAAAATTAATTGAAATAACAAACAAACAATTGAATTATTTCATCGAGATAGATACTGGATATCACCGTTCAGGAATTCAGGTTGAAGATATTTTGCAAATGAATGAGGTGATTACAATTCTAAAAGAACAACACAATTTTAAAGGATTTCTCACACATGCCGGTCATACATATCAAGCGCATTCCTCAGAGGAAATCCTCAATATTCATCAGGATACTATCAATAAAATGAGTGCACTTAAAAATAAATTCAATTCAGAATTTCCCGGACTTATAACATCCATCGGAGATACTCCTTCCTGCAATCTGGCTGAAAATTTTGGAGATATTGACGAGATCCGCCCAGGTAATTTTGTCTTTTTTGATTTTATGCAATACAATTTGGGAGTTTGCGATCTAACCGATATTGCTGTTTGTGTAGCTTGCCCAGTAGTGGATATTAACGTAGAAAGAAATGAGATCGTCATCTATGGTGGTGGAATCCATCTTTCTAAAGAATTTATAATGCAGAAAGGAAAGAAGAATTTCGGGCAGGTTGTTATGTTAAATAAAACAGGCTGGCAGAAACCTGCAAAAATATCTAAGTTAATTTTTCTTTCGCAAGAACATGGAATAATACAAGCAAGTGATGAATTAATAACTGAGATTTCCATTGGCGATTTAGTTGGAATCATTCCTGTTCATTCTTGCATGACAGCAAATTTACTAAGAAAATATAGAACTTTGAATAATAAATATTTATATCATTTATAAATAAAATCTTAAGCTGATAACACTAATCTGTGCAGTTGAGATTCATTCTCATTAAAGTGCTTGACTAATTGACCTCTCTTATTTTGTATGTTTTCCTGATTTGCAGGAGGGAAAAGAATATGAAAAAAGAGAGAGAGCTTTATCGGGAATTTTTGAAATCTAAGGATCTTAAATTTACAAAGCCACGTCTTATTATTATGGAAGCTGTATTTGAAAACCATGAACATTTCAATGTTGATGACCTTTATGAACAGATCAGAAAAAAACACAAAAATGTTTCGCGTGCCACAATATATAGAACAGTTCCTCTTTTAGTTGAATCAGGCTTGATAAAACAATCTCTCCGCTGTGAATCAAAAGATATTTATGAACATACATATGGTCATGAAAATCACCTGCATTTTATCTGTGTAAATTGTGGTAAAATTATTGAATCAGGATTTAATGATGTAGCAGAGCTTATCAATCAATTAGCCGAGAAAAAAAAATTCAAGATCTCCGAATATAATCTTGGTGCACGAGGTCTTTGTGAAAACTGTCAAAAAAATAAGGAACAATCATAATGAATAAACTATTTGATAAGGCGCATCGACACCACGGTCACCATCATGATTGTAATGATTTAAAAACAATTCATGCTTTAAAAAACGGAGAAGTAGCAAAGATAAAAGATATTTTGGGTGGAAGGAATTTCATTAATAGGGCTGAATCTCTTGGTATCCGAGAAGGTGTACAGATCACAAAAATATCATCTCAAATGATGAGTGGACCGATAACTGTGAAAGTTGGTCAAACTCAAATAGCCATTGGGCATAGAATGGCTATGCGTATAATTTTAGAATAGCAGCATGAAAAAAGTCTTACTTGTCGGCAATCCAAATGTGGGAAAAAGTGTCGTTTTCTCTAGACTTACCGGTGTGCATGTAGTTGCCTCCAATTATTCTGGAACTACAGTAGAATATACAAAAGGAACTATGCGAATTGGCTCTGAGAAAGCAGAAATCTTGGATATTCCCGGCACTTATTCGTTATCACCAGATTCCAAAGCAGAACAAGTAGCAGCTGAGATGATCAACAATTTTAAAGAAGAAGATGGAAATATTTTTGTAAATGTGATCGACTCAACAAATTTGGAGAGAAATCTTGCACTCACTTTGGAACTTATCAAGAAAAAAATCCCACTTGTAGTCTGCTTAAATATGTGGGATGAGGCTAAACATACCGGTGTTGAGATCGATGTAGAAAAATTAGAACAAATACTGGGTGTCCCTGTTGTTCCAACCACAGGTATTACTGGCGAAGGGATAAAACATCTTGTTTCCTGCTTTAATAAAGCAAAACTCAGCAAATTTACTTTTAAAGATAAATGGCATGCAATAGGTAAAATTATTGAGGTAGTACAGGAATTAAAGCACCGTCATCATACCTTTGGAGAAAGACTGGGTGATGCATCTATTCACCGTTTTTGGGGAATTCCAATCTCATTGATAATTTTATTGGCTGCTTTTTCGATTATACGGTTTATTGGTGAATCACTTATTTCCTATGTGTTTGAACCTTTATTCAATAATATCTGGGCTCCTATAATGATGAAACTTTCAACTATTCTTGGAGGTAAGGGAGTTATTCATCATGTAGTTATTGGTAATTTAGTAGATGGACAAATAGACTTCGTGGAATCACTAGGCTTGCTTACTACAGGACTTTTCGTACCTATTGCCATGGTATTGCCGTACATTATTGGTTTTTATTTGATCTTAAGTTTTTTAGAAGATTCAGGGTATCTTCCCCGTTTAGGTATACTTGTAGATAATTTTATGCATAAGTTGGGAATTCACGGATTGGCAATTGTTCCAATGCTGTTGGGGCTTGGTTGTAATGTTCCGGGAGCAATGGCCGCAAGAATATTGGAAACCAAACGTGAAAGATTTATTGCTTCCACAATGATGGCTATTGCTGTTCCCTGTTTTGCACAATTGGCAATGGTAGTTGGACTGGTCGGAAAACACGGAGCATTTGCTTTATCGTTAGTTTTTGGAACTCTCTTCTTGGTCTGGGTTTTATTAGGATTCTTTCTAAATAAGATCATGAAAGGAGAAAGTCCTGAAATTTTTATTGAGATTCCGCCTTATCGACTTCCCAGTTTCAGAGTATTAATGAAAAAACTCTGGATGAGGGTCTGGGCATTCATTAAAGAAGCTATTCCTTTTATGCTGTTAGGTGTACTTTTCATGAATTTGCTTTATGCTCTTCATATTATAGATTTTATTGGAAAACTCACTGAACCGATCATCACTGGAATTCTGGGATTACCAAAAGAAGCTGTCGGTGCTCTCATTGTTGGTTTCCTGCGTAAAGATGTTGCTATTGGAATGTTGAGCCCACTCAATATGAATATGGGACAACTAGTTATTGCTTCGGTTGTGTTAACTATGTATTTTCCCTGCATCGCTACATTTACAGTTTTACTAAAAGAACTTGGCATAAAAGACATGCTCAAATCGTCGGCAATAATGGTTTTTGCAACATTGCTTGTTGGTGGAATAATGAATATATTTCTTTAGAAAATAATGTAAATAGTTCCATCATTCATCCTTGGAACTACGAATTATTTTCAATCCCTGTTCCTGCAGAAATTCATCAATCTTTTCTTCAGGATAAAACCCAACATGCCGATGAATCTCCACTCCATTTTCATCCAGAAATACTTGAGTGGGAATCATTTTCACTTTATATTTTACTGCAATTGCATTATCTTTTTTCACATCATGAAAATTAACTTCAATCTGATCGCCATATTTTTCTTCGATAGATACCAGAACTTCTTCCATCATTTTGCAGGGAATACAGATAAGGGAACCCATCTCCAAAAACGTGATCTTAGGTAAGATCGTTGTTGAATCCTGTGCTGTTTCCTCCGCAGAGCAGAAAGAAACAAGTAAAAGAAGTATTGTTATAGCTATTATGTCTTTCATAGTTATCCTTCTCACGAGATCAATTTAATAATGTCCTTTGGGTTTATCACTTTCCCCACTGACACAACTATTTCATTAATAACCAGTCCCGGTGTCATCATCACCCCATAATCGATTATCTGGTTAATGTCTTCCACCTTCTCCAGTGTAGCCTTGATCTTTGATTCTTTTAACGCTACCTTAACGTTTGCATATAATTTTTTACATTTTACACAGCCGCTTCCCAAAATTTTAATATTCATTTTTATCTCCATTTCTATATAACTTTTATAAATGTAATAATCGCACCTAAAGTTATAAG
>Ga0222701_1000312_pt1 | contig 19763 bp, 24 predicted proteins | sample AntAcemetage1502_FD_179825 | JGI IMG/M metagenome (GOLD analysis project Ga0222701, IMG submission 179825) | Saline water microbial communities from Ace Lake, Antarctica - #1502 | ecosystem: Environmental > Aquatic > Non-marine Saline and Alkaline > Saline | place: Antarctica: Ace Lake... | reverse complement strand
AGAAAGTGGATGTAGTCCAAGTCGCGGCATTTAGGTGGATTCAATTTAATACGGCACCCCCATACATATCTAAATTTGAATGCATCAAATGGCATAAAAATATTCCGGTCAACTGCGTAAGTCCTAAAGAAGACAAACGAATCCTCAAAGATCCTGCTATTCAAGACGCCTTGATTAAGCTTAGAGACGAGGACCCGCTAGAATACGACCTTGTAACTTCTGGCTTGAAGGTTAAGATGGGGACCCTAAAGAAGGCCCTAGATCTACGAGAGAGGTCAAAACAGGCCGAAAAGAAGGCAGAGGCGGGCGATGGTCCAGACTGGCTGACATCTGATATCCTGGAAAAAGCAAAAGCCATAATGACCGATGGGGACCCGATCCAATACCTAACTTTTCAAGCTCAAAGAAACCATCTTGGGGATATCAACTATCAGAAGGTTCTGTTATTATCGGTGGCGGCCTCAAACTCACTGACAAGCCAGGGGATACACCCAGGCGGGACGGGTGAGAAGGGGTCAGGGAAGTCCGACGCCATGAAAGCAACCTTTCACCTATTCCCACCGGCGCCCTGGAAACAAAACGGCTCCCTGTCGAATCTGGCAGCCTTTTACATGGCCCTACCACCGGGAACTATCCTATTCTCAGATGATATCAACTGGGATCTTGTGGGGGCAGCTTACAAACAGTCAACTGGCAACTACCAGGACGGTTACACCCACAACACAATATCAGCCGACCGGAAACCCGTCTCCCTTAAGATCCCTCCCCGCATGACGTGGTGGCTTACCTCAGTCGAATCTACACACAAAGAACAGGAAAACGACCGGCAATATCAGATATCACCAAACCAGAGCGACCGCCACAAGAAAGATGTGGCCGACGAGATCGCAAAACGAAGGGCCCGAAAAGAACGACGCCTGGATATTGATGAGGGAATTCTTGTGGCACGGGCAATCATTCACTTGATCAAGTCACATGACCCGTTCTCCGTCCTTATGCCTCAAGCAGAAGAGGCAAAATGGGCGCTCTACAAGGACTTTAGGGGACAAGAGAGGTTTTGGGACGTGGTCGAGGCGTTCGCTATTCTAAGGTTCGTAAATCGAGATATCGACGAAGACGGCTGGCTGATCGCAACTGATGATGATATTCGGGATGCGATCGCCCTCTTCAAAGCTGACAAGGCTACACACGTTACGAAGCTGACGAAGGCAGAGACGACACTTTTAGGCGTGATGATGGAGGGCGGAACTTTCACACAAGCCCGATTAGCCCGCAAACTCGCCCTCTCCCAACAGCTCGTTTCTGAAAGGCTGAGGGCGATCATGGGCCGAACGAAGTATATCACAATGGAACTAGGCGCGCGTGGTGAGAAACTCTACGCTGGGAACGCGGCGGAAGAGATCGACCCTTCCCACTGGGATCAATTCAAATTGATCAAAATAGAAGGGTTCGAAAAACCCACAACAGACGAGCTTACAACCCACCTACAACCCACTTACAACCCACTTACAGGGGTTCCTACAACCCTCTATATCAATAACAGTAAACGTATTCCTATATCTCTACAAGTAAAAAAGAGAACGGAGAGCAAAGAAAAAAAACTGACTGGACAGCCTAAACTGAAAGAGGGAAAAAAAGATTCCCTCCCCGTTTCCCCTGTGGAGGTTGTAGAGAACCAGAACCAGCAACAGGCGAAGGTTGTAGAGGGCTGTAAGGATGGATGTAGGGGGGTTGTAGAGGGTTGTAAGGATCCAGAACCAGCAACGGGCGAAGGTTGTAACGAAGAAGAGGGGGGTTGTAAGGATGGATGTGTGGGGGCTGTAAGTGCCCGTAAGGATCCAGAACCAGCAACGGGCGAAGGTTGTAACGAAGAAGGGGAGGGTTGTGGGGACCTCGACACCCCGACAACCTCCAAGCGAGAGATGCCAACACCTGGCACCAACCTTGCTGAAGAGGCGAGGGCTTTTGTGGATGGCATCGAGGATCCTGGCCCGACAACATCCAAGCGAGAGATGCCAACACCAACACAGAAGAAGAGCCGACCGATCGGAGACTAAAAAGGACGGTGGACGTTTACCTACAAAAAATACAGTCCGTATTTACCTCCTAAAAAGGAACTCGGACCCGAGCCACAGACTGATTTTAGCGCGTTAAGCGCTAAACCGGTTTTCCTAAATATTTAAGACAAAACCAACCACAGGCCCCCCCTCCTTCTTTCTTTCTTTAATCAATTAGGAGAGGGGCCGTTGCATCTATTGAGTATGCCGCGTTATAGTGCATTTTAGCGCGCTATTTTAACCTAGTGTCGTGTCAACGCTTTAATGTCGTAAAGGCTATCTTCCTTTTCGCATGTCTTATGCCCCAAATTCATGAAAATGACGAGTGCATAATACGATATTTTACGCATGACACGACACTAGGCGAGGGGTGGGCCTGTGGAACGTTCCATTACAAAAAAGGACCTGAACAGAAGGCGGGGAGATCGGGCCGTCTGCTATTTTTATTCCCGATTTCGATTAATCTCTCAGAGGCGATCCTGGCGCGTTTCTTTTCCGGGTAGGTCCTAGAAGACCTATGGCTTTGTCTTAGGTAAGATGTCTTATGTAAGATGTCTTATGTAAGGAAAAGCCTATATACCATTCCTTACATAAGACATATCATGGACTCGGTCAAAGACCCCACGACGGGACGGCTATACAAACAAGAGATGAGCTTCTGTGGGAAAGAGCGCTGCAAGAAATGTGCGAGGGGAGAAGGCCACGGCCCCTATTGGTATGCCTATTGGTGGGAGGATGGAAAGACTCGGAAAAAGTACGTCGGCAAAAACCTTCCAGCCAGCCTTACACAAGACTTACATAAGACAGATCCCCTTACACAAGACAGTGAGAAGTCTTATGTAAGAACGGAAGAGGAGACCTTACATAAGACAACTAAGACACGAAAGAAGGCCTTACCTAAGACAGATGGGAGCGCCGTCGAGAAGGCGATTGAGGCGATAGGAGACTTCCACCACCAGGGGATCGAACCTACAGTCGCGCAAGTGGCCGAAGTTGTGGGGACAAAATCGAGACCCCTAGGGCGGTTGCTGAAGGCAGAGGGGATGGAGGCCGTAAACGTCCGGAGGGACGGGGTAAGGGCGCGCCGGTACACCTTCGAGCTGAAGGAGAAGATTGAGGGAACGCTTGAAGGCTAAATTTTTAGAGGACACCAAAAGACCTATACTTATAGGTGGCGAATCTACCTTCCCATAAAACAACCGTTGGGTGAGCTATTTATAGTAATAAACACACGACAAAGGTTTATGGCAGAGTCAAAAAAGGAAGATAAGACAGTTACTTCAGCAGGCGATTTGTTGGTACAACTATATAAATCCAACAAAGATAATGTTAAACTAGATATCGTAGATGATTTTTTCTCAAATATCGCCAATATACAAGTGAATAACGCGGACGTAACTATTGACTTTTTAGTACTTCCTGGTGTTAATACAAACGGTGCATTGTATGTCCGTGGAAAGCGAGTGCATATTCCTCACAGTACTGCTCAAAGACTTGCGCAGATATTAATCAATTCATTAGATGACGCATATAAAAATAATGAACTCGACGAATATATGCCAATGACATCTCGCAAGGATGAAGAATCCCATTGAAATCAATCGTGGTGTTGAGTTGATGGACGATGAAGCATTTGAACCTAAAGACGATAAGCTGAAGCAAAAAGCAGAATACATAACAAACAGTGCGGTTGGACAATCCAAATCTGAGCCGACTAACAGTATCCAACGTCTCGATAGACTTGTTACGTCCCCCGCCGAAAACACCTCTGCCGCTGATTTAAACAATATGGTGATAAATTCGAATTATTACAAAGATACGGTAAGAGAATCAAAAGAATGTCGGGACATGGAAAGAACTTTACAGGAAAAGATTAGACAATTGAGTGTATATAATGAAAAATTAAATGGTACTGTTCATCGATGCAAAGAGAAAATTAGCCAACTTACACGAATGACGGAAATTAAACACTATATACCGGTGATACCAATATCAATAGGAACTTCTATGGTGACTGGGCAACCCCCTGATTGTATTGAAACTATTATTCCACATATCGCTTGGGTCATTGTTGGGGGTTGTCTTATTCTAACCGCAGTGGTACTTTTTAATTCAGAACGCCAATCAATTAAAGACCTCATTTAAACTCCTCTTAGATTCTCCCTAAAGGTCTACGAAGAAATAACCTTCTCATATGAGTGGCGCGTAATCATTATGCTGAATCTGTTCCATGTCGTTTTCGTATAATGGCTGTACACGTATATGCGCAAGTTATTTCGCTACGGGCCCTTACCCGAAAAAAGATGATAAAACACAATCAAATAAAATTAGGTAATTTTTGACAGCATACACTTAAATTTGGCCACGTTGACATTTTTTTGTATATCAGCCAAAGTGTACCAAATTATATTCCTTTGTTTTTATTATAGTCACGGACACAACCGACGACGTGAAAACCACCATCTAGCGGAATCGATAGCAGGCGAGGCTGTGTGCCCTATCGGCCAACTCTCCGCGAAAACTCCTAGCACCACTTCCGTTTTTCGGATAAAACGGAAGTCGGGCAGTTATGGCCCAGTGGACCATAACCTCTTGGAAGGAAGGAGTTATCATATTCGTAAAAGGGACCTTTTCCGAAAAAGGGATCGTAGTGCGGTTACTGATAGCGTTTTTGTGTCTGAAGGTCGTGGCGAAAATGAACAATCTGTAGAAGTGTGGCTCGTGGCTATCGGTGTGTAAGGTTGCATGCTATCGATTACCGAAATGGGCGGTTTTCACCTCATTCAGCGAGACGGCGATAGTTGTTTTTGGCTGTTTTGATAAATCAATTTTCATCAGAATAACACTGCCTCATTTCTGGTAGAAGTCATAGAGGTAGGGTGGACTGGGTGCAATGGTTCAGTCCATTGTCCTCACTCCAACACCGACCCGAAGACGACCTCGATCTATCCAAAGGCCGACATCAACCTGAGTATAGTCATGAACGCTAAGTTTGACACTTATTCGATGCGCAAAGACTAGTACCTACCCAAGAACCCGCGGGCCTTGTAGCAGATGATGTCTTTGGGATGCACCATTAGGTATCAAGTCGAAGGTTCATGACTATAATTACCTCAAAACATCATATCTTTTCCATCATTTTCAAAGCATCCTCCAAAGGCAATGCCGGACATACATGAGGAGTCCCCAATTTTCTGAAGGGATAGGTTATCTTCATGATCGCTTCTTCGTTGGGAGCATCAAATATTGACACAGCCATATGCCTTCCAACCAATCGATACCTTCCTATCACCTTCACTTCTTTGGGATACTTAAATTCTCTCCAAAGTTTGTTGACTTCGTCAGTCTTCGCCGGTTCGAATTCAAACCACAATACAAATAGCATCTTTCAACTCCTCCCTTCATTTTTACTCGATAATAGTTAAGGATGTATTTAAGTTTATTGACATAGTTTGGCAGTTGAGCATGTGAAAGGCGCTGTAAGTCGCTAGAGAGCTTTTGGGGCGGGGGGGGTCGATCTCTTTCTTGACCTGCTCCCAATTGTCAATGGCAGTCTAAAACTGTCCAATTACGGCGGAATAAAATTGTCGGTTGTGGGTGTCGGTCATTGAAGAAAATCTGAAAAAACGAACACGGAAAGGCCATTTTTGTGATGTTGCCCATTCAGTCGCATGTTGATGATTTTCAATGATTCATGGACACGACCAAGACACACCGTGTAGCGAAATTGAAACCTTAACTCGGCCCGAGTTAGGGGTATGGCTAGTGCAGGTCACCTGCTATAAACAGAAACCCGCATCTTGTGGTGGCTTCAGATTACCAAGCATTCCAACTTACCCTATTACGCATCACCCTAATGTGGGAGATGGCTGCTGACGAGATTAATACGCAATTATCGACAGCTGGCGCCTGTAACATCTACCAAATTGCCACGTTAATTCCCTAATTTCCGCCGAGTTAAGGTTGAAAAATCGACATACAGGGAACAAAAACGAACCGGTGGCTGGCCGGATCGATCGAGAGACGCCACGGGCGAAGGGAGCGATCAATCGGAGCCAAAAAAAGAGCCTGGTATTCACTCCGAAGAGAGCCCAGCGTTTTCAGAGGCCGAGATCATCAAGGCGCTGGAAGTAGCTGATTCACTACAAAAGGGACAAAAAAGTCTGCGTGTCGACTTCGGCAACGTCGAGGCGCTACTTGAAAGCCGCAACGGCGACACCGACCTCGAGGACGTAAAACGACTTTTGAATGCGTTGACTTCGGTGAGATGGAGGACCGACAAAGACGGTGTTCTGCATCCACCGGGCAAAGAGATCGACACCGGCCCTAATCTCAAATCGGCGGCCGAAAACGCAAGCCGTCACGACATGGGAATGTGTGGCGGGAAGCGGGGGCAATGACACCACAAGAACGAGACCTCAAGCTCCAACGCCTATTCACTTGGAGCGAGAACCCGGCCGAAGAGGCCGACACCTTGCGAGATGAGATCCTGAAACTTTCGGATACTGGCAAAAAATGCCGAATGTGACAAAGTGACAGAGGTGTCAACCGAAGTGACAACAGACACGCTCTATAACAACGGTCGTGGGGTGGCCGAATGAGCCGCCGCCGCCCTCCACTGCCTAACCCTGCTGGCCTTCGGTCCTATTTCGCAGACCGAGCAACCAAAAATCAAATTGCGTGCAGCCACCCCGCCCATTACAAGAGAGGGTCGCCTGTTTTCTTGGCGCGCTATTCTCTGCGTGAGCGTGTCTTCTGTGGTGGGAACCTATCCACAGGCAAGCACGTTGCACTGAGCGACCACCACTGCAGGGACCCCACAAGAGGGTCCGAGCGGCGGTGATCTGTCTTTCTGGGAACCCCGAAAACCACTTGCTACCCCAACGGTCGCGCCTTGGCGGGCCCTTCTTGAGCTCGCTTCGCTCGCAACAGGATAGGATGTGGGTGTGCGGAAATGGCGGCGCCGGTTGGGCTTTTCTGACATGAGCACGCGATTTTCAGCATCGGCCACGTCATATGTGCAAGGGTCACCGCTACACCTCGAGCGGTCGTGAAAATCGATATGGGGCGACGCTTTTCATGCATACATAAAATACACCAGCGCCGCACGTGAGCATGACGAATGTCCGAGAATAGTAATATTCTCGGACATTTTTTACAAACCCAAAAAATAATATAGATTGGCGCGATAAAGATAACCATGGCTGAGAAGCCGAAAGACGACCTTGAGTCTTACGAAGCAGCCGAAGAGCCCAGGATCTACAGCTCGGCCCGATCCGAGCTCAGCGCAGAGCTCAGGCCTGAACTTGGGCCGAAGGCCAAAAAGGGCCGGAAACTGCCAGCCATATTGACCCGAGAGGAATGCGAGGAGCTCATGGACGCTTACAAGACCGGGAAGAAGGCGGCGAGAAACAGGCTGATCGTTCGCCTGCTTTACGCCACATGAATGAGGATCGAGGAGCTTTCTAACCTCAGGTTCTGCGACGTCTTCTACGACAGCGGGACCATATTCATTCGCGAAGGGAAAGGTGGCAAGGATCGGTACGTCTGCGCCGATCCTGAGACTTTCGAGATGCTAAAAGCTTGGCAAGAGGTGGGCAACAAGTCGCCATACGATTCGGTTCCTGGCGTCAAGGTCAGGCAGATTCGGCGGATTGTGGAGAAGGCTGGCGATATGACCGGCGTTTCTCAGAAGTACGACGCGATGGGCAGGGTATTTTCGGCGCATTCTTTCAGGCACGCGTTTGCAACGCACCTTTACGAGAACGGGATGTCGGTGTTCGCGATAAAGAAGCTGCTGGGACACGAGTTTCTCTCGACGACGGAGATGTACATCAACTGCACAATCGAGCAGGCCCAAAAGGAGTATGAAAGGTCCAGCCCGCTAAGGCAGTGATTGGCCAATTGTTCGTCTCTTGCATTCATTCCCTTTGGAGCGGCCTCATGCGGATCCTGTCTCTCTCGACTACGGCGAAATGACCTTTCCAGTCAGATCGTGATCCTATCGCTTTTACGAGAACGTGAGCGATGTAAGCAGCTGAGGTCATCGGCACGCGAAACAGGATTATCCCACATGCTGCAGGCTGTTTCGATCTGAAGGCCAGTTCTCCAAAGTCCTTGTCGAAAGTGATGAGAACGCGGTCTTGTTCTTGGGCTAACGCCATGACTTCTACGTCGGTGCTGCCTGGTGCTTCGGCCCTTATCCAGAGGATATCGTGCCCATCTTTTCGAAGCGCGTTTATTGCGTCGAGAGGGATGTTCTCGTTTGCTAGCAGTCGCATCAGAGCCCTTCTTGGGAGATTTCGAGAGGATAGACCCTCTCTGCCCTGAGAAGATCGCTGGCATAGCTCAGGCAGGCTTGGATGTCTTCTTGGGTCAGGCCGGGGTAGTTTCGCAGGATCTCTGATTCAGACCAGCCCTGGGCCAAGAGATCTATGATGAACTCGACTGCCAAGCGTGTGCCTTTGATTATGGGTTTGCCTGCGAGAATTGCAGGATCTATGACTATACGGTCTCGCCAGCTCATGACCTTCGGTTATGGATTTGTCAGGTATTAGGTGTAACTGAGGTGGACACTAAAATTCCAGCCGTCTATCCTAAGCTGTGACCTCGATCTCGTCGGGGCAATTTGGCCGGAAGGCTGCCCGTGGTCGGTGGGTGATCTTCGTCGCGGCTCTCTCTTCTGCCCGTTTCCGGTTGCGTGCGTCAATTCTGGCTTTGCGGACTGCTAGCTCGTTCTCAGTCATCTTGTGGGGCTTTGAGGTGGCGGGTTTCTTCGGGAAGGCCTCCTCCTTTATGCGCGCCTCTACATGGGTAATATGCCTGCAGGATCGCCTGAATTTGTAGCCGGGACATGAGCAGCTCATGTCCTTCACGTTGACGAGATAGAAGCCAGCGTCGTCTCTACTCTTGTGGAAGGCCCCCACGCCTGGTAGGGTCTCGATAGTCTCCAGATCGGTCATATCCTTCCTCAGAAGGTAGGCCACTCCCTCGACCGCATGACATCCAGTGGCGCGTGTTTCGTCTTCGGGCGACAGGTTCGGGTTCTCGATAATTCCGGTTTGAGTTAGTGCTTGCATACTATACTATTAGTGTCTTCACCATATAAGGTTTGTGGCATAGGTTATATATAGAATTGTGCCATGTTGTTAACCATGGCAGAAGAGAAGAACGTACAACTATCTTGTTATGTAAAACCAGAAACCGCCACCGCTATTAAGCAATATGTAGTTGCTCAAAGTGGATCAATGCGCAGCCTCTCGCCATGGATCAGGGACGCCGTTCTTGTAAAGGCAAAGGCAGAAGGTATCGATATTTCAGCTGAAGAGGTTGAATAACCCATGTCTAAAAGAGATTTTGAGACCGACCCCCACATGCAAGCACTACCTAGATATTGGAGCCAGTCAAAGCTTTGTTTTGGAGTACCAAAGCATGATTGAAACTGCCCATTTTCCATATAAGAATGACGCCATACCGAGTGGCGAGATTGACCTTAGTAGTGTTGCCGAATACCTCCCACCTAAAGCACTGATTGCCCTTCAGAAGACCATAGACGGCACTATATCACCTCTTCTGGCTACGATCGCCACCCAAAACCAACGCATCAAAGCGTTGGAAGAGCAACAAAATCAAAACATCAAGAACATCGAAATCGCTTTCCGAGTCATCAACAAGACAAGGGAGAGAGTCGAAGTCCTCGAAGAGGCACCGGATAAAGTGGGCCCTGGCACCGAAGACCAACAAGAACAGATCGAGACCTACCTTAAGAAGAAGCCAGATCACAGGGCCACCTATGGAGAGCTGAGGGACCTCTTGGGCGTCACGAAGTCCAGGTTCAGTCAGATTATCCATGGTGCCAAATTTGCGATCCTTCAACATCGCCACGACAGAAGAAGAAGGTCGTTGAAACTGCCTGCGATTTTTTAGATGTGTAAAGGTTGCGACTAAACTAAATCGAATTTGGAGGTAGTATATAAGGATCGATCAAAGTTTGCAGTATGTGGTGTGTAATAGCAGTATAGTAATCGTAGATATAGATATATATAATAGTATAGTATATATAGTAGTTTTTCTTCTTATACCCGTCCCTTTTGAGTACAAAATGGTTTAGTTTAGCCGAAACCAAATTCTCGCTTCATCTATCCACAAAACTTGCGCCTGAACTAAAAGTTCTATGACACCTTGGACGTGTTTGTGGATAATGTCGTAGAACTATGGCGCAGCCTTGCGTTTTTTGCTTCCTTCCTTCAATGGGGCCACGACTTTTCAGCCATGGATAGAGCCACCATTTTTCGGCCTTTACTGCTATCGAAAAAATGGCGATTTGCGAGAGGTCCGTTAACTTCTTACCAACTTCCAGAATGTTGACACTGTTTTAGAGGCATTTTCGCTATGCAGAGGCTTTTCGAGCGGTCCCCGGGGTTTTGGACACCACCTCACCTCTCGCATGAGACGTTTTGCTTCTCTTATCCGTCCGACTGGATGAACGGCCCTGAAAAAACAGGGGGCTTGATATCCAGAGCTTGTGCTCTCTTAGTTATTGCTCAAGGTTTATATCAATTTGCTTCACTTCCGTTTTTTCCCAAAAACGGAAGTCGCGAGAGATGCAATAGACTTTGGCGACTTGTCTCTGCCTTTTTACTTTAAGCTTCGCAACAACGTAGCAACGCCCCGCTCTTCTCGACGTCAATCGCAAGAGCCGCGTGGTTGTCATTCTGTGGACAGCTCGCCATTCTCGATAGCGCCAGCGATCCATCGTTGCACGCTTCGTTTTGTTAACTCGATCGTTCCATGCACTATAAGAATATGTAGAATCGGGCGCGTACCATAGATATGCTAGGCAGAATCAATATTAATACCATGCCATCCCATATAATTAAGTCTTATAAAAAGTCGCCCGTTGCTGGTTATTGATCGGTGGGGGATATATATAGCAGTCTCGGACTTCCTAAAATTACCATCACAACTTCCATAACAGGATAGGGAGGTGAGGACAGTTATGTGACACTTTCCCAAAACACGCAAGAAATATCACAGAACTAAGCCGCCCCCGTGCGGTTTCGATCAAAATCCAAAAGAAAAGAAAAGAGATGGGCAACTACTCTTTCGCCCGTCCCCCGATCGCCTCGCGTGCCGCTTCTCGCACCTCTTCATCTGGGCCATATTCGGCGACCACGTCCAACGCCCCACAATCGTCCACATCTGGCATAGCTTGAAAAGCCCCGATCGCTGCCAGTCGAACGGCCTTGTCATCCGCATCCAGCGACCTGAACAGGTTCGCGTAGCCGTTTTTGTGTAAGACTTCCTCGAACGCTTCCGGGAACTGTATCTGCAAATCTAGGATCAACTCTTTTGCACATTCGCAATCGAACATTATCACGCACCTCTCATACATTTTGTTTTGGATAGTAGTGTCACCTAACATCGCACACACCCTCTCGCTTTGTGAAGGCATCTTCTCAGCCTCGAAAAAAGAGATCATGCCAGAGCCTCGTCCGGTGCGATCGGTCGGAAGGCTGCCCGTGGTCGGTGGGTCATCTTCGCTTCGGCTCTCTCTTCTGCCCGCTTACGGTTGCGTGCGTCAATCCTGGCTTTTCTGGCTGCCAGTTCGTCTCCAGTCATCATGCGAGGCGTTGAGGTGGCGAGCTGTTGCGGGAACGCCTCGTCTCTGGTCCTCGCCTCTACATGCGTGATATGCCTACAGGATCGCTTGAATCTGTAGCCGGGGCAGTTGCAGGACATGTCCTTCGCGTTGACGAGATAAAAGCCTGCGTTGTCTCTGGCTTTGTGGAAGGCACCCACACCCTCTAAGATCTCGATGATGGCACCCGGTGGTTAATCGAAAACTTCTCTACCTCCGCCATTGAAGCAAGCTCGCTGATGCGGGACTTGCCAGCCGAGGCACGAGACATATTAGCACTACTAAAGGAGGGCGAAGCAAAGATTAGGTTTGAGCACGAGGGACTTGATCCGATGCTCAAAACCTTAGACCAGGCTGTCAACCGTGCGGTCTTTGCAATTGTTTTAGCTTCTCTTGTTATAGGTTCTGCTCTTATTGTTCTCTCTGATGTTCCGCCCAGATGGCACGAAATATCGGTTATCGGCATCATCGGGTTTCTCGTAGCAGGGATGATAGGTTTTTGGTTGCTATTTTCCATTCTGCGGCATGAAAAGATGTGAAAGCGCCTCTTTTGACCGGCAATGAAGAGTGTGATTTCAATAGGCTCGTGCTGCCATTACCATCGGTGATCTAAAACATCAACCAGATCCTAGATCACTACCCATAATATCCAAACACTTCAATACAGAATATGCCGCTCTGCTGACCCCCGCACTTCTCTTTTCGGTATCAGTTCCAACGCAATACAAATTTTGTATTGGTGTTCTCACATTCCCAAAGCCAGAGTTAATGCCCCAAGATGCCTTTTCTGGGATTAACTCTTGATGATGTATCATATCTATATGTTTTTCTATGTGGGGGAATACATCAACTATTGCATCGAACGCTTTTTTCTTCGTTGTTGATGCATTATATTCACCGGGTAATATAAACACGAAACCGGCAAGATGCTTTCCTTTGGGTGCTAATGTATGATCGTAGTTTGAGGTTGGAACAACCCAGGCATATGGCTCTGAGTCAATCCACATCTCTGAACCATAGTTTTTAAAGATATTTTTTGTTAGACCAAGCCAGATCGTCAACGAATTAACTTTCTTAATTGCTACTAGATTTTTGGTATACTCCTCAGGTAAACCATCAATTAGATCTGGTAAGTCTGAAGCAAATCCTGAGTAGATCGCTGTACTGCAATCGTAACTGTTCTCTTTAGTAATCACCTTTTCAACTCTCTCATCGCATTGAATCTTTAGTACATCTTCATTCGTTCTAATTTCCACCTTGTTTTTAGGAAAAGATGCTAAAATTGAACTAACTATGGATTGAAGACCCCCTCTGGGATATCCTTGATCCGTGGCACCCTCTGTGATAAGTAGATCATATAATCTTCCAATATAGGGTATGGAATTTGGTTTGTGGCTTTTATTATCTATGAATCTCGATATGGGTGTGTTTTTCATAGAGGTGCCAACCATGAAGTAACAAAGCCACTCTAAAAACCTATTAGTTCTCGTTGATATATTTGTTGGGATAACTTCGTATAGGGGGACAGTTGATAAATCTCTACCTGCACTTGACATATATAATACATCAAATAATGATCTCATCAGCAGTAACCTATCGGTTATAGGGAGGAAATTGAATGTTAGCCAGGCGTTAATGTTCCATGGAAATTGTTTTATATCACTACCGATTCTCACATAATACTTTCCAAAAGGAACAAACTGAGGGATAACATCAAAGTATCTATTCATTAATTCTCTAAGAGGTCCGCTCTCCAGCCTTGTTATGGCGTGCGGCCCGGTATCTACACGATACCCATCGACTTCATAAGACCTACAAACACCGCCGATATAATTTTCTTTTTCCAGAACCAATACCTTTTTACCTTCTTTCGAAAGTGCCAGAGCAGACAATAAGCCGCTGATTCCAGCACCTATTACGACTGTATCATACCTTTCCATAATATTACCTGATATTAATATACATATTTACAAACCCCTTGGAATTACACCCTTTTTTCATTGTACTGTACCGTTCTCTTCCAATGAACGCCTGTCCGGCGGAAGCTGCCAGAAGGCCTCGGCAAAGTGTTGGAACATCGAGACTATGTTGATCCCTTCGGCACAGATCGCCGAGACCTTGCTGAGATCCGAACCGGAACAGACGATGATCTGGGAAGACAACCCGTCTGCGAGGAGGAGACCGCTCTGCGGTACCTTCCAGGGATAGAACCTGACCTCGGCGCCGGGTATCTCCTCGGCTATGAGACTTGTCTCGTCCTCGCTCGCACAGACTATCCTGACCTCAACTCCCCTTTCCAGCGCATCCTGGAGCGCGGGCTTGAGATCCCGATATGCTCTGTACCGATCTTCCAGCGCCTGGAGAACGGGGTATGCCACGATATAGATCTCCTCGCCGGCAGCGTTTATCAGCTCCAGGATCTTATCGTGAGTGTTCTTGGCCCCACGGCTCACCCATACAAACTCGTCGTCTTCCTCCTCCACGTCTTCTGCGCCGTAGAGTTCCTCCAGTGTGACGAAGGCCTCTCTCGATTCCAGGAGGAACGTGCCCAGGAGTTTATCCCGGGCATCCGAAGGCGATACCACCTTGTACCGCATGGGCTTAGAATGCTGAATCTCGACGATCCCTCTCTTCTCCAGCTTGGCAAGAGCGCCATACACGGCTGACCGGGGGATACCGGAGATGAGATGAATCTCCGAGGCTATGCCTGTCTTGATCTTGGCCAACGCGGTGTATACCCTTGCTTCGTACTCTGTGAGCCCGATATCCTGGAGCGCCTTGACTACGCCCTTTTCTACCATGATAATTCCTATTCATACCATAATACTTATATGTCTTTTCGTCGATACTAATTTGGTTGTTATGGCCCTAACTACAGTAGATAAGAAGGTTCCTTCATTATGTCCCATCTGCCACAAGGTCATAGAAGCGCACCTATTCGAGGAGGACGGCGCCGTAAAATTGGCGAAAGCTATTCTGTGGATTTTATCCTAATTCCGTCAACATATACACATGTTGATGAACTCATATCCAACGACGATGGCACTGCAACTGCAATGTTTACGAAATTTTCGGGAGGTTCGGGATTCTCGTTCTGCAGGATCAGGTTTAGCCGCTTGGATAGTGCCACCACCTCAGAATAGGCTTGATCGTAGTCCGCTTTCGCAACCCTCGCCCCATTCCATGCTTGGGGCTCTGGTTTCAGGGCGTCCTCGATGGCATCGTGTAAGCGTTGGTGTTGCCGATCGAGTTCGAGTAAGATCTGTTGGCCTCGGTTCAGAAGGTCGGAGATATCGGTCTCTTTTGGTGCGTCAGGGATTGACCACGGGCCGTCCTTTTTGAAGGTATGGATCATGTGGTGGTCTCATCTCGCCACTTCTCTTAGGTTCGCTCGTCTAGGATCGATCGCCTTGTGTGGTGGATACCAAAAAATGAGACCGATAGTTGTGGTTTGCTTATTCCATCCACACCTTAAAAGATGTGATCTGACAACTTCGGCACCAACGTTGAATCGATCTGCCAGCTTCAGAACGCCGCCACGGTTGCCGATCGAAATCTTGCAGGTTGCCTGGGGGGGTCGTTCCCGGGCACGAAGGTACTCGACGAGGACGCGTTTTCTCACTCTGCCACCTTCGTCGTGGGTGTTGCCTTTCCTTTAGCAATCAGAATATCGCACTGAGTCACTGGGGCTGAGACAAGATCGCCTTTGGCATATAGTCCGCATTTTTGCCCATCAGTCCCAACGAAAGCCGGGACGTCGTCCACAATCAAGATAAGCCCAAGATCTAGCTTGGTCTTCGCCGTCGTGGGAGTTGGTCGTTCGATCTTTCCAGTTTTTGGAAGGTCGTTAAGCACCGTTAAGCAGCCGTTAAGCATTTCGCAAGTTTGCACGCTATCGGATTTAGCACGTTTAGCAGATTTAGCCAAATCTTGAGATAAACTGCTTAACGACTCGTCTTTAGGAAGTTCCTTTTTAGAAGATTCGTTTAGTGTATTGTTAAGCCCTATCTGCTTAACGCTATCTATACTATTACTACTGTTATTGTTTTCCCGTTTAGCATCCTTGCTTAATGAGTGCTTAACGGTGCTTAACGTGCTTAATGTATCACGGAGTCTTACGACTGCATCAAACCCTCCTAATGGATTCCAGCCGTCAAGCCTGTAGACAGTCCGCTTAGTTGTTCGATCGCCAACCCGGTCAGATACGTCGATGATATCGAACCCGGGCAACTTCCCGATGAGTCCAGTTTTACCACGTTCCCCTCTGGCGATCTGCGAAACTCGGGCTTTTGACAACTTCATCAGCTTACCGATCTCGCTAGGCTCAAGCCCAGCATCACACTCAGTCAAGATTTGGCACATTTCCCGCTCTCTCGCGGTGAATCTGCCTATCAGCTCTTCTGCATCGTTATCACAAAATAGCGCCTTTGCGTCATGGAAATCCTCTTCTGACGCGAGATAATAGCCGTCCTCATCTTTGGCTCGTTGCATGAATCGAAGAGCAGTTAACCCTACCAAAACATCCATAAAAATTGAAGGGTCTCTACGATTTCGATGATCGAGCCACTCAATCCGATCCCAAAACGGGACCCGAACTTTGATCTCGCCCTCATCACGAAGAAGTCCGAACATCATGCGGCAAACCTGGACCTGTTCATCTTCGACAAATTCTGCTAGGCCAGCGCCATATGTAGAAATAGTCAGGTCGTTGACCCGCTTGGTCATGGCATCCGATTCATCGGTGTTTAGCGGAAGTTGTCGATTAAGGACTTGAATGTCTTGTGATGCGTCCACTGAAGTGATGGCCCAAACGATCTCCGACCCGATTTCAAGAGTCAAGGCCTCTTGTCTTTTCACAGTTCGATGTTGATATCTCGTGTGAAAATTTGATGACATTTGCTTGATTATCGTATCCAAATCTTCGTTTGATCTGTAATCATCCAAAAAAACGAATAGTTTTTCGCCCAATTTGTGATAAGCTAGCGCCTTCGGTGTCAATCCACCAGCTATATACGATCCTTTCGGAAGGTGCCAAACAAATGTATCGACTGTTTGCGACTTTCCCGTCCCGGACTCACCGTTCAGCTTGAGATGTAATCCTCTTGAAGATGGCACGAACTGAACCGCAACACAACAAGCAAGCTTTTTGAGCGCGTTATCTGCGCCCAAGACGAATCTCTTGCAGCTATCCACGAAATAGCCGACATGATCGCCCATTGCCATGATCTCGATCGCTTTCGCCTCGATCTCATCGTGTTTTTCGCTTCCACCGTGGTGATAAGGGCAGGATTTGTCGCAGAAGCCTGCCAGTGCATCGCAGCCTTGGCAGGCTACGCACATGACTGCCTCATCTGGCCACCCGTCGCAGCCGTCTACAATCTCTTTTATTTCATCGAAAGATGGGGCCGCATTGAATTCTGGCCATAACTCATGGGCTGATGCGGTGCATACCGCTTTTGGCTCAATATCTGGGAACAATCTAGGCACATCTTCGCCACATCTTCGTTGAAATTCGGCATGAATCGCTTTCGGTAAATCGCTTCTTGGGATCAAGCCAGGAGATGAAGATAGCCAGTAATTCGCGATGCACTGAACAAATCCGCCCATCACGCCACCCCTCAAATAAAAAAGATGAAATTAAAGTCAATACTAAAGGCTAAGCCACGTTTTGTATTTTCAATCATGCTCTCCCTCGCGAATAGTCCCTCGCATGGTTGTTTTCGAGGGGAGGGCGACGCGAGGGATGTCGCCCGTTCGGGGATCAGCCTATTCTCAGAATGATCTTTTTTCGTCGCTTGATAATAAATATCCGTCGGTGAGGTGGTGGTCGCTCAGTGCAACGTGCTTGCCTGTGGATAGGTTCTTGCCACAGGAGATGTGTTCCACGCAGAGAATAGCGCACCAAGGAAAACAGGTGAGCCTCTTCTGTAATGGGCGGGATATCCGTATTCACAGACCTTCCACCTCGAATCCTGCCTTCTCATACGACTTCTTGCGGTGCGATATGTCGGCCCTGAGATATACTGATGTTGTGGCCAGATTGGTGTGGCCGAGCTGGTCCTGTATATCGTTCAATGGCACGCCTGCATCCAGAGCCGCCACGGCGTGACTGTGCCTCAGGGTATGCGGCGAAACGACGTTCAGAGCCCGCCCGTTCTTGTCGTGAGCGTAAACTCGCTGTATTCCTGCCTCCTCGGTGGCCTTGTTCACTATCTGGCGAACCCTGCGCGCGGTTATGTGCGAGCCCGGCTTCTAGCCTGGAAATAGCCAGACCGTGCCCTCGGGAAGGTTCGCGATCCATTCGCGAAGTTGAGGAACGATCTCGGCCGGAATCACCACGGATCTGTACTGGCTGGTCTTCGTCCGGTAGGCCTGGAGGTAGATCACGGCTTCGGCGAGGTCCACGTCTTCCACCCTGGTGATCACAAGCTCGCCGACGCGGCAGCCGGTTCCGTACAGGAGCGAGAGGATGGGGTGGTCTCTGTCTGGTGAAACCGCGTTGTACAGTCTCGACCAGGCTTCAGGCGAGATCTGTTTCGGGATCTGGGCGGGCATGGTTGCAAAAAAGAGTTAGGCGTGGGTCTCTTTGCCGTGCCTCTTGGCGGCGTTGAGGAAGGTCATTCCAACAACCTGGCCTTTTTCATACCGGATTATGACGTCGTCATCGGTGAGTTCGGAGTTGTCGGCATGGCTTGGCTTCTTGAAGTTCACGTACAGAACGTTTGCTTCCTCGTCGTAATCAACCCAGACTTTTTTGTGGGGGATGCCCAGCAGATGGGGCACCAGTGCCGAGATCTTCTCTATTTCTGCTATGGCCATATCTTCGACCTCCTTTCAAGCTGCTTTTCCTTTCGCGTGAGAAATGCTGTGATCACAAAGCCGTCGTCTCTGTTCACTTCTTTGTAGATCACGACGAGATGTTTGCCGGGTTGTGTTTCCTTCACTGCCAGAAGTTCGCCGGATTCGCCTTCGTAGACCGCGTCAGGGTCTTCGATGGTCTCCAGGACGTCGGAGTAGAAACCTGCCAGCTCGGTGTGTGACTCTGTGATGTGAAGCCACCTTTTCGTCTGGTAGTCTGATGGGAACGTCGTTCTTCGATCTGGCAATCTCCAACGAAAAACGCCTCCAATCTTTATAGATACTCAGATGTTTTGTTCCTACCTAAAGTTTCCTTTTTCAGCCAAAAACGGAAATTTCAGAGCATCGGCGAAGACCTTGGGGAAAAGAGGAGCTTGCACGCACCCAATGGGGCGCCTGATATTTTTATTCGTGACCTTTGTAAATACACACCAGAAGCCACGAGAGCCCGAATAAGGCGGGCCGGATCGGGGTCGACCGATAAGACCTGGAGCCCCACGAAAACGCAACCTTGCGGGGCTGGTGGCCTCGTTTTTGCTTGAGATACCAAAACCTTTTTGCAGAGTAGTACGTAAACGTCTAGGAGGAGGGATACTCGACGAGATCGAAGCTGTTCGCGTTCCTGGCGCTGCTGGTTCTATCGCTATCTGCAACGGTGCTGGCTGAAACTCCGGGCAATGAGAATGGCATAGATCAGGTGAAGTCCACCGACTCGTCCGGCCCCGTAGGAGCTGAACACTCCAGCCCAAGTCTGCCAGAAAAAACATTGGTGGATAAAATAAGCGGCTCTCCTGTTTTTATTCTGTTATCAATGCTTGCGATTTTAATTACAATCATCGGACGCGGAACTTTATATGACATCTACAAATCCTATAAAAATGACAGGGTCAAAACCACACCTGTACCACAACGTCAAGGAAACTGTCTCGATCCTGTTGAGATCGATCCCCATTTCGCCGGAAATATCATTAATATCCCCTTTACCCACAACCCCAACTTCACCGGCCGAGTTGACCTGCTCGACCGCCTCCATGAAGCCCTCACCTCAGGCAAATACGTAGCTCTCACGGCCATAACCGGCCTTGGCAAGACCCAGCTTGCTTTGGAGTACGCCTACCGCCACAAGGCCGACTACAAGATCATCTGGTGGGTAAAATCCGAAGAGCCCGCCACGCTGGCCGCAGACTACGCTGACTTGGCCACGAAGC
>Ga0222701_1000310_pt1 | contig 19930 bp, 18 predicted proteins | sample AntAcemetage1502_FD_179825 | JGI IMG/M metagenome (GOLD analysis project Ga0222701, IMG submission 179825) | Saline water microbial communities from Ace Lake, Antarctica - #1502 | ecosystem: Environmental > Aquatic > Non-marine Saline and Alkaline > Saline | place: Antarctica: Ace Lake... | reverse complement strand
TTTCTTCTGATTTTATCATCTTGATTAATTCTTCGTAAGTTACATGTATTTAAATATGGACTTCCTCTGACCTAGGCATTATATAGGGTTGGGCTCATATGAGTTAAATCTATGGTATATGACTATAGTCTCGCTTAGCCGCTCGCAAGCCACGGCCTTTAGGCCGTGGTAGTTGACCCGATCGAAATCCTCAAACCCGAGCCCAAGAATACTGTTCTACATGAAGATTGGGATTGCTGATACCAACTTCGCCCGATATGATATGGCAAAAGCCGCCATTAACGAACTGAAACGAGAGTGCTCTGCTCAGATCGAGAGATACACAGTTCCTGGCGTCAAGGACCTACCAGTGGCATCAAAGATACTGATAGAAAAGGAGGGGTGCAACATCATCATGGCTCTTGGAATGCCGGGGCCAAAGCCTATCGATAAGACCTGCGCCCACGAAGCTTCAACGGGTCTGATCATGGCCCAGCTCATGACAAACACCCACATAATCGAAGTGTTCGTCCACGAAGACGAGGCCGAAGATGAAAGGGAACTGGCTTTCCTTGCGGATCAAAGGACGCGAGAGCACGCCCAGAACGTGATTAAACTTCTTTATTACCCAAAAAGGCTCACCAGGGAAGCGGGAACTGGTCAGAGGGAGGGATTTGAGGACGAAGGGCCGATAAGCTATTAGCGCGACATCGAAAACGCGATATTGCTTTTGAGATATAGCGAGAACCAATTAGTTTCATCTAATTGGTTCACGACTATAAACGCGAGATCGGGCGGTGGCAGAAAGGGAATGATGCAAGAGTGTTATGGAGTGCAGAATCATTCAACCTCCTCGAATCGCTCTCCTTTGACCCCACAGACGGGGCACTTTTCCGGAGGCTCTCGCTCTGCAGTCATTCCGCAAACGGGGCAGACGTAGTAGGAGAAGCTCTCTTCCTTGGATTCTTCCAGCCGTTCCATCATGTCGTGGTAGAGCTTTGCGTGGATCTGTTCCACATCGTTGGCGTACCGGAAGGTCCTTTCGGCAGACTTGTTGCCCTCGGCTTTTGCCGTCTTGATCATTTCAGGATACATCTCCTTGAACTCTTGAGTCTCCCCAGCGATCGCTTCTCTCAGGTTCTCTTTTGTGGACTTGACGGCACCGAGCGCCTTGAGATGGTTTATGGCGTGAACGGTTTCGGCCTCTGCAGCAGCTCTAAAGAGCTTGGCCGCCTGACGGTATCCATCTTGGTCAGCTTTCTCTGCAAAGGCCAGGTACTTCCTGTTAGCTTGAGATTCGCCTGAGAAAGCTTCTTTCAAACAATCCTCTGACTTAGACATAGTCTTAACTTATCGAACCCGATTTGATAAAACCTTATCCAAGATTTCGACACAAGAGTTTAATATTTATCCTATTCGTGTCGTTAAACACCAATCTCGCGAGATCAAATCAGTAGTTATCCGATTTGTTCTCGATTACAGGCTCATCTTCACGCAAAATATAGTCAAGAACCGATTAGATAACACTAATCGGTTCTTACCAGAATAGTGCTTAACGATACGAATAGGCCAAATCTCAAACTCTTGTGAGTTAGAGATTTGGCTCAAAGGTATCGTTAAGCACTATAGATGGAAAGGGCCGTTGGCCCTCTCTGTCATCAACCTACGAGACGAGTTCGTAAGTCACTACGACGTAAGCCGTAATTTCCACCATGCCAGAATCCACATAAGACGTCTCGAAGGGTTGGCGGTGCATCCAGGGCTGGCGCCATTCAGAGTACCCCATCCCTGGCCAGAACGAGTCCCATTCATCCCATTCGTTCCATCCGTGAGAATGACGGAGGATTCGCGGGCCAGATGGCTCAAGGATCTCCAGTGTCTTTCCAAGCTTCAACCCGGCTGCAGTTGCCAGCTCTTCGCCATTCTGTTTTGCGTTTTCGACGGCCTTTTTCCTGGCCTCAGACATGGCAGAGTTTGTGTCATCGAGCCAGTAACCTGTGACCGCAGCGGTTGCGCCTTCTGCCTCTACTGATTCAAGGCACCGCTCGAGCGTTGTCTCATCTTTGGGATCTAGCTGGACTCTGATCTGGTCTGTGACCTGGTTTATGACCTGGTCTTCGACGATCATGCAGGTTGTGTTGTTGCAGATCCGTTTGTAGGTCCTGATGGTCTGAGCGTTTCTTCCGTATCCTGACTGGATCTCATCTCTTGAGATGCCAACAGCCAACAAGGCCTCGATCGTCCTGTTCAGCTTTTCTGCGTTAAGGGCAGAAGCTGAAGTTACGTTATCGTCGTTTGTCGTCACACTGGCGGTGACGAAGACTGCATCTGCCGGTACTGTGACTGATCCGTCACCTGCCACCGTCAAGATTGGCACAAAATCGAAACCCAGGGCAGGGATGGACAGAGCCAGAGCAAGGACCACGAAACTCAACGCGATTGCCATATGCTTCAAAGGTAAACCCCCAAAGAGTCATATGGTCGTGGCGATTATTAAAATATTCGGTCGATAAGATGGCGCCCCTGGGCCAATAAACCAGATCGAAGGGGTCTGGCCCAGAAGTTAGCGCCACTTCTTAACGCCTGAAATTCACCATTCTGAATCGATTTGATCTCTCGCTATTATGGTGTTCTTGTGAGAATTAATCGGTGCTATCCAATTGGTTCTTCTGTTAATTGATGCGCTGAAATGGCATCTTTCAGCCCGGGTACCTCTTCGACACCAGCCGGAACTGTGATTGCAGAGCCTTCAAAGTCGTCTCCTATGGGTTCGTACTTTCCGCCAAGACACTTTGATAGGAACGGTTCGGCCACAGCGTAGAAGGATATCCTGTTTTCGGGCTTGGCAAAGCCGTGGCCCTCGTCTGGATATAAGACGTAAGTCACTGGAATTCCTTTCTCTTGCATCGCCTGAACGATCTGATCGGATTCGTTCTGTTTTACACGAGGATCGTTTGCACCTTGACCTATCAACAGTGGCCGCTTGATCCTATCTGCGTAATTCAGCGGGGAACGACTGTTCAAAAGAGCCCGCCCCTCTTCGGTCCGATGGTCACCCATCCGAGTTGCAAATATCTCGATCTGGGGCTCCCAGTAAGGCGGAATCGACTCGATCAAGGTCGTCAGTTTCGAAGGTCCCACGATATCCACGCCACAGGCAAAGACCTCTGGCGTGAATGTCAATCCCGCCAAAGTAGCATAACCGCCATAGCTTCCGCCCATGATCCCTATAAGATCTGGGTCAGCAATTCCCTCCTGCGTAGCCCAGTTGACGGCGTCGATCAGATCGTCATGCATCTTGGCACCCCATTCCAGGTTGGCAGCGTTAATCAGGTCTTTACCAAACCCTGTCGATCCTCTGAAGTTGACGCTCAAAACCGCATAACCCCGGTTGGCAAGCCATTGATGAAGAGCGTTGTAACCCCACGCATCTCTAGACCACGGTCCGCCATGAACATAAAGGACCATAGGAAGTGGTTTATCGGGCTTGCCGTCACCATCTTGGTCGCCGCCCAAAGGCAAAGTGTAGTAACCGACCAGATCCAGTCCATCGCGAGACCTGATGATGACAGGCGTCATTTTGGCAAGATTGAGGCCTTCCAGATCTTCCTGGTTGGTGAAAAGAAACTGGGCAGATTTTTCCTTTCGATCGTAGAGATAATATCGGACGGGTCCATTGTCGAGGAGATAAGCCACAATCCAGTAGTCGTCCTCGAGAGTCCTGCTCAAAACCTCCACATCTCCACCGGCAACGACGCTGAGACGTTCCAGATCTTCTTTGATCTCGTCATCCAGAATCTGCCAGCTTTTCCGCTCGTAGTTGAAGGCCACAGCTTGGACATTCTTCTCGGTAGGATGAATCATGACGTCGCTGAAATCGGATCTTTTGTCTTCGGCAAGTAACTTCATCTCGCTGGTCTTCATATCCAAAGAGAACAGGGCGGCGGTGTTTCTATCCCGACTGTCTGAGATGTAGAGGGTCTCTCCGGTGTTGTTGAACCCGAGTACACCAGTTGTGATCACGTCTTCCATCGGGACCTTCATGAAAGTCTCCCAGGTTCCGCGTTCTGTTGGCGCGAAGATCTCAGCACCGCCGTCAGGTGTCATCTTGGTTGCGAACCTCACGTTGTAATCGTCGTCGATGCTAAAGCCTGCAAACTCCTGATTTTTCAGAAGGAGGGTCATGTTCCCGGTTTCGACGTTGAGCCGGTAGATGTCATGGAACCTGGGATCTCGATCGTTGAGCCCGATTATGATCTCTTCAGGGAACTTTTGGCTTACGACCAATATCTGCGCCTGGACTCCCTCTTCTGGCGTCATGTCTTTAACCTGGCCAGAGGTCAAGTTGACGCTGTAGATCCGCCAGTTCTCGTCGCCCTCTTTGTCCTGGATGTAGATGATGTGTTGGCTCGTGTAGGTCCAGCTGTATGCCTGAATCCCTCGGCCAGTGTCGTTGGTGACAGGTGTTGCCTCTTCAGGGGTTTTGGCAGGACCCACCCAAACGTTGAGAACGCCGTTAAAAGGTGCCAGGTAGCCAATCTTCGACCCGTCAGGACTGAGCCTGACAGATGCTTTGTCAGGGTTTCCGAACAGCACTTCTCTTGGGATGAGCATTTCACCTCCATCGTCCAAATCTCTGTCACCCTCCTCGGCGCATCCGCTCAGGAAGGCGGTCAACAAGAACATTCCGGTAAAGATCGTTCTCTTCATGTTTCCCTCAAAATTATCCTCGAAACTTCATCAGAACATGCCACGCACCCACACCCACAATTCTTTGAGTATCATGAGTACGCCAAATCTCTATTCTTCGTCTCATTCATCGCACAGTGTGACATTGCATTAAACTTAAATAGATAAATATGTCATCCTCGCCACAACCAACCATGTAAGGCCACATGGAAGGGAACAAGGAAAAGGCACATGGAAGAGAGAATAATGGGCATAGGTCTGATGTAGATGAGCGATTTAGTGTTTGGCGATTTTGGCATACAAATAATCGAGAAGCTTCAGGCATTCTCCCCGAAGCTCGATCTGCCTTTCCAGATGATCTCTTTTCTGGGCGACGAGACTGCCTTCATCTTAGGGATCGCCCTCATAGCTTGGTGTTTTAGAAAGCAGCTCGGTATCGAGATGTTGTATCTCGTCGCCTTTGCAGGAAGCTTCAACACCCTGGTCAAAGGGTTCTTTGGATTTCCGCGCCCGTTCCAGTCCTACCCCGATCGAATACTCCAGCTCGACAGCATTGGCGGCTACTCCTATCCGTCAGGTCATTCTCAGCTATGCGCCACCTTCTATGGGTATTCTGGGTTACACATTTCGCAACGTCAACCGTGGCGCGTTATACGCCACCTTCAGCGCAAGTCTCGTCCTTTTGATCATGACGTCTCGCATCTACCTGGGCGCACACTATCTCTCAGACGTTCTGGCCGGAGCCCTCCTTGGGATCATAACTTTAGCAGCATACATCTTGCTCAAGCCGAAGATAGAAGAGTTCGTCTGGACCCAAAGAGATCTCAAGATCGCCTCTCTTGCGTTCCTTGGCTCGTTTGGCATTGTGGCGATCTCGACGATTTCCACAGTTGTGACGCATCACAGCCTTGAGATAGCTGGGATCGGGTCGATGCCAGGCGTGATCTGTGGCGCAACGGTAGGGCTCTTGCTGGAGCGAAAAAGGATTTGGTTCACAACCGAGGGCGTATCAAATTTGGTCAGGATTACGAGGATGATTGTTGGCCTCTTGGTAGTTACAGCGGCCTACATCGGATCTGCGATTCTCTTTGAGCCGTTCGAAGGGGGCTTCTCCTCGATAGTGGCCGATTTTCTCCGCTACTTTGGAATCGCCTTTGCAGCCACCTACGTTGCCCCATATTTTTTCTCTCGGGTCGAGGCAAAAGTGACAAAAAAAAAGAGAAAAGGGCGCGGATTTTGTTTTGAAATGAATACCTAGCTAGCTTGCTTTGAGGTGGTGAAAGGCAAATATAGTGTTTAACGATATTTTTCAGACAAATCTTAGACTCGTGAAAATTTTAGATTTGACCTATTCGTATCGTTAAGCAATATTCTGTTGAGAATTGATTAGTTCCATCTAATTAGTTCTCAACTATAACCAGCTCAAGGATTGATGTGAGCGAGCCCCATATTGGGATGTGAGTTTTCTGCCTATAAATCAAAGCAATATGCAGTGGTTTAAATCATGTTTCGCTACAATTTGACATGTCACAGAAAAAAACATGTCAGGCGATCTGGCGTGCATAATTCCGTTCTGATTTAGAGATGTGGAACCAGTGCCAGAAGACCTGAAAATTTGATTATTGTCTGTGCTCACTGCAGACGTTCTCGTCTGTGGCTTCCTCGAGATGCCCTTCTTTCCAGTTGGATATGGCGTCGTTGACAGTACCTGTAGCACCAACGAAGACATCTATTCCGTACTGCTCAAACATCTGGACAGCTTTTGGACCCAGTCCTCCAACAAGCATTGTGTGAGCACCTTTCGATGCTATTAGCTCTGGTGGAAGACCGGTTCCGCCCATGTGCTCGCTGGTGTTCGGGACCACTTCGACTTCACCGGTATCTGTGTCCACTATGGTATACGTATCAGAACGGCCAAAGTGAGCTGAAATAAGATCATCGAGGCCACCTTTGCCCATCGTCGGAACGCAAACTTTCATGTCATATCACCTATTTTGACCGCCCTGTCCGGCACCGCTTCCACTGCCGCCTCCGCCGCCGCGACCCATTCCGCCGCCGCGACCTCCTCCACGACCACCTCCGCCCCCCATTCCTGCATGGGCCGGTGCCGAGGCTGAAGAGGTCTCCTTGAGCTCGCCATTCTTAAACCGCTCCACCGAGTCTTTCACGTTGCCACCGTCAGCCAGGTATATCTTTACACCAGCTGCAGTGAGGGTCTGAGCCGCGTTGGGTCCCACGTTGCCGGTGATCAGAACAGAAGCTCCTAAGTTGGCAATTGTCTGCGCAGCCTGTATTCCAGCTCCGCTTGCGGCTCCGGCGCTGTTGTTGGGTGTCGACTCTGCCACCAGAGTTTCTGAATCCACCAATACGAAATAGGCGCATCGCCCAAACCTCGGATCGAGGGGGGCGTCCAAACCAGGACCGCTTGCAGTAACACATATTTTCATGTTAATTCATCCCATATTCTTCTTCAATGATCTCTCGACCAGATCAGGTTTCTTTTGGCGCAATCTCGTTCCAGAATAAGCCCATTTTGCTCTTGCTCAATTGTCAGTTTTTGATATCCAACTCGACCATTCGTCAGCCACTCTGACCATCTGTCGTCAGGCCACAAATTGTCGAATTCGTTGCATCTTTTGTGCTCAAGATTTCTGGAACGTCTCACGCCAGTCGAGGACAAATTAGATGAAGCTAATTTGTTCTCGCAAGATTAGTGCTTAACGACACGGATAAGCCAAATCTCAAATTCACAACAGTTTGGGATTTGGCCGAAAGGTATCGTTAAGCACTATATCTCCACCGTTTACGTAGTATATGCGACCATATATTTGAATGTTATTAGCTTGACTTTGTCAGATTACCTTAGCGATTCCGTTTTCCCCTTTTTAGTGGAGTATAGTGTTTAACGATACTTTTCGGACAAATCTCAAACTCGCAAGAGTTTAAAATTTGACCTTATTCGTATCGTTAAACACCAATCTTGCGAGAACCAATTATAGTCCTGAACCTTAGACTTGACACGTAATGCAGTATACTGGAGGAATCATCTGCTTACAAGACCTGTAGTTTCTTGGGTTAACATCACCGCTACACATCAGATAAGTGTCAAACTTGGCGTTCGGGACTATAGTCTCACATAATTGGTTCTCAACTATATATTGCTGGTCTGATCCGTTCTGATCATGATAAGGCCGATAGAATTTAAATTTGATTTGCGTCTAGAAGACCTGCCAATTGCATTAATTAATTTAAATAGATTATGTAATAAACGATATTCAGGGGAATTGGATAAGATTCTTTCAGCTACAGTACCAGTTTATGGCCCTTCTCAAGCTGCTGAATCTGTTCTTCGCCTTTGGCGGCCAGTTCCTTGAACTGATTGATAGTATCCCGCATTTTGGGCAGTGCTTCCTGCTTATAGGTGCTGATGGAGTCCAGCGCTTCCATGACATCGGCAAAGGCAGTCTTCATCCCCTCGACGGAGATGTTGGCTTCCATTGATCGTTTCTGGATTTCCGCCCCTTGATACTTCAGCATTTGCGAGGTGTTGCTGATGATATCATTTGTGGTCTCATTGAGCATTTCAATCTTCTTCAGGACGATCTTCTGGTGATAGAGAGCGCCGGCAACCGTCACTGAAGTTCGCAAAGCTGAAATTGTCACAGTTTGAGCCCTTTCTACCCCGCGCATCAGCTCCTTATTATTCCTGATAACAACTTCCATCGCCATTACGCCCTGCTGATTGACGATGACCATCTGCTGCATATCCATAACCCGCTGCCGCAGCGGAAAGAGGACTTCTTCAGCGACAAATCTAACTTTTTCCGGGTCTTCGTTCCTGGCTCTGGCCGCTTCTATCTGCATCTCGATCGATTTGTCCATCAGGGTGCACAGCTGGATCTCTTTCATCAGCTTCTTGGTCAAACTGCGCAGTGCCTGCTGCTCGATCTCCAGAGTAGTGTTATCGTTTTTCAGGATTGTCTTCCCTCCGTCTAGAGAGAGGATGATATCCGCAATAGCCAAATCTGCCTTCTGGTATCTGGCAAAATAGGTCCTGACCGGATCGAACACCTTGCCGAAAATGCCCGTCTTGGTAAAATCGATCTGGCCGGGGTCCAGGTCTTTTAGCTCCCGGTTCAAATCCATCAAGCCTTTTGCCACAACGCCGCCTTCATCGCCGTTTCTGGATAGACTCCCGACTGTCACCTGCAGCAAAGAGTTTTTGGCGGCCGAGCTCTTCATAGAGTCGGCCCCAAAGGACTCAACAGACTGGAGGATATACTTCTTTTTGGCAAACTCATCGATATCTAAGGCCAGAATTTGCGCAACGTTGCTCTCCGCTAAAGCCTGAAGCTGGGCTACTTCCTCAGGTACCGGCTCGACCTGTTCCTGTACCTCTTTCTTGATCGCTGCTTCATTGGGAACCTCCATGGTGAAAAGTTCCTGGACCCTGTCTTTAATCGCTGCCTCATCGGGCACCTCCATCGTGAAAGCCATCTTAGCCCCTCTGGTATCTACAGCTCTGCATTGAACAGGTTGCGCAGCTTATAAACAACGTCATTGGTATCTGCGTTGATGCAGGCACCCTCATTGATTTCAGCGATAGTCTTCAGGGCCTTGATATTCGCATTATATCCAATTGTGTGTATAGTTATTCCAAGATCCTTCACGATGCCTTCAATAGCGTTCAGCGAATGGCCTTCATTTGTCTCGCCGTCACTGAGAACGAAGATCATAGGTTTCAGACTGGGATCTACAGCCCGCTGCTCCTGGATCATATCCATGGCGACAGCAATCCCATCGAAGGTTGCCGTGCCGCCGACGGCCTGCAAATCATCGACCGCTCCGGCAAACGAGGCCCTCTGATTCAGATCGAATTTGGCGATCGGCAGATCGATATTGACGTCGTTGGAATATGATACCAGGCCAATCATATTGTCCTTGCCTATATAGTATTGACCTTTGCTCAATGAATCTTTCAATTTATTCAGCGGCTCGCCCATCATGCTGCCTGAGACATCGGCCACAAATACTGCGCAAATACCGGTGTTTTTCGTTTCTTTCCAGAGCTTTTGGGCCTGGATGATCTCATCGCCGGTGATTGGTTCAGCTTCGGATTGGTATTCATCGAAGCCGTTAAAACCATATTTGGTGGCCAGGGTCTGATACTTCTCCTGCTGGGAGAACTCGACGAACTCGTTCAGGATTTTCCGTTTCTCTGGCGATAGATCGCCGATCGCATACATCGGGCTGTCATGTCTGAACCCAAAGGGAATAAACTCGTAGTACCTGATATCATGCGCATTCATATAGGTCTGGTATTCCAGGACAAAGCCGTCCAAAACACCTGATTTGGCTGCATCCCTCATCTGCAGAGTGGTAAAGGCGACGAAGGGGATATTATCCTGGAAGCTCTCAAATCCTGCTGCTGCTTTGTCGCTCAATAAGTTGCTACTGTCAAAGTTGTATAAAGCTGAGATCAGGAAGTTCAGCCCGGTAGAGCTTGCAAAGGGATTGGTGTAGCCCATCGTTATTTCCTTGTTCGCTACAGCATCGGTAATCGTTTTGGTATTGATTGCCCCGTATTTGTTTACCAGCTTGTCTTTCTCGTCTTTGGTGAGAAGGATCCCGGCCACGTTGCCGGCAAGTCTTTTTTCCACCAGCTCGGCTTTAATCCCTTTGGAGATGATCATCTCGCCCCAGAGCTCATTTGATGGCGTATAGGCATCCGGCAGATACGTTTCGTTCCCGGAAGTAATATAATCGGCGCCTAACCCGGAGGGAATTCCTCTGAGCCTTACCGATACCTGCTTGCCGTCAATCTTTATTCTCGCGTCGTTGAAGTCTTTCGCCACCTCTGTCAGCCAGCCGTCGGTACCGCTGCTGGCTTTCTCCGTTGAGGAGAATATCTCGACATAATTGGATGTGGTCTCTCTAACTTGAGGCAGGTAACTGTCATCGATATCGGGCAAGGTTTCGCTCGGATCGGGGGGCAGAATTTCAATATGGCCCATAGGATGTGGGAGTTTATTCACATTAATGTCTTCGATGATGGACTCGAGAGTGGTATCATTTGGATTTGGAGGGATTATAGAAATTACCAGATAAACTAAGAGAAATACTCCAACTGCTGCCCCCATTATCCTCAAAATTACTTTTTTGTCGCTATTGTTCGGCATGCTGATGCTCCCCGCCTCAATTCTTATAGTTTGTTGTCTGTTTAATCAGATTATCGATCTCGATCATTCCAGGCATCTCCTCTATCTGGCCGCTCTCCACGCTGTTCAGGCCTGAGATCTCCAGCAGCAGCTTATCAAGCTTCAGCAGGATCTGCTCATTATCTTCGGTGGACGCTTTTACAAATGTGATATATTCGTTATAGACTTCAATTTTTTCCTCCATAAATTGCTCCGAAAAGTCCCCTGACTCGCGTTTTTTTCTGATGAAATTGTAGTCGTCTTCATCGAATGCATTCATTTTATTGAGGATGCTGCGGATATTCATAAAGAATATCTTCTCAACCTCGGCGATGACCGCCTCAAATTTCGTGTAGCTCATCTCTGAGGCACTGAAGATCTGCAGAAGGATATCCCGGATAATTTTATTCTTATTCTGCAGCCGCTCAATCTGATTGAGCAGCAGGTCAACGGTTTTTTTGAATGTTTTGAGCTCCCTGTGAGTATTCAGTTTTTCAACATAATCTTCTACCGTCATGATTTTATTGGCTGGAGTTACTCTCTCCTGCTCGGTAAGAAGCCTATAATTGCCGTAGATTAACCCGGCGCCGCTCAAGAATATGAATGCGCTGCCAAAGGCTGTTGCCAGTGCACTGCCCCCGACGAACATCCCCGGCAAGACAATTATGTTGGCGGCGGCAATGCCTAAGTTCAGGCCCAGAAGTTTAATATTCTTTTCTCTGTCCATGTGCTCTTGCCCTCACATTTTCCTGTGTACCCCTTCCCCGGATCCAGGAGGGTTCTTGATCTCGGACGGAAGTTTTTCGAAAACAACTCGATCCATGTCATGGCTACTGGGAACCATGAAGAGCCTGTCTGGGCCTGCATCGCATGCCTTTGAGAGGGGACCCAACAAATCCCCATTTACGATATCGTACTAACCTGGCGGTCGAACTCCTTTTCCCCTTTCTGAAGCCTGTCAGAGATATGAAGCTAGTGTCGTGTCATGCGTAAAAGATCGTATCATGCACTCGTCATTTCCACGAAGTTGGGGCAGCAGACATGCGAGAATGAAGATCGTCTTTACGACATTAAAGCGTTGACACGACACTAGGTCAATCCGATCATCTTTCCTCCAATGCGTTTCTAGTGTATGTTCTAGGATTTAGGACTTACGCACTTGGCTAGTACCGTCTTATATTTCCAGATCCATATTAAGATACACAAGTCAAACAGCGCGCCCCACAGCAAGTTGCGGGGTATTCATTTTATAGTGCTTAACGATACCTTTCAGCCAAATATTTAACTCGTAAGAGTTTGAGATTTGGCTTATTCGTATCGTTAAGCACTATTCTGGCGAAAACCGATTAGTCACACCTAATCGGTTCTCGACTATAAAAGAAACTTTGCAACCCTGGCAACGCATTGGAAGTGCAAAATCACCCCAACCAAACGAGCCCAGAAATAACCCAAACGATCTCAATCCTCGTATCAAACTCGACTGCGATCTTCGTTAGGGGCTTTTTTCATCGCCAACCCAGCTTGCAAATATCCCACCAAACGAGAGGACCGAAAAGACCAGAAAGGCTACCTTTGCACTTTTCAGGAAGAGGGCGTAATGCGCAGGCTCGATCTCGATCCTGCCCATGTAAAGTGAGAATGCCAGCATCACGATCCCCATGCTGAACATCTGGCCTGTCAACCTCATAGTTCCAAGGGCCGAGGAGGCCACGCCATAGAACTTGGACTCAACAGCGCTCATCACAGCGTTGGTGTTAGGTGAAGCGAACAAGCCAACGCCCAACCCCAGAATCGAAAGGCTTGCGACCACCGACCACATGGGCGTGTTTTCGTCCAGAAATGTGAAAGTGACGAGGCTCAAGAAAGTCAGGCCCATTCCAAAAGTGGCTAGGGTTTGGGGCCTGATCCTGTCAGAAAGTGACCCAGATATGGGCGCGACAAGCGCCATCAGAATTGGCTGGGCCATCAAGACGAGACCTGCCTCTTTGGAGCTGAGCCCTGATATGTACTGCAAGTAGAGGCTTAAGAGAAAGCCGACACCAAAAGTGGCGCTGTAATTGATCAATGCTGCAAAGTTCGAAAAGGCAAAGCTTTTGTTTCCCCTGAAAAGCCAAAGGTCAAGAAGGGGACTTTGGGCCCTCGCTTCCCAGGAGATGAATGTCAAGATTCCCGCAATCCCGATCAAGACCAAGATACCGCCAAACCGGTCTGGCAGCCTGGAAAAGCCGTAGATTATGGCCATGAGGGCGATACTATAGAGGCTTGCGCCCGCCAGATCGAATCTTTCGCCACAAGCTTCGATCCATTCACCTTCAAGCCTCCTTAGGAACCAGAGGACCACAAGACCGATTGGGACGTTGAAAAGAAAGACGCTACGCCAGCCAAACTGATAGGTCAAAAATCCGCCCAGAGATGGACCCAAGGTCAGTCCCAGATAGACCCCCGCAACGGCAATTCCGAGGGCTTTTCCCCTCTCTTTTGCTGGATAGACCGACGTCAAGATGGCGATCCCCGTCCCAAATATCATGGCGCCGCCCATCCCTTGAGCAAACCTGGAGGCTATTAACATCGGCGCAGAAGTGGCCGCAGAACAGAGGAGGGCAGATCCCGTGTAAAGGACAACACCCCAGAAGAACACCTTCTTTCTTCCATGTATATCGGCGTACCGGCCGAAGGGTACGAGGAAGACGGCTGCAGCGAGGACTGCTGACGCCGCAACCCAGCTCAAGGTCATGGCATCGAGCCCGAACTCCTCTCCGATCGAGGGCAGAGCTATGTTAACGGAAGATCCCATAAAAGGGGTGAAGAAAGAGCTTGCTGTAGCTACTATGAGGGCGGCTCTTCTCTGCGCGGAATCCGTCATATGTTCTCTTGAACATGGGCGGATAAGTTAAGGGCTTTGGGCTGGGCGAGCAGTCCCATACCCATCCATTGGTCATCGGTTAAGACAAAAATCGCAATGTGGCAATGATCTCGGTAGCAAATACGATGAAATCGACTGGATTAAAAAAGGTACAGGGGATCCGTTTCCGAATCTAACCCCATTTATGTAGTGCATAAATCGTGTGAATAACTGATTGATTATGTAGCTCAAAATCCTTAACCGATGACCTGTGCATACCCATCACGTCATCGCCCACGAGAAAAATACCCCTTTTTTGTGATGCGAAACTTTTAAGTCAAATTAGATATGACACCTATATCAAATGGTCCGATAGTCTTTGCCTTCGAGTACGGAAGTAACATATTCAATTCAAAAGTATAATGTTTAACGATACCTTCAGGACAAATTTCAAGCTCGTAAGCGTTTGAGATTTGATCGCTACTCAATCGTTAAAGCGCTATTCTGGCGAGAACTGATTAGATTTATCTAATCAGTTCTCAACTATAATTGGTGAGGGATTGGTACTGATGATGCGAACATTTGCTATTTTGGTCCTGTCTGTGATGATCTTGGCAGGACCTGCGGCCTCCAGTATTCTCGTCGTAGATGGAGGCGGGGAAGGAGATTTCACGAAGATACAGGATGCAATTAATGCATCCGAAAACGGAGATGAGATAATCGTTCAACCCGGGACGTATCAAGAAAACCTGATCGTGGGAATATCTGTTTATCTCAAGGGCGAGGATAACCCCATTCTCGAAGGAGGGGGCGTCGGAAACGAGTCACTCCCTTGCGTTCCTTTGATTACGGTAACGGCCGACAACGTCACAATCGAGGGTTTTTCAATCTCAAACTCTACTGAAGATAGTTGCAATTTTGGTGCAGTTGTGGTAGCCTCTAATGGATGCAAACTTTTGAACAACACAGTCTCTTACTGCGACGGTCACGGGATACACCTCTCCGGCGGCGACAACCATCTGATTTCTGGAAACGTCGTGCATAGTTGCAAAAAGGCAGGAATCAAGATAGTTGGGTCCGGATATAACACGATCGTTGGAAACGAGATCTTCAGCCAAAATACCTTCGGAATAGCGATTGAAGATTCCAAGTGGAACTCGCTGACGCGAAACAGAGTACATGATAACATCCGGGGCGGCATCGGCCTTTGCGAATCTAGCAAGAACACGTTGACTATGAACGAGGTCTACAACATCGAAGAAGATGGAATCTACGGGGACAGGGCCACGAACAATGCTCTGGCGGGAAACAAGATCCATGATTGTCTTCACAACGGGATAATCTTATACAACTTCAGCAGCAATAATTTCGTAGCCACGAACACGGTCCGCGATTGTGGTGAGTATGGGATACTGACGATGAAATCTTCAGATAACGTCGTGATCGTCCAGAACAACGTATCAAAAAGCGGGATATGTGAGGTTGGAATATACGAATGTGAGGCCAATACCATCATAAAGAACCAGGTTCTAGATAACTACGAAACAGGCATATCTTTGCGTGAAAAGAGCCATGATAACCTGATCTCAGACAACAAGATCTGCGGAAACTCAATAGACGGAATCCACATACACGAATGCGATTCCAACTTCATCCTGGCAAACGAGATCTGCGAAAACCAAAACGGAATTATCGTGGACCATTCCATCAATAACAACATAGTATCAAACCACATGCATGACAACCGCTTTGGAGTGATCTTAGAGGACGTCAAGTACACGCTTATTGGCGTAAATGTGATCGAGAACAACACATACGAGGGGGTTCAAATCATCCGTTATGACAGAACCAAGGTCTCCAAGAACGAGATTCGAGATAACGAGAGGGATGGGATCCATATCATCCAGTCGGAACGTCAGATATTGACAGACAACGAAATCAAAGATAGTGCTGATTATGGGATTCATCTGATCGATGCCAGCAATCAAAACATGATTATGTATAACGTCGTCGAAAGCTGTGGACTGGGCGGAGTATACATCTACGAAGGCGACATGAACTTCGTCACCAATTGTCATCTCATAGATAACCAGAACTTCAACGCTCGTGATTATGGGCAAAACCGGTGGACCCACAACGTTTACGGCGATTATAGTGGCGAAGATCTCAACTTAGACGGCTTTGGCGACCAGCCCTACGTGATATAACGGGAAAAGAAGCGCGTTCACGGTAGATCCTGTTCCAAAGATAGCTTCATAGTCAAGAACCAATACGAATTGGTTCTTGCCAGAATAGTGCTTAACGATATGAATAGGCCAAATCTCAAACCTGACATTCGGCAGGGGAATTTCCATCACAAATAATTTTCCATACCATTTTGATTTACATAATATGGACTGACTTTGGCAGATAGTTATACCAGTATGGCCTGCCCGCAAGTATTTAAATTCCACAATCACTGCTTATGCACGTGTCGCTTCAATATTAATTGAAGTATATAACTGGTTGGGCCGTTAAACCGCTATCAAGAGAATTATTTCAGATCTGCGCTCGCCCTGCCGAACGTCGGTCAAACTATTACGTATTTGAGATTTGGCTGAAATATATCGTTATAGCACTATAAAAACAAAAAGGGGGATTAACGGGCCCGTTCAGGAGAGGGTGTCTAGCTCTTTTTTTAGAGAGTCACACATCGTTGCACTATCGTACTTCGCGTTTCTGAGCGAGTTGAGCGTGAACTCGTCATATCTTATTCGTTCCAGGTTGGCCCCAGAAAGATCCGCCCCAGTCATCTCCACCGATATGAAGTTAGCATCCCTGAGATCGACATTGCTAAGGTTTGTGTTGGTCATATAGACCTCTCTCAAGTTGGCACCTTTGAGATAAGCTCCACTCATGTCCAAGTTTCGAAGGTCAATCCTGTACAGGTCCACCCGTCCAAGCTTACAACGACTCATGTTCGCGCCTTTAAGCGTGATGGCGGTCAAATCAGAATCTGTGAGATCCGCGCCGACGAGAATTGTGCCTGTTAAGTCGGCATAAGGAAGTTTCGCTTCCCTCAAGCTCGCTTCGGTCAGATCTGCTTCGGTTAGGTCTGCGTATGCGAGAAGCGCCGAGTTAAGATTTGATCCAGAGAGATTTGCCCTCATCAGATAAGCTCTGGAGAAATCCACGTGGGAAAGATCGGCACCTTTAAGGTCAGTGCCATAAAATTCGGCTCTTGAGAACTGGCTCCTTGAAAAGTAACCGTTCTGCATATCTGCCCAACTAAGGTGGGCACCCATGAAATTTCCACCAACCAGGTAAATGTCCCTCATTATGGCGTCGGAAAGATCCGCTCTGACGAGCCTGGCATTCGTCATCTCAGCTTCGGTGAGATCAACGTCAGAAAGATCTGCCATGGTGAAATCGGCTTTGGTAAGATCTGATTCTGCGAGATTTGCTCCAGATAACTTCGCACCCCACAACACAGCTTCAGTCAGATCTACTCTAGTGAGATCTGCCCCAGAAAGGTCTGCCATGGTCAGATCTGCCCCGCTCAACTGGGCATCTGTGAGATCTGCCCCTCTCATCCAGGACGATATCATATACGCCCAAGTGAGATCTGTGCCTCTCAGGTTTGCACCACTGAGATCAGATTGGTTCAGATGAGCGTTTCTGAGATCTCTACCAGACAGATCGGCATCGACGAGGTTGACTCTATCGGCGATTTCTTCCATATTTTGCAGGTCTTCTGCACCCCCCACAAGACAGAGGAGAAGAACACCCACTACAAAATTAATCAGTTTCACGATCTACATCCCCCTTTCAACTGGATTAGATTCGTATGATCACATCAGATTCTCCACTTCGGATTTATCGAGTCCAGATATTTGAAATCCTCAAAGCTGTAGGGTGCAGTGTAATAGAGGTTATCTATCCGTACAACCCCATAGTAGCTGTCGACCGCAACCCAACGATCTGTGCCGTCATCTTCTACCACGATCCACAAGTGTCCTTGCCAGTCCCACTGGGCAGGGTCGTACATGTAAGTTGTATTGTAGCCGAAGCTTCCGTAAGTGTCGGCCAGCTTCTGTGACCCGTCATAACACATTCCAAGGGGAGTTACCGGGAACATGACGCATCGGCGCACCTCTTTGAGGAACACACTGTCGTCTGTTTTGCTGTATATGATATCCTTTTTTATGGCATCCGGCTGAATTATCTTGACAGGTCCTGAAGGCGCGTCCGGTGGCAGAGCCCATAATTCTGCTAATCTGGGAGCGGCACCGTTCGGAACCAGGTAAGCTTCACCACCACTGGAAAACGTTACTGTCACATAGGACGTCTCCGGCGTTGCATCAAAGCCGTGTGTTGCAAGGAAGAATGCCAGATCCTGCACGGTAATTCCAATGTCTTCATAGCTGGATAGAATCAACCAGAGCTCGTTCTCCTCGCTGCAATCAGCGGTTGGTGTGAAAGCCAAGGAAAGCGTGACCAGCAGTATTACATATTGAAACCTGGATCGCATCATCGTATTACCAGCCATAAATCCTGATCCACGACACTTTTGTGTATTTCGGATACCATTCTGCCAATACCACTATAAGATAATATTGGTTGCGAGGACAAAGACGTACCATGACTTATTTGAACACGAAACTCGATTGCTACAGCGACTTTAGATCCGATACGATCCATGTACTCATCGCCCAACTGAAAGGTATTGTTTCGAACCTGGACCAATATCAACCGTCGTTCTTCTCGATAATCTACAAAAAAATTAGGTGGGTCATTCTGCCCCTCATTGGAACGTGAGCGTGCTCTTTCCATCTATGATGTGCCGCATTTCAGAATCGTCCGATTCAGAAGTGGCCCAGATCATCTTCACGGTCTGACCCGGGGCGAAGGCCTTGTCCCACACGTCACCGGTCGCCATCTTTCTCTTGAACTCGATCACGGTACGTCCATCTTTTTCAGAGCCTCCAAACTCCGTCACATCGTCAGCGCCGCCCAAGTCTGGATCTAGTGGATGTGGACCGTAACGCTCCACGGAGTATGCATCTCGCACATAAGCATCTCCGCCATCCACGCCTCCGATCACCATGTCTGCATCTTTCATCCACTCAGCAGGATCAAAACCTATGGCAACCCAGCCTTCGGTCTTGCCTTCGATAGCCATGTAGAAGTACTCGGCATCGTTCTTCCAGCTGACCGAAAACTCATCTCTTGGCGCCTCGTATTTCAGGGCGTACTCGCCTTCTGAGACCTCGCCATCGGGGGTCCACTCTGCAGTTACAACCGGGGCAACCCCCCCTTCGGAAGGTCCCTCTCCAGACTGGTCTGCACATCCTGCGAAAAAAGCCGCCGCAACCACGAACAAAATGGCTATAAGCTTCGAATTCATGAACTTATATTTTCTCACAATCACATAAAAACTGTGCGGAATAATTGACTGCATCAAGGTTCCAGAGTGAGCTGAGATTTATCATTGGTTGAGTGCTTCGTTCTGAATGAGCCTGGTCTGGACATAGACCATGTGGTGCTGACTGGAAAAAGGCGATCGCCAGCTTCAGGCCGCCTTCCCGTGTGAGGGTAATCTCGTATCGTTTTTGTATTATGCGAGATGAGATAATAAAGCATAGACTGGGCACGATTGAGGGAAAATTTGGAAAGTAGAGTAAAAGTTAATGGAGGTTTGTTGTATGGATCTGAAAATTATCTTGGCTTTGGCCTTATCGGCGCTGTTCATAACAGCGGTTTCGGCGTATGGAAGCATTGACCTTGGACCTTATCAGGTCTCTTTTGAGCTCGACTTGGACTGCCCCATCGAGATTGCAGAGCCCATTTACGGCAAGACTTATGCTGGGATCAATTATGTTGATCGCTCGATAGCATTGAGCTGTGATGAGGGATGGGCAAAGATCAACGCGATCGCATACCAAAGTCCGGTCCAGGCTGAAGATGCAGTGACAAAGAGCATGTCGAGAAAGTCTCCTCCAGGAATTGGCTCTATCAGCATCGAAACGCGAGAGCAACTGATAGATCGACATTCAGGATTTTTCACGACGTTTGTTCCGGTCACTGGAAACGATGTCTATCAGGTCGTTTACTGGCCGGATAGGTACGTTCTCTCTGGAGAGTACATGGGCCAAGGTATCCTGCAAGGTGGCATCGAACCTCCCCTGGAGCAAGACAAGGGTGCTTTTCGAGACATTCCACGTTGGGCAGCCTTCGCTTGAAT
>Ga0222701_1000309_pt1 | contig 19948 bp, 15 predicted proteins | sample AntAcemetage1502_FD_179825 | JGI IMG/M metagenome (GOLD analysis project Ga0222701, IMG submission 179825) | Saline water microbial communities from Ace Lake, Antarctica - #1502 | ecosystem: Environmental > Aquatic > Non-marine Saline and Alkaline > Saline | place: Antarctica: Ace Lake... | reverse complement strand
TATATATTCGTTTAGACACACACACTCACTCACACACTAAGACTTTTTAAAAAAATAAATAAATAAAACCCGTTTACATCGTTTCTTATCTGTTAATTCAGTAATTTTTTTGATAATTATTATGCTAAATTATCTTCTTTAAAGAAAATTGAAAAACCTATATATTCAATGTTTGATCATATTAAAATTTTTACAGGTTCCCAAGTTAAACATTGTACTTTTAACCTGAATAATATCCGGGTTGATATTACTGTCTGATTCATCAGTTTTATCAGATAAGATAATATGTTATAACCCAATTGATTCAGGTATCTACAATTTTCAAATACTGATAATTGGAACAAATATAATGATCTCTCTATTTACCTGTCTGTGAATCAAAAAAGTGCAAAAGTCTTGTAATAAGTAATACCTTATAACTCCAATTTTTCAGAGATTTAACTGCCCCTATAAATAAAGTATCCACCAATAATTAATAACAAACCAATAGCATTAACCAATAGAATTAGAATTATAGTAGCCAAATTTATAGGAAATCCAAAACCAAATAACATACTAAATAGTGCATACAGCCCAATAAGTAACAGTGGTATCCCAATGATAAATGCAAGTATTGATAATTTATCTCCTATTGCTTTTCCGCCTTCCAACCCTGCTTCTTTTATATCCTTGCTAAACACTATGTCTCTTTCCACCCTTGTTTTCCAGGGTTTTTTCTTAACTTTAGTTTTACCAATCCCTTTAACCATTTTATTTCACCTTATTCTCTTCTAGATCTATTTCTTAACTGGCTTTTCATTTTTCACTTCTTTCGTTTTGTTTTTCCTTTGTTTAATTTTACTATAGCAATTCGTACAGTACCCTTTTACTCTTGCTGTATTATCGCAACCTTCAGTTTTACACTTATCGGTAATTTTATACTTCCATTTTCCTATTTAATTCTCCATTTGTTGCAGACTCCTGCTTCCCTCCTTTGCATACTATCTAAAGAAAAAGACTGCCTATTGGACAAATCAAGCTTTTTAGTCTTCCCCTTTCTACAAGAAATATTAGTATTGTTATGGATATCAAGGCGACAAATTGGCCATCTCAATATAATCCAGAGATGTTTCCCTTGCTATCAATGTCTATTTTTTCAGAGGTTGGTTTTGCCGGTAACCCTGGCATCGTAGTAATCTTACCAGTCATAGGAACTAAAAATCCGGCACCAGCTGAGAATTTTATTTTTCTGACAGTGATTTTAAAACCTTTGGGTCTGCCCAAAAGCTTTGAATCATCTGAAAGTGAATACTGTGTTTTAGCCACACAAATCGGTAATTTGTCAAGACCTTGCTCTTTGCAGAGTTCAATATCCTTTTCTGCTTCAACCGTATAAACAACCCGATCTGCACCATAAAGTTTCTTTGCAATGATATCTATCTTCTCTTTAATCGGTTTATTAATATCATACAAATAATGAAAGTTTGAGGGTTCATTATGTATCAAATTTACCAGTTTTCCAGCAAGTTCAATGCCACCCTCTCCGCCTTGTTGCCATACGTCAAGCACAGCTACAGGTATGTTTTTTGATTTACAATAATTTTCAACAATCTCTATTTCCCCGTCTTTATCTTCAGTAAAATGATTTATCCCAACAATCACAGGAACGCCAAAAAATGATATGTTTTCTAAATGCTTATCGAGATTAGAAAGCCCTGTTCTTACGGATTCTAAGTCGTTTCCATTCCCATTTCGCTTGAGGGCTCTAATACTTACAACCATTACTACTGCATCCGGCTTTAAATTACCTGCTCTACATACAATATCAAAAAACTTTTCAGCACCAAGTTCCGAACCAAAACCTGCTTCTGTGACAAAATAATCGGCAAGTTTTAAACCCATTTTAGTGGAAATAAGGCTGTTTGTTCCATGTGCAATATTTGCGAAAGGACCACCATGGATTAGGGCAGGAACACCTTCTATTGTTTGCACGAGATTGGGCTTTATCGCATCTTTCAAGAGAACGGTCATTGCTCCTACGGCCTTCAAATCTTTTGCAGTCACTGGTTTGTTGTCATATGTATAGGCTACTATAATCCTACTAAGCCTTTCCTTTAAATCGATTAGGTCTTTTGAAAGACATAAAACAGCCATGATTTCAGAAGCAGGGGTAATGGCAAATTCGTTTTCATGCGGGACACCGTCTTTAGGTCCACCCAAGCCAACAACTACATTTCTGAGAGCGCGGTCACTTATGTCAAGCACTCTAGGCCACACGATGTATCTTGGGTCAATATGAAAAGCATCACCATGATGGATATGGTTATCAAGAAGACTCGCAAGCAGATTATGAGCACTTGTTATCGCATGCATATCACCCGTGAAATGGAGATTGATGTCCTCCATGGGAAGAACCTGAGAGTATCCCCCTCCTGTTGCACCTCCTTTTAAACCCATTATTGGCCCAAGAGATGGTTCTCTAATCCCAAGCATTGTTTTTTTACTGAGTTTTGCAAGGGCCTGTGCCAAACCAATTGTAACAGTAGTTTTACCTTCTCCGCCAGGAGTGGGATTTATTGTTGTAACAAGAATTAGCTTTCCATTTTTATTATCCTTGATTCTATCTAATGCCGCGAGTGAAATCTTTGCCTTGTAATTACCCCATGGGATAATCTCATCTTTTTGTAACCCTGCCTTTTCTGCTATTTCAAAAATATTCTGAATTTTTGTAGCTCTAGCAATTTCTATATCTAATTTCATGGTCAAATGGCGAAAGTAAACAAGGTCTACTTATAAATTTGCAGCAGAAGTTGATTAGAATTCAGAGAAAATCAGCTTTTCATGTACCATTAGATGTACGGATCTAAGATGAAAATACTATATTTCATTATCGACGAATTTCACTATAGCATCAGTTTTGTCAATGGTGCTTCTTTCTATTTCTTCTAGCTCTAGGATGGTTTTTTCTATAAACTCCCTGTCTTTTATAGAACTTAGATTGATTTTAACATTGAGTATGGCCGAATGAACGCCTGCCTGTGCCATAAGGGCAGATACTGCTGCATCAGTTATCGAATTTTTGTTTCCTTTTTCGGCAACGATCATTGATACATCAAGTATTTTTTCACAAGTTTTAGCTGTTTCAAGAGGAACCTTTGCTGCGGTTTTATATCCCTCTTGTATTGCCTGTGTCCTTTTTGTTTTTTCTTCTTCTGTTTTCCTTGACATTCTAAACGCTTTTATTACATCATTAAATGCTTCAGTATCTTTGTCGATAAGTTCAATAAGCTCTCTTCTCAGATTTTCGCTTTTTTTAAGCACATCTTCAATTTCATCTTGTACATCGGCATATTTCTCCTTTCCTATTGTTAAATTGCAAACCATCGAAGAAAGAGCAGTGCCGAGAGCCCCAGCTAACGCTGCAACACTTCCCCCCCCTGGAGCAGGGCTACTTGATGCAAGTTCGGAGAGAAAGCTCTTTATGGTTAAAGATGCAAGTGGTCCTGATTCTTCGACCATGTAGTCTATAACCTTTTCTTCTGGAACAAATGGATAAAGATCAGATAGTCCAAGTTTATCTATTGCAATTGCTAATAGTTCTTCTTCATCTGTGACTTTATTACTTTCCTTCTCTGAATAGAATTTTCCTGCTAGCACCAGCGATTCCTTTGGCACTAAACCAACTATTTCACTTCCAGTGACTTCTGCGCCAAGTTTCTCTGCTTCCTCTTTAGTTGCCTCAAATGCATCGTGAAGGTTTACATTATGATAATTTAACAGATTCATAGAAACCTGTGCGATATTTTCATCATACATCATCCCACCTGCTTGAACCCCTTTAAATTTCCCAGGAATTCTTTCAGGTTTACCATCTGGTCCGATTATCTTTTCACCATTCTCATCTTTCTTTAAGACCCCGCTAGTTCTGATTTTACCTGATATCTTTGATGCAATGGATTTGTCGCTCGTGTTCAGGTTAATATTATATGCTATTAGTATTTCCCTTGCACCTGTTGCAGTTGCACCACTTTTGGGAACGAAAACTGGTTTACCATAGTCGGGCTTAAATGACGGATCCTTGAATTTTTCCTCAAGTGCTTCGTATTCGCCTTTACGTATATCTGGCAATCTAACCCTCTCTGGTTTTGATGCTGAATTTGCATAAAGAAATACTGGCACCCCAAGTTCTTTTGACATTCGTTCTCCAAATCTTTTTGAAAGCTTGGTGCAATCATCCTGATTGACGCCTTTGATAGGAATAAATGGCATTACATCTAGGGCACCCATTCTGGCGTGTTCGCCCTTATGTTTTGTCATATCTATTAAGGCTAGACCAACTTTTGCTGCCTGAAAAGCGGCTTCGAGAACTGGCTCAGGTCCTCCTACAAAAGTATAAACCGTTCTATTAAAATCTGCACCTGGATCTACGTTAAGCAACTTCACTTCATCAACAGCTTTTATCGCACCGGATATTGCCTCTATTACAGATTTATCTCTACCTTCACTGAAATTTGGAACACATTCGACAATTTTTTTCATTGATATTACCGCAAACCCTTAATCTAGAAACCTCATTTAACTATTTTGGGAATAACATGGAAACTGCCGATATTTTTATCAAAAATGCAAGTGAATTAATTACGATGGATGGTTCCAATAGACCTAGAATAAAGAAGGAAATGCGTGAACTTTCTATCATCAAAAATGGTTCTGTTGCAATAAAAGACGGTAAAATCGTTGAAACTGGTAATGATTTGGAATATGATGCAGAAAAGACGATTGATGCTTCAGGAAAAACGGTAATGCCAGGATTTATTGATCCGCATACTCATTTGGTTTTTGCAGGTTCTAGAGAATTTGAACTTGATATGAAACTTAAAGGTCTTTCATATATGGAAATTTTGAAGAAAGGTGGCGGAATTTTTTATACTGTAAATGAAACAAGAAAGGCAACAAATGAGGAGTTGTTAAAGCAGAGTAAAAAGCGTCTTGACACCATGCTTTCATACGGGACAACAACATGTGAAGCAAAAAGCGGCTATGGACTCAATACAGAGACAGAACTTAAAATATTAAAAATTCAGAAAGAACTCAACGAAGTTCATTCCGTGGATATTGTGTCTACATTTTTAGGGGCTCATGCAATACCAAAGGGATATAGCACTGATGACTATGTCAATATAGTTATTGATGAGATGCTGCCACAAGTTAAGGATTTGGCAATGTTTTGCGATGTGTTTTGTGAAAAAGGTGTGTTTAATGTTGAACAATCCAGACGAATTTTAGAAGCAGGAAAAAAATACGGACTTATCCCTAAGATACATGCCGATGAGATTGTTGATACTGGTAGTGCATCACTTGCCGCAGAAATAGGTGCCATTAGTGCAGATCATCTGCTTATGTCATCTGATAAAGGTATAAACGAAATGGCTCGGAAAGGAGTCATTGGAGTAATGCTTCCTGGAACTCCCTTTTCATTGATGCAGGATAACTATGCCCCTGCCAGAAAAATGATTGACTCAGGGGTTCCTATTGCACTTGCTACAGATCTTAATCCCAATTGTTGGGTGGAAAACATGCAGTTTATGATTCAATTAGGGTGTTTTAATATGAAAATGACGCCCGCTGAGGCCGTTACCGCTGCGACATTTAATGCTGCATGTGCAATAGGGGTAAACGATACTGTTGGGAGTCTTGAAAAAGGAAAAAAAGCAGATGTAATTATACTCGACTGTCTAAATCATAAAAGCATTCCTTATCATTTTGGTGTTAATCTGGTAGAGACTGTGATAAAAAATGGGAAAATCATTTAATTGAGGCTGACTAATAACTTCAATTCTAGAAAAGCAGGGTGCTTAAAACAGTATTCCATACATAAAAATCCCCGATTTTCATTGAACAAATATCTTTTTGAATACCAGTTTTTTGCAATATTTGGTTGTTGGTCAGCCTCAATTTGTCTTTTATAGAAAAGCTAAAGGAAATGTAATATATGTATCATCTGATGTAGCAGTAGGATGGAGAAAGAAAGTAAAGCGGGTAATCTTAAAAAGGAGCTTGGACTTCTTTCTCTCTTTGCTATTGCATCCGGTGCTATGATCAGCTCAGGATTATTTATTTTACCTGGGATTGCATATGCCAAATCCGGTCCAGCAGTAATTATAGCTTATGTACTTGCAAGTCTTTTGGTTATACCTGCGGTGCTTTCAAAGGCAGAGCTTGCTACCGCAATGCCAAAGGCAGGAGGAACCTATTTCTTCATTGACAGAAGTATGGGGCCAATGATGGGAACCATTGGCGGCTTTGCAGCATGGTTCTCCTTAGCATTCAAAAGTGCTTTTGCACTTGTAGGAATCGGTGTATTTGCAACACTTCTTAGTCCAGGTTTTACAGAGATGCAGACAAAACTTGTCGCCGTCTTCTTTTGCATAGTATTTACCGCTATAAATATTCGTGGGACAAAGCATACGGGGAAGACACAGATAGTATTGGTTCTTGGGCTTATCGCCCTCCTTGTTTTTTATATTATTGTGGGATTCTTTTTTATTAATCTATCTAATTTCGACAATTTTGCACCACATGGATTTAACTCAATATTTTCGACTGCCGGTCTAATTTTTATTTCGTTTGGTGGCTTGACTAAGATTTGCAGTGTAGCAGAAGAATGCAAAAAACCAGGACGAAATATCCCTCTAGGAATGTTTCTTTCATGGGGGGTTATCTCACTTTTGTATCTCTTAGTTATTTTTGTAACAATAGGGATTGTAGAACCTGCCCGTTTAGGGGAATCACTTACACCAATCTCCCTTGGTGCTGGTACTTTTCTTGGGGAAATCGGCATCGCAATTATGGCCATAGCTGCAATTTTAGCATTTATTTCAACTGCTAATGCTGGTATTCTCGCAGCGTCTCGCGATCCAATGGCTATGGGTAAGGACAGACTTCTTCCAAGTTCCTTTGCGAAGATGTCGAAGAGAGGAACTCCAACATTTTCAATACTATTTACCTCAGTGTTCATGATTTTAGTGATTTTATTTTTGGATTTGGAAAGTCTTGTAAAGACTGCATCGACTTTGAAAATACTACTGTTCCTATTTGTAATATTCTCGCTTATCATCATGCATGAAAGTAAGATACGAAATTATCGTCCCAAGTTCCGTTCCCCATTTTATCCGTGGGTTCAACTTGCAGGGGCCGTTGGGCTAGTATTTCTTCTTATTGAAATGGGTCTTATTCCACTTCTTCTTGTAGGGGGCTTTATACTTTTTGGATTTTTATGGTATTGGTTTTTCGCTCGTGATAAGATATGGCGCGAATATACTCTACTCCATCTAATCGAGAGAATTACAGGTGAAAAATCAACCGGATATATGGTAGATGAGGAATTAAGGGAAATCATAATAGAAAGGGATGATTTGGGGGAGCAGAGGTTTGAAAATCTCATTAAAAAATGTGAGGTTATTGATCTTTACAAATATCTGCCTCCTGATGAAATTGCGCGGATAATTGCAGAAAAATTAGCCAATCGATTAGGTATCAATGAGAAGAAATTATACAGACTCATTATGAAGCGAGAAAAGGATTCCAATGTTGTTATTCATCCAGGCATCGCTATTGTTTCTCACATTATTAAGGGGCGTGATAAATTTGAAATGCTACTTGTGAGAAGCAGGAAAGGTATCATCCTTTCCGATGATGTTGGTCCAATACATGCATTTTTTGTAATTGTTTCATCCCCTGATCAAAAAAATTTCTATCTGCATTCGCTTATGTGGATTGTTCAGATTGCTGAAGGAACCGACTTTGAGACCGAATGGATAATCGCAAAAGATGACGGGGAACTAAAAAATATTATTCTGGCAGCATGGAAGAAACGAGAATCAATATGAGATTCAATTGATATTTTTTATTTCCTAGTTTTATCAAGAATCTGACAGGTTTTTTTATATATTTCAGATCTATATTCTTTGTAACTTGGATATTTTTTTATGAATGTTTCAAGTATGCCATCGACGTTTGTTTCTTTTGTCTTCTTTATGAATACTTTCAATCTGTTGGTTAACTCCTTTTCCAAATATTCTTCTTTATGCGTTTCCATAATTTGACAACTTGTGTGGTATATTTCACCTCTATGGTTTTTATATTTAGGATATAATTCAATAAAATCTTCTACTATCTTTTTTACGTTATTATTTTTGCTTTGCAGTATGAAATCATCCAGTTTAATGGTAAGCATCTTGTCAAAATTACTTCTTTGATAGTGGTCGTGTATTTCCCCAGTCACAAAAATTATTTCAACAAATGATATGACCAGTAGAACTGCTGTTAGCTCAACGACCATTATATCAGGTACGTCTATGGTAAATGCATGTGCAAGAAGTACACCTTCAACAATGAGTATGAGGAAAGGAAGTATAAATGATAATTTTTCAAATCTTGGTGATTCTCCATACTCCCTAATGAACCTTCTCAACCTCTCCGATCGTGGCATTGCTTTACAGAATATAATATATGTGATTTAACCCTTGTGATTTTTCCCTTATCCTCTTTTGATTGGAGATCAGACAAAGTTTTCTACTTGCATATGACTTCTGTTATCGTAGTGGCTTATTGCTATTACATTTAACAAGCATGAAAAAAAATTCTAAGAACAAATAACTATTCACTTTTTCTTTTTTTAATCTCTTTTTTGCAAGCTTTCCCACTGCCTTTCCGCCTTGAAGATAAGCCTCTGTGATGTAATCCTTATCAGCCATCAAACCTTTCTTTTTTTTCTTTTTTTCTATTTTGCCTATCCCACGAACCATTCAATCAAAATTATCAAAATGTACATTTAATATTTACAATTATTGTATTCACATGCTGTAATAGTATTCCCCATCTTGTCTCTGTGTTCTGTCCATATATGAGCCGGGCTTGTTTACTCTTGGTCTATGTGTTTCCTCATCTCTACGAAAAGTAATATCTACGTCTTTTAGAAAACGGTTCATACCTTCATGCAAACCAAAAGGCCCACGTCCTCTACCATTTTTGCCTGGCTCACCATCAAATACTATCAATGCATCACTTATCATGTCTATGAAATAGACGTCGTGATCTACAATCATGGCAGATCTCCCTGATTTTTCTATCACCCTTCTAACGGTTCTAGATGTAATCATCCTTTGTTCGCTGTCTAGATATGCAGAGGGTTCATCGATTAGGTAGATATCTGCGTCCTGCACAAGAGAATTAGCAATTGCGACTCTTTGTAGTTCCCCACCAGACAATGTATCCATCTGCTTATCAAGAAGATATTTCAAATGTAATGGCTTGAGGATCTCTGCTTTATAGAATGATGATGTAAATAACTGTTGTGATTTCCACTCAAGAAACTCTCTGACAGTTCCACTGAAATCTGGTGAAATGCGTTGTGGCTTGTAGCTTACTTTTATGTCGTATTCAATCTTTCCACCTGTCGGTTCGACAGTACCAGCCAGCATCTTTACAAATGTCGTTTTTCCAATGGCGTTGGGACCAACGATCCCTATTATTTCTCCTTGTCTAATGATGCCTGTTTCGATTTCCAAATTAAAATCTTTAAACGACTTTGTCAAATTGTTATATGTGATAAGTATCCGCATTTCCTGTCTTTTCCTTGGAGGGTGTGCAAAAAACTCTATCTTCTCGCCAAATCGGATGTTTTCCTCTTTGAGATATCCTGAAAGATACGTATTTATTGCATGCCGTACGCCACGAGGCTGGGTTACAACACCATATGCTCCCTCATCTCCATATACGAGATGTACTTGGTCACATAAAAAATCTAAAACTGCTAAATCGTGTTCTATGACCATTACCTTCCTTTCCTCAGCTAATTCTTTGATTATCCGTGCAACTTTTAATCGCTGATGGATGTCAAGATAAGAGGACGGCTCATCGAAAAAATAAAGGTCAACATCTTTAAGAAGTGCTGCTGCTATTGATGCAAGTTGTAGCTCACCACCGGAAATTGTTCCTTTTCCTATGTCTTTGTCAAGTATATTGTCGAGTCCTAATTTTTCGACAACACTGTCAAATTTTCCAGAACTATCTGTCTTCTTAAGAATATCTTCGATTTTCCCTTTCATTATTTTCGGTAGTTTATCGATATATTGAGGCTTCACAACACTCTCGATTTCTCCATTTGCAAGTTTGCTAAAATGTTCATGAAGCTCTGTTCCTGAATAGTATTCTAAAACGTCATCCCAAGAAGATTTTCCTTTATAGTCTCCCAAGTTTGGTATTATTTGTCCTGATAAGAGCTTAATTGCTGTGGTTTTTCCTATTCCATTTGGACCAAGTATGCCTGTACAGCTCCCTTTTCTTGGAATGGGGAGTCTGAATATGCGAAAACCATTTTGATCAAATTGATGTATAAGATCTGTTTTGAGTTCTTCTGCTAAACCAATGATTTTTATGGCGTCAAAAGGACATTTATGAACGCATATGCCACATCCAACACAGAGTTCCTCTGAAATGACAGGCTTTCCATCTTCTCCTTTGACAATGGTTTCATCTCCAGCTCTCACTCTAGGGCAGAATCTTATGCATTCCATTGAACAATTCGTTGGTTTACATCTGTCTTTTATTAGTACTGCTATTCGCATGGTTACGGCATGGGAAGATAAGAGAACATTAAAAGGTTTTTTATTTGGCTTGGTAATTTGTGTTTTGGGATTACCAATGCTCAAAAGAGGATACTTATTTATAGATGGGTAGTATCTTGAATCCCACATGCAAGAGGAGAAATAAAATGGTAAAAATAACACTTGATGAGGAAAGTATTGATGCTATAGTTAAATATGCAAAAACACATAGAAATGAAGTAAGAGAGTTAATGAAGATAGTTGGTGAAGAAGCACTTTCGGTTTTGACAGAAAAAGAAGTCTTGAAAGAGGGAGCAAAACTCTATCGTGAAATACAGCGAGAGATTAATTATACATATCATAAGGATTAAACATATCGGTGTTCAATAGAAGAATTTGTGTACTTGCTCTATTTTATGGTGAAAAATTTTTCATATGATTCGATAGAATTATTTGCAACATCGTGCGCTATAATCCGGTAGGTTAGTGTTTCACTAGAATCAAAATGCCCAAGTTCATATCCATAGATTGGGCCATTTGAGGTGTTTTGCAATGGATCCTCCTCGTGTCTCTTTTGAACAGGTTTGTCACCATATCGGTACATCCCATAGGCGTTAATTCTTGTGCCATTGTCACAATATAAAACAACGTTTTTAACATCGAATGGACCGATGCTAGTTACATTTGCATATATTATTACATTGCTTGTGTTTGATGGGCTTTCTGGGTTATGGTGGAAATCAATAATTTCTGGACTCCATTCATGCCCACTTTCGTTTATTACAATTGTTATGTTGTTCGTTGATATTCTTCCGGCTTTATCAATCGATCTTACAAAGATGGTATGGCTGCCAAGATCAAGACTGCTTACATCCCATTCAATAGACCAGTTCTCTGTGCCCTTCGCTTCTTTGAAGCGACTATCATCTAGACCGACTTCAACTCGATCAACACCAAGATTGTCCTTGCTTTCTCCTGCAATAATTATTGTTTCTTCTTCGAAAATACTTCCATCACTTGGCTGTTTTATTTCTATTATCGGTGGAGTTTCATCTATCAGTGTCACAGATAACTCCTCTCGAGCATTGCCACATTCTGCAGTTATCAAATATTCTCCAGGCATCAAATCAGATGTATCCCAGAGATAAGACCATTTACCTTCTATTGTTGATGCTTCTATAGATTCACCATTGATATGCATTGCTGTATTGCCAGTTGCAATGCCAGATACGTTTACCTTATCGCCGACATTAAAGACAGGGTGATCAAATATATTTGTATCCGGGGAAACAATTTGCACTTGGTTAGTATCAGTAGATGTTTTGACTTGAATAAAAAAATCCAAAACAACATTTGTCCGGTGAGCATGGTTTCTAAACACTAGATACCAATCGGCTTCACTGGCACTGAAATCTAAGTTTGCCTTACCCTCTTCGATGTAATTAAAGCAGTTGAATTTTTTTCCACTCTCATATTTTGCAAAGTTCTCTTCATCTAAAACAAAGAAATCAATACTTCCTTCAAAATTATAGATTCCAATATCTTTGCTCCTTACATTTTTATGTAATTGATATGATTTTGTGTCGAAGGCAACATTAAAAAGACAATCCCCTTCAGGTGTTTCCCGATTCTTGTGATGTTGTACTCTATTTGAAAAGTCTGAAAAGAACACATTATATGTGGTGTTTTTTGTATTGCTTAAGGTTCTAATGGCGTTATGTATTGAAAACGGCCAGGGGTAATTTAACTCAGGCTGCTGGATTAGAAAAAGATATTCATCGTTTTTCCCAAGTTCAAATGTGCATTCTCCATTTGGATCTGTATAATTCCAGATTGTTACTGTTGCTCCATTGATTACGTCCGGGATTTCTTCAAATCTTTGTTCTATCTTGCTATATATATTTTGAAGAATTTTCCCCTTGATGGACTCAGGGAGGTCATCCCAGATTTTTTCTACGATTTCCCAGGCTTTGTTTTTATACCATGAAATATCCTTTATCCCTTTAACCAGTACAGTTACTAGCGCTCCATCAGCCGGCCTCATAAAACCGTCTTTTACAACAAATTTTACGGTTACTCTGTCTTTTGGGTGAATGTATGTTGATGTTACTTCATAAATAGAGCTGTCTCCGTTCACTGCATATATGGCTGACATGTCCTTTCCCCATCCGTCTGCATATACTTTTGGAATATCAACAGTTCCGCCACTATCTGTCCACCAGTTGTCATTTTGATGCCATCCTCTTTCATAAAATTCCCTCCACACATGATCCTCTCCAATGTTACACGCACCGATTGATGGCACAAGTGCTGATCTTTGTGCAGCAACAGATATCCTTTGTATTTCCCCACAAAATCCATTGTGTTCATGTGCAATAATATTGGGTTGATTTGGCCTATCTCCTGTTGCTAAGTATTTCACAGTTTTACCTATCCAGTAGCTTACTGCCTCGATTGCAGTTGGGTGCTCTTTAATACACTGCTTCCAGAGTCTATTGCCCCCTTGGCTATACGACGTGCAGTCCCATAGGTAATCTATGTTTGACAATTTTTCCTTCAATAAAGGATAACCTATGTCGTTATGGTAAAAAAGATACTCACGCCAAAATTTCCCATAGACATATTCTGCATTTTCCCCCAGCAATTCTGGATGTACAATGTACCAATAGTAAATCTCCATTGGATATTCAACTTGTTTTTCGATTCCATTCTCCAATATATAATATCTAATGGTAGAATAGTAATTTCCTGAGCCATCATCATAATCTATGATGTCTGCGTATTGTATCCACTTGTCAATTTCGTAAAGATAAAATGCATTGTCCCAAATGACCTCAGCTTGGGCAACATCTCCTAATGGCGAACATGCTATTGAAAAAGCTATTTTGTCTGTATATTTTTTATTTGCATCCAGTATAAGATTTGCATATTCTTCAGGATTGGCCAGATATTGGAATTGTCTAGCTAAATCTCTTTGAATCCAACGTGGGGATTTTGCTATGGCATTTTTTACGTTGTCAGAAAGTCCGTTTGTGTAAGGGGTGATTTGATCGTCTAAGGTTAAATTTTCTGAGTAAAATTTGATATAGTAATCAGATCCTGCTGGTATTTCAACTTCCTTGGAAAGTTTTGCAACAATTTTTTGATCTAGATTAGTACTATTTTTTGCAGAGTAAACAGAATCTATTATACTGGGAGAAACTAGAAAACTAGATACTGCTATAACAAGCAATGCTCTTGCAATTGTTGATACTCTATAGGTGTTTTTAATTCTGCTGACCTCCATTATTATAATAATTAACCAATATATAAATAATTTCAATTGCAGGCAATGCATGTATATATTAACATATATATTTCAATAACATTCTAATTGATCTTTTCATCACAATAGGCTCGCATTGAGCAACTTTTGCATCTTTTAGAATCATTATGATTTCTTTTGATTTTGCCGGTTTTGAGTGATTTTCTCATTTTGTTAACAGTAGACTCAAGTTCGAATCTTATTTTTGGGTTAAATGGTATCTTAAATTGTTGGGATGTATCGCTGTAAACAAGTATACCATACGGTATGAAACCTCCATAGTTCTCTTCCAATATTTGACAATATGCTGCAAGTTGAAATATGTGATTTTTTTTCGGTTCATAATGATTTCCAGTTTTGATTTCTACAGGAAAATAATGACCATTCCTTTTTACAATATAGTCGGGCTTACCACTTATCCTATAGCGCTTTGAAAATAGTGGTTTTGCAGGAGTGTTTAGATCTGAGTAGGTTATTTTGCCTGCTTGGATTCTATATTTAATTTTTAACCTTTTTACATTCCTTTTCATTACTCTTGATATTAAGATGAGCAAGAGAGCTAATGCCAGTAAAAAAATACCTATAGTACTGGGAGATACTATGATATCACCCCATATAAAATGATTAAAACTGCAACTATTAATAGGAGATATCCCACAATGGCAAAGACTCTTGACCTTTTTGTATTAACCTGCGTACGATCTATTATCTTTCCAAGTTTTGCATGTTTCTCTTTTCCTATTTCCAAAAATGGAGATTTGGGCTCATATCCGCATTTTTGAAGATACCATGCCATAGAGCAGTAGAAGTATTGTCCAATCTCTGATGCGCTGATAATGTCTGATCCTTTGAATCTGGTTTGTTTTGTATGTCTCACCATAAATCAATAAAAAGGGATGGGAACTATTTATTCTTTGTTTTGGGTTGATTGAAAGTAAAAATTTACCTAGAAAGACGTTATAAACCAAGTGCTTTTTCTGTTTTTGAGAATTATGCCAAAAAATCTTACTGAATTTATTAAGAAACTTTCAGAAGTGCATGATCCAGATAGTGAAGATACATATGTAAGTCTGTATCTCAACAAAGATTCCAATACAAAATTAATTGATAGGCGGGTAAGAGTTTGTAAATCTATTTTAAAAGGGGATGAACTTAAAAATCTTTCAGATACAATGAAAGATATTTCCAGTGTTCTAAGAGAAAACACAGGAGACAATATTGCTATCTTCGCATCGCATAGATGTGATTTTCTAGAGTACATCCCTCTTTCTGTGAAGATTGGAGATTTATTGATTGTTGATTCTTCTCCATACTTGCGTCCACTTGCTAGGATACAGGATGAATGGGAATCCTTTACACTACTATTAATCAATTCAAATTATGCTAAAATATTCTCTGTATCGTTGGGTGAAGTGGAAGATACAAAAAAACTTTCTGCAAGAATAATGAACAAACACAAGAAAGGCGGATGGTCTCAGGCGAGATTCAATAGATTGCGAAGAGGAGCCATACATGCATTCTTCTCTGAAGTAAAAGAAGCACTTCAAAAACGATCAGATGAGCGAATTATCCTTGCTGGGCCTGGTCAGGCAAAATTACAGTTTGTAGATATGCTACCTAAAAATCTGAAGGATAATGTTGTTGAGATTGTTGATATTGATGTTGATGATGAGGCTGATATTCTAAAGGAATCCAAACGCCTGATTTCTGGAAGAGAGGAACAAAAAAGCCATGAAGCAGTTAAACAATTGAAGGAAGAAATACTGAAAGATGGGCTTGCTGCTTATGGGGTGAAGGAAACGTTGACTGCTGTTAAAAATGGGCAGGTAGAATTGTTAATAATAGAAAAAGACTATAGATCTCGTGGGTGGGTATGCGAGAATTGTCAGGTGGTAGAAGAGGGAATTCATAAAATGTGTCCCTATTGTGGTAAGAAAACATCGGAGGTAGATGTTATCGAGGAAATATTAGAATTTGCTGAGAGAACTGATGCGGATGTTGAGTTTACTGACGATGAGGAAATTGCCAACCTTGGTCATGTTGGTGTGATTCTGCGCTTTAGGTAATACATGATGTTTCCATAACAATTTATTTAAAATCTTTAAAGATGAGGTTCTCTGGGGAATTAATTATGAGTTTCACCTTTGGCATTCGAAGAGAAGATAAAAACAAGTGGGAAAGACGAGTTTCGCTGATCCCCAACCATGTACAGAAACTGAAGGAAAAATATGATGTCGATGTAATAGTTCAGCCTTCGCCTATAAGGGTTTACTTAGAGAAGGAATATGAAAATGCAGGGGCGACAATCAAAGAAGATTTATCCTCCTGTCCTGTTATCCTTGCAGTAAAGGAAATTCCTATTGATTTTTTTGAGCCAAAGAAAACCTATGTATTTTTCTCTCACACAATAAAAGGCCAGGAATACAATATGCCAATGCTTAAGAAAATGATGGATCTGAAATGCAACCTTATCGATTATGAAAAGATTACGGATGAAAGAGGTGCCCGCCTTGTTTTCTTTGGTAGATTCGCAGGTCTTGCAGGAATGATTGACACGCTTTGGTCATTTGGACAAAGATTGAAGTCTAAAAATATTGACACACCATTTAATGAAATCAGACAAACAGTTCATTACAAAAATCTAGATGATGCAAAGAACCATTTGAAAGAAGTTGGAGAAATGATAAAAGAAATCGGGATTCCCAAATCTCTAACCCCTATGATCATTGGATTTGCCGGGTATGGTCATGTATCTAATGGTGCTCAGGAGATTCTTGATATACTTCCTACAGAAGAAATCTCTACAAAAGAAATCAAAAAAGTGTTTGAAAATCCTTCAGATCGCTGTGTTTATAAAGTAGTATTCAAAGAAGAAGATATGGTAAAACCAGTCTCACCAGACGATAGTTTTGAACTTCAAGACTACTACAATCATCCAGAAAAATATAGATCCATTTTTGAAGAATATGTATCCGATTTAACCATACTTATGAATTGTGTGTACTGGGATGATCGATATCCTCGTCTTGTGACAAAAGATTTTGTAAAGGCAAATTACGAAAATTTGAAATTACAAGTTATTGGGGACATTAGTATTGATATCAATGGGGCGATAGAATTTACCGAAAAGTCAACCACGTCGGATGCCCCGTCATTCATCTACAATCCTAAAACAAATTCGATAAAAGATGGTGTTGAAGGAAAAGGCATTGTAGTTATGGGGGTTGACAATCTTCCCTGCGAACTACCAAGAGAATCTTCAAATGCATTTAGCACTGTTCTTCTTGACTTTGTGCCTGGAATAGTGAAGGCAGGTTACACCAAGGAATTTGAGGATTGTGTTCTACCACCAGAGATCAAAAGAGCAGTTATCCTGTATCATGGCAAACTCACACCTGATTATCGGTATATCAACAAATATTTATAAACAAATTATATTTGCCTTCGATGATTCTGTAGTTAAATGGGGATATAAAGCATGAAGAAAATATTAGTTCTTGGAGCAGGAATGGTTTCTAAGCCATTAGTAAGATATCTTTTAGATCAACCAGATTTTTCTGTCACGATGGCAAGCAGAACTGTTAGCAAGGCAGAAAAGATCATTAATGGACATCCAAACGGTGAGGCGTTATCGTTGAATGTTAAGGATGATGTCATTTTGGAAAAGTTGGTTTCTGAAGCAGATTTGGCCGTGAGTCTTTTGCCATATACATATCACGTTAAAGTTGCAGAACTATGTATAAAGCATAAAAAACATCTTGTTACCACATCATATGTCAGTGATGAAATGCGCGAACTTGATGGTCAAGCAAAGAAGGCAGGAGTTCTTCTTTTGAATGAGTCTGGTCTTGACCCAGGTATAGATCACATGTCTGCAATGAGAGTCATACATGATGTTGAGAATAATGGAGGAAAGGTTGTTAGCTTTAGATCCGCAACTGGCGCCCTTCCATCCCATGAAGCAAACACAAATCCATTTGGTTACAAGTTCTCATGGGCCCCTCGCGGGGTTCTTCTTGCCTCTCGCAATCCTTCAAAATGGCTGCAGGGTGGAGAAGAGGTATCCTATCCAAGTGAGCAACTCTTTGAAAACTATACGCTACAGGACGTTCCAGGAATTGGAACATTTGAAAACTATCCTAACAGAAATTCTGTACCATATAAGGAGATATACGGATTAAAAGATGCAGAGACGGTTTATCGTGGCACGTTCAGAATGACTGGATGGTGTGAAACGATGAGAAAAATCGTGGCACTTGGTTGGCTCACAGAGGAAACTCCAGAGGATTTTTCTGGTAAAACATATGGCGATCTTACAAGATATTTAATTGGTGTTGGATCTGGGGAAGACTTATCAAAGGCAACGGCGGCATTTCTTGGATTAGAGACATATTCCACTGTTATTAAACGATTCGAATGGCTCGGCCTGTTTGGAGATGAGCCATTACCAGAAGATAAAGACAATCCACTGGATTACCTCAACGTGCTGACCTTAAAGAAGATGTCACTTGGCAAAGATGAAAGAGACATGATTGTTATGCATCATGAGTTTATCGCAGAATACCCATCCAAGAAAGAATATATCACTTCAACACTACTTGAATATGGCATCCCTAAAGGTGATTCTGCAGTTGCACGAACCGTTGCATTTCCTGCAGCTATAGCAGTGAAGATGATCCTAAATGAAAAGATCAAGTTAAGCGGAGTCTATATTCCTGTGATTCCTGAGATATATAATCCAATTCTAGATGAACTTGAAGAGATGGGGATAAAATTTGATGAAAAAGCAGAAGATTTAAGCTAATAAAGCAATCTACCGTCTCAATCGTTAAATAAATCCTCTCCCATCTGCCTTTTTATTGCAAATATTTATATTCTGACCTGTCATTATATTATATATGATGGGGGCTAAAAATATGAAGAAAATATTACCAATGCTATTGGTTGGGATTTTGGTTATTAGCGGATTTGGGGCAGTTGCTATACCTGGGAAAAATGAAAATAAACCTTTTGAAAGTATTGAAACAATTTGTTTTTCAGATCCTGTAATTATTGAAGAAAAACAAAACATTAGAATAGAAATCGAAAACGCAAACTCTTATCTTAGTCTGCCAGGATATCCTTTGCTACCTTCATATATTAAGACATATACGTTCCCATTTGGAACATCTGTTAAAAATGTTGATGTCACATTTTCAGAATCAAAAGAATATGTTTTGGAAAAGAAAATCGTATCTTCTCCTACGCCGGTTACTTTTGTGAATGGAGCGAAATTATCCGCTGAAATAAATGAAATACCCTCCGATGTGAATATATATCCTAAAAATCCTTTCACTTACAATATTGGTGTAGGTATTGAAGATGAGAAACATGTTATATTTCTAACTGTCAGATGTTGCCCTGTGCAATACACTCCATCTGAAAATATAATAACCTGTTATGGCAACGCTAACATTAAAGTGATATGTGAGTTGCCTGAAAATCCGGTGGCATTTCCTGATGAATATGATATGATTGTAATATCCCCATCTAAATTTATGGAGAAACTTCAGCCTCTGGTTGATCATAAGAATAGTCATGGTATATCAACAAAATTGATTGATGAGGCAAACGACATTTACGGAGAAACATATTTCCCTGTTCAGGGACGCGACCGTGCTGAAAAGATGAAATATTTCATTAAAAACGCTGTAGAAAACTGGGGTATTAGCTATGTTCTTCTAGTTGGTGGAAGATTTGGTGGAGTATTTGGAGAGAAATGGTGGATTCCTGTAAGATATTCTCATTTAGATGATGGTGGAGAGGGTTCATTTCTAGCTGATCTCTACTTTGCAGACATCTATAAATATGACGATGGAGACATCATGTTTGAGGATTGGGATTCTAATGGCAACGGCATCTTTGCAGAATGGAAAGGAATTAAAAAAGACATAATTGAGGCTGGCTATTAATTCCAGTTTCAATGATTATTCATTATTTTTTTGTCTTTGATTTGGATATATTCTACTTATTTTTTTATGTTACGTCCATTTCACTCTTTTCAACCTCGTTGAGTGTC
>Ga0222701_1000308_pt1 | contig 19989 bp, 21 predicted proteins | sample AntAcemetage1502_FD_179825 | JGI IMG/M metagenome (GOLD analysis project Ga0222701, IMG submission 179825) | Saline water microbial communities from Ace Lake, Antarctica - #1502 | ecosystem: Environmental > Aquatic > Non-marine Saline and Alkaline > Saline | place: Antarctica: Ace Lake... | reverse complement strand
CTTTTTGCATTCCGGAAATGACCCGAAAAGTGGTAAACTTTCCGCCGGAATGGGTGGCAGGTTTCACCCGGAATCAGTGGCAACTTTGTTCCGGAATGGGTGGCAGGTTTGGACCGGAATCTGCACCATTACCTGTAGTTGCGTACAATAGAATGATAAATTCTTTCAAAGTGTCATCTACATTACCATTTTCAGATATTTGATTTTTAAGATTAGTGGAAAGTGAAATTAATTTTTTAAAATATGAATCGTCCAAGACAACTACAGTGTCTCCTTTCCGCATGGCATTTATTCTACTCTGGAACCCTGTATGTACTGCAGATAAAACATGATGCATAAAAATAAGTTCGGGATCGTATTCCATGTTAAACATTCTGTTAATTGCTCCATGGATACCGCTGAAAAAATACAGTTTTTTTAATTGTTAGGCTGGAAACCTAGATCGCCTTCTTCTACAGCAGAAGAATCAATCACATGTGAAGTTATATTGAAATCCGGCAGTTTTCCCACTATTGCTGCTAAAATCTCCGGATTACTTTTTAACATTTTAAGTTGGTTATCCATTGCCCTACTTTGTGTTATCGTTCCATTTTCATAACGTGCAAACGCTTTTTTCCCACCGCCTAGAATAGTACCGAATTCTTCTTGAGTATATCCAAATAACGCTCTGATCTCTCTAATTTGAGTTGGTGTTAAAAGGTTGTCAACTTTTCTTCGAAATTCTATGAGTTGATATTTAGTATCTTTTAGTGTCGTGCTATCAACAATTGACTCTTCACAAACAGGGCATTCATAAATAACATAGTCTTTAATTGTGAGAGTTTCCTTTTTGTAATCAAAGACCTCGTCAACACTTTTTTTTGTTAGCGTACCCAATCCACAAATCGGACACTTATCTCCGTCATTATGCATAGCAACGCCCCCTTACTCTATTTATTCTAATTTGAACTGAAAGATAATACATTTTTTCCCACAGCTACTTTTTTGTAGTTTGATGTAAAGATCGTCCTCTTTATGTTTTATGTGATACACATCTTGCATCAGGTCTGGTATCTTTTCCGCTGGCATCGTTTTATAAATATCGGTAGGTTTGAGTTTTCCTATGATCTCAAGAACTGTGTCCTCAGAGTAATCAAGTCTTGAATATTCTCTTCGGCAATTGCCCGTAACATCGAAATTACCTTGGTCTATAAATTTCTTGAGCTCATCAAGGTCATAGGTAGCTTTTCCGAATATTTCTCGCCTTTTTTTCAAAATCTATACCGCACCTATTGTAAACCAGATAATTAACTTTCTGTCAAGAAAAAAGTATCATAATGATACTTTTGAAGGGGTACCTGTTACCTATTCAATTTAACATTTATCACAGTACACCGAACTCACTACGAGCGATCAGTGCCCTGTTTGGCCTACTTAATCACAGTGACGGGAATTTTGGCGGACAACTGCTATGGTGACATTCTAATATAGCACATTCCTCAATCGCCAGCGAGCCAAGAACAGACAAAATAATTGAACCCCATAAAAAGCTTCACTCCAATGTCTGGGTATTTCAGTTGTTATTTCTTCAGGAGACATCGATCCTCTACAATCGGTCAAATACATTAAACCACTAACTCCATCATGATATCTTGTTAAGGGATATTATAGTGAAGCTTTCAAACGGTTATCATTGACTTTCTACAGAAACCATTCTGATACCTCGTAGGTGGAGACAATGTCTGGCTCATGCCATATTTTCATGAGCCGCACTCAGTAAGTTCAAATACAAAGCGAGAGGTTGGTTGATCTGGCCAGATCGATGAATACGATTGGCAACCAGCGACAAGGGTCAATCGTAGACTTGACCCGTTTTTTCCCATTTCATTTTCCAGCCACTCTCATTTTGAAAATTCCCTTAACTTTTCCACGATTCCCACCATTGCCAGTGTATCGAGACCGCAGTATTCAAGCAGGGCTTTTCGGATTCTTTCAAGCTCCTCGGGGTCTTCTGTTTCACACATTGTTGAGTATGCGTTCATCGCCATGCCGCCGTTGCTGATTTCCATTTCATCATAGCTCAGTTCGGGTATCAGTGCAGGCAAGACTGCTTTAATGGAATAAGACCCATTCATCTGCCATAGGTAACAGTCTTTAGCCCTGAAGGGTGCCATCAGGTCTCTCATGTTGTCTATAATGTTTTCAACCCTATCACCATATTCAGGAAACAATGATCCAAGATCATCCAAGACACGCTTTTCAAATGACATATTGTAGGCAAGAACACAGGCATTCTCCGGGATTTCATTGATCAGCCTTTCTGTCAGCTCTTTTCTCGGGTCACAATTGGGCAATGCGATAAATTCACTGTGATTTAATTTTCCCCCTTGTTGCTCCATATAATGCAGCGAGTACTGGAAGGGAATCTGCTGATATGGTCTTGTTCCATCAAAGAGCGGCACGGGCAGCATAAAGGTTTCAAAGTCAAGAAAATAGAGGGGGTACCAGAGTGATTCAAGAAAATCCCGTATATTTTCCTTGATAATACGATCCTGCTTTTTGAGTGTTCCCGCTACCTGAATAGCCTGTCTAAAGTTTAACATGTCTACAGGGATATCCTTCATGTGAATGATTCCCTGGCGGTAAAGGTCAAATTTATTAACACCTCTTTCCCTGAGATCGAAGATCGAGTTTTCAGGAATATGTGACCAGCAGTGCCCCGCAAAGTCACAGTCATACGGATTGGCACAGTACTCACCGATATCAATATCGGGAAGATCTCCTGTCAGCATTTCGCGCTGTTTTTGAAGTTCTTCGGAAACAACTGATTCCTCGATCTCAGTTAGATCCTGAATTGTAAAAAGTTTGCCCACTTCGATATCGCCGTCTTTTACATATTGGTTGTTTATATGCACCAGAGACGCACTGGAAACCTGAAGACCTGTACTTCTCAAAACATAATACTGAAAAGCCACATCACCATAGTACACGTCCTTTATGCCCGTAGAACTCTTGACCTCATAGAGCTCCCATCCTTTGCTACCTTTATGGAGAATATCAACCTTGCAGAAAGCTCCCTTATAGCCGAATGCCGCTTCGTATAACGTTGTCGTTCCCTTTTTGATTTCGGATTGTGTCATTCTGATCTGATCGGACAGGGAGAGACCCTCATAAGGTATTTCCACGCCTCCGGGGAAAAGTTTCTGGGCGAATACCCCAACATCCCTTCCGCTGCTGAAGAGCGCTTCTGTGGCAGCGGAGATATCGTCCTTCAGTTCCGGGTGATATTTATGAAGATAGAGCGCCTTGTGGCATTGCAGGCCCTTTATGAAAAGTGTCTTACTGAGATAGGCAACATCTTTTTTTATTGTGTCAGACATAATAGAGCCCCCTTTTATTTTTCGTGTTGCTTTCGAATAAGCGTCAATCCAAAGTTGCGGTAAAGCCGATAAATATATTCACGGGATTGTCAATAATTCTTTATTCTAGGATTTCCCCACAAGTCCTCTGTATCTACCACCGCGAAGCGGTTTAGTTCTTCAATCTGAAATGAATGACGATCATCTTTAAATCTAATGATCAGGATTCTTTCTGCCAGGAGATCCAGGTCTTCATATCGTTCAGGAAAATATTTTTAAGCTCTTCTGGCTGAAGGATCTTGATATGGGGCAACCAGCCCTTAAGGGTGTTCTTGATTTCGTCGAGACTGCCCACATTGAATGAAACAACGATAGACCCGTTTACCCTTTCTTCTTTAATCACCTGATGGGGATACACCTTGCGACGATGGAAATAATGAGCGCATGATTTATCAACGTCAACGATGACTTCGATATTTCTTTCCGACGAAAACCAGATATTGCCGCTTTCCTTTAGCATCCGGTCCACCTGCGCCGGTACGCAGCGGAAATTATTACCAAGGGGTTTGAAGTCCTTGATCTTGTCGAGGGCATATCGTTTAAACTTCTGATCACAGAGATCCTTCCCAACAAGATACCAGAATCCGTCAAAGAAACAGACCCTGTAAGGCTCAATATTTACTTCATACGGAGAAAAACCCTCGTATTCAAAAGTCCCCTGCCGCTTCTCACGAATGGCTTTAACGATCCTGTTGAACTGGCGCTTGTCCAATATGACGGAATCATCGATCTTGATGAAAACCGGGGAGGTTGTCACATCCTCGTACAGTTTGTTAAATATATCATCTGCCGCCTTCTGGAAAGGCTCGCCAAGCTGCCCGACCAAGTTCTTGATGGCGATAACCAGCGCCAGTTCTGTTTCATCAAAAACCTCGAAATTTTTGAAAAGGGTCTTTTCAATCTGATAGTTGCCACGCGATAATTCACTCAAAGGAAAGCCCGCTCCCTTGAGCAGGAGCAAATCCCTTTGGATCGTTCGTGGCGTTGTCTGAAAATACTGACTCAACCAGGTCGAGGAAGCCTTTTCCTTCTCCATGAAGATTTTCAGGATCTGACCGAGGCGAATGATGCGCTTCCTGGGGGTGTCTGCAGATACCATTATTGATTCTCCTTTACCTATAACCTTACATATGGTGATTTCTTTTATAAATCAACGGTAAAGCGACAATGATATGTCGTAAAATAATGCGACACACAGTTGTCGTTCTGCTATTGCTGAAACTCACCAGCCATGTTTATTATTCCCCCAACAGTTAGATTATTTGTTCTTCGTAAATCTCAGTGTAAAGGGAGTAACGCATGACAAAAGAAGACCTCATTGCGGCAATAGATAGGGCAAAAAGCGCTTTCAAAACGATGATGGATAATGACCCTGGATTACAGGAATTAAAGGGATATTTAGTTCTCTCCTCACCGCACGGCCAGTTTCAAATTACAGACGAGCCTTTAGAAACATTACGTATATTGAAAGAATTTCCCACAATGATATCGGAATCGGAATTTAAAAACAAAGGAATCGATCTGATTGAAACCATTCAAGGGCTTGAAGGAGAGTTAAAGAATGCTGCCTGGCGAAAGACTAAAGCAGAGATCCAGAAGAAAATTGAAAACGCATCAAACCTCTTGAGTGCCAATCTTCAGAAAATCGAATTTCAAGAGGACACTTGTATTGAAATCAGATTCAAAAGACCAATATTGGATCTTATATTTAAAATGCAAAAAAATCCGTTTGTCTCGCAAGTACATACCCCACAAACCAAAGCGTCAATACGTATCGTACTTGGCACGCTGATCGAGTTGACCCAGCAGGTGGAAAAGTTGGGAGCTAACAAAGGAAAATAATAAATCTTTCAATATAAAGAATCAGCGGTGTCCGGTTAGGAACTTGCATATGACTGATCCTGGTTTGGCGGTTGATAAACCCAGACGCCAGTTTCATTGACAATATCCTCGAAACTCATTTCGTTGCGGATATTGATGGAAATTTCCCGGAGACGCTTGACGGAAACCTTTTCGTTATGCTGATCATGGCAGTAGATGGCCAAGAGGATATATGTGATCAGTCCGGCCAGAATCTGAACCATGAGACCATATTGGCTCCTTGAAATCAGGTGATAGACCTTCAGGTGACGTTTCCACCAGCCGAAGAAAATCTCTATGTTCCATCGGAGCTTATAGGCCAGGGCAATCTGTTCGGCGGTGAGGTCGTGTCGATCGGTAGCGACCCAGTAGTCAACACCGGCCACGCGATAGCCAACCAGGCGGACTTCCTTTTCCGTACGATTGATACCCTTGGTCCCCAGAAGAACGACGGCGTCATAAAAGACAATGCTGTCGGGTTGGATGTCGTTCGTTTTGACGACAACCTTTTTCGTGGAGGCTTTGATCCGGCAGATAAAATGCTTTTCGTCCGCTTGCCAGGAGTCAAAGAGCTTATGGCTCTGGTAGCCGCGATCCATGACGCCCGTTTCCCCCGGCGACAGAATTCTCTCTACGAAGGGACGTTCCGCTTCTTTGCCGTTGGTAAGGAATATCACCTTGGGAATGTTGCGGTTAAGATCGAACCCGACGTGAACCTTGGCCTTCTTTGAGCCCTTACGGTAGTCGGCCCAGTACATGGATAACACAGCATCAATCAGGGAACCATCGATAAGAACCAGATCTCCCAACTCGGCATATCCCTTGGGTAAATGTTTGGCGGCCTTTAGATAGAGTTTCCCGAACATTTCCACCATCTGCTCCAGTCCCCGGGAACCGATATCCTCGAAGAAGCTGCTCTTTTCAATACCGTCCTTGGGAGCAATGTACCGCTTGGCAAAATGCTCTTCCTTGAGAACTTGCAGGAGGTGACGCCCGGAATGGTGTTCTTCAAGATGAAAATACACCAGGATATTCAACTGATCTTCAAAAGACATTTTCAGGGGCCGGTTGCATCCCGATAGCAGGGGCGTGATGTCGGGCAATATGTTGTTAACAGGTTTCATAAGGTTGTCGTGGGTCTTGTGTTTTTTCCAGGGTTTCCCGGGCATCCATGTGTAGGGCATTGGCTAATCCTCCGTAATATTAACTAGTTACAGAAAATTGGCCCCCTAAATAGCTGATTTGTCAAGTAAAATCTTCACAGGAGTGCATATTATTTTCACCAAAGTCAAAGGACTACAATGCCCAAAACTTTTAACCGTTTATGCAAGTTCCTAACCGGACACCGCTGATAAAGAATGCTTTGTTATGTGTAATAAATTAAAGATGTTAAAAAATCTGAAGGGAGTGAACAATGTTATATGAAAATCATCTCCGTAACCATGTAGTTTATCCTGGGCGTGAAAAAGCCTTGGAGACTTTTCTCAAACAAGATTATAAAGGCATGCGTCATAAATGGGGGAATAGACTCAATTCTCACAGCGAAGACGCATTATCATGGTCTTGCTTTGACGCTATCTCACAATTGCCATTTTCAAAAAAGATTAAAGCCTTAGATGAGATCTTAGAAGATTCGTTTAATGATGAGAAAAGTGAATTTAATTGCAATTTTAATTTTAAAGATCAGAATTATAAAGAGAATGAAATTGTTATTTTTATCGGCAAGAAATATAGTGGAATTTCTATAAAAGAAGATACAGAGGTTGATGCAAGTATTGAGATGCCTGATAAAATAATTTTTTTTGAGGCTAAGTTATATAGTTCGATTAGTTTAGCTGACGAATCTAAAAATATACCTCATGATCAGATTGCTCGGAAATTGCGGGTAGGATTGGATTATGCAAATCATGAAAAGAAAGAGTTTTATTTTATATTCTTGGATATAGCTCCGCCCAGCGTATTATTGAAATTCGGAAAGGGGAAAAGCAAGGAAAAAGCACTGGATCACTCAAAGGATAAATGGCAGAGTGCATGGTGGTTTAATTACTACAAGGTGGGAAGAAATAATAGCCTAAAGCCTTTAAAGATAGCCCTTGAAGGAATTGATGTCCTATCTGTTAAATCTGTAGCAGGCAATATGGGATGGCTAACATGGGGGGACTTATTCAAAATTGTTTTGAGAGGTACTATTCCAACCTGAGAAATGAAAGAACATTTAATAACCATCTTTCAAACCGTAATTTTCAGAAGCATGATTTTTCGAAATCATTTAATTGTAGGTGACGTCAAGGTCCGGCTTATTTCATATTTTCATGAACCACACTCATTCAGTTCGGATACAAAGCTTCACCTAAACTGATCGGGCCATCTCAATGATAACAGGTTGAAATGTGCAGGTTGTTGAGCATGAGCTTTTCGGGGTCAGGTGGCATTTGTAACTTCCTGAAACAAACAAAACTAGATTTGGCTTGTTCACTGTAGAGTACAATTGGCAATCAGCTACAAGAGTCAAACGTAGACTTGACCCCTTTATCCCCCCTTTATCCCCCGGACCGGCCCCTGCTACAACAACCTTGAATTTTTTGGTCATAACGGTGCCCTCCTTTTCTGACAGTTTTTCAACCCCCATGGTTACCAACAAAATGAGTTGATCGAGGTCGCATCAAAATGGTTACTATTCACTATTTAAACTAAACATCAATAATATCATTACACATCATTAAAGAGGTGACCCTGTTCTTTTTCCCAATTCTCGCCTATTTAATTACCCCTATATAATGCAAGTGATGGATTAATTATTCTTTTTTCTATCTCCTCGCTATCATTTATTTCAAATAAATGATTTTCAATAAGTTGCCCACTCAATTTGATATACGCATCCTCATAGTCTAATTTTTCAATATTTTTGAATATTTTCAAGTCATTATATTCCAAGTGACCCATAATATGCTCAAATTTCTTAATCCCCTTTGCCTGAGGTTTTTTATCGATCTTATGTAATATGCCCGAATAAATTGTCGGGGCCTTTACTTCGTCACCATCAAGGATAAAACGCAAGTAAAGTACTTTTAATTTTTCATCTATGGCAGTAATTGTTTGCCCCTTCTCCTTTTTAGTCTGCTCTTCCGGTATGAAGAACACTGCAAATTTTCGCATCAACCACAAAGAAAGATTGTTTGCATCAAGGCCAGTAGTCTTGCGAGCTGTAATACCATAACCAGCCGGCCTACCTATGATGAATTTTTCTTCTTCCTGATATAAAAGGCCTTCGATTTCTTTGATTAAATAAGAGACTTCAAGGTACAATTTCGATATGAAGTCAAAAGCCAAGCTTGTCTGTTTTACGATCTCTCTTTTATCAGGCATTGTTTAAACCCTCCTTGTAAAATAGATGTTTACCCGGTTCCACCATTTTCTCATTCAAAAAACAAGTGAAATATCTTCTTTTCCCACGCCAAAAAATAGACCTGTCTATCTTTTTTAGCCGTCCGACATGCAATAAAGAAAGAAACAATTTCCCTCTTTTGTCATAAAAAACAGCTTTATCTGATGGCAGGATTTTCGAATCGAAGATGAGGCTTTCCGTAAACCCGATGAATGCACCCCGAAATGATGCCGTACGCGCATCAAAGAATAAAAAATCATGACTGGTAAGATCCAAAATCATTGACCCAAGAGCTTTGACTCCATGGAAATTTCTCAGATTCTTTTTATCCAACAAGGTGCATAGGTCCAGGGCAAAATCACGTTCACGATTATCAAGTCTTGTTTTGCTCGCTAATACTTTCTCAATGAATAATGAAATAAATTGCCAGTTAGTCCACTTGAAATGCGGGAAAAAATCCGACGGGATTACCTTGAATTTTTCTATTTTATAATAATGGTCGTCCGTAATTACAATTAATTTAAAAGTCTTGTCGTAATTTCTCGCCTCTACTCTCCCACCGTTAATTTCACGAATGAGCTGTGCTTTCTCCTTCTTGGTTACCTCAACAAAGTCCGATAAATATTTTGCCTCTATCAACAAGTAATAGTCTCCAACTATAATTACAAGATCTGGTTCTGTATTATCCTCATATCGAGGCCAAAACAAGAATTCCGCATCGTATGCTTCTTGAACTGAAACATTTAGATCTAATAGTCTCAAGTAATCTTTTAAAAAAATCTCCCGATTTGAATACTTGAAAAACGAGAATACATCGGAGGTAAGAACGTCTTCCATTCTTAAGAATGATGAAGCTAACTTGCCTCGAAGTTCAGCTTGGTACATTTATAATTCCTTGGCTCTCGCAAAAGGTTGAATTGTTCTTAGGGTATCATCAGTAAAATATATCCATATCACCTAGATAAAAATACTTATAGAAATAACCAGAAAAAAGGGACCGCTTTTCAAATGCATTGAACGGCAAAAAGCAAGACTTCCCAATCCCCCTCTCCTAGTGTCCTCTTCTTCTTTTGACTCAACTTATTTCATAGCTTTTTATTAGGAGAGATTTTGCCCTCTCTAAGTCATCATGGGAACTGATCGTTATCTCGAGATCCCCCGTGCCGAAGTGACCGATTTTTCGCACGTCGCGGATGAATCCTTTGTTGGTTTTAAGATCGATTAAATCGAGGGTTACTTTTAAATACACGAGAATGTTATTAGACTTGGGGTGGATTTCGACACAGGCAAAGTTTTTGATGCGTTTGAAGGCGATATAAAATTGCAACGTCTTCTTCTGAACGTCATCACCGAGTGCCAGTAGAAAAGCTTCAAGCGCTTCATAAAGATCTTTAAGCTGTGTGTCTGCCTGGCCATAATAATCCGTGACTGTTTTATATTTGGGCTTATCCGGTGTACTGACAGGCTGTGCCGTTGTCGCATTAACGAGCTCAAGCAGGAGTAACTCGTCCCCATATTTCTTATATCGTATCAGCTCTATGTTTCTATTGATCTGTTGTACTGCGTGTTCGTCATATTTGGTGAAATCACCGGCAATACATAGCAAACGAGGATTGCTCCATTCAATCGCATTTGCAAGTTCTTTTTCATAGTTCTCAAGAACAATTAATTTAAATTCGGCTTTATGGTCCATCAGCCAATCAAGATAAAACAATCCTTGATTAATAACGGTTTCATTTGTCGAACGCTTGTATTCGATAATTACCGGGCATCCATTCTCATCTATGCCCAAAGTGTCAATTCTTCCGCCATGTGTTTTCCCTGTCGAATATTCCGAGGCAAGAAATCGGACGCCCAAAAATGTTTCGAGATGATTTTCAAGAAGGTTCTGAAGGGATTTTTCGAAGGCGACGGACTGTCCGGCAAGTTCTTTAATGTGTTTTTGATTTATCTGGAATACTTTTATATCGCTCATATATGTTCTCCTGTTAGTTCATACGATCCTATTTTTAATTTAGAGTGTTGCTGATGTTACTGGTAAAACATCAGCCCCGATAAATATTCTCATTGTGCCAGTAGATGAATTCTTTTGATGGCATAAATTCATTCTTTCGAGGAACATAAAGTTCTTTTCCATTCATAGCATAGTAATCGCGACCGTTTTCAAATTCTTCACGAATCCTTCTGCTTACTTCAAACCGATGATTCTCCGTAACAGTCACATAGCCCGCGTCAAACAATTTATGAATATCAGATCTCAATAATAAACCGTTATCGATACAATGGGGCCCATTTTCCCCATAGGGCTTAATATGCGCGGCTTCTAATGCTGGTAACGTTCGTTCTTGGGTTACGGCACAACGACGATTGTAAGTATCGGTTACAAGGACCCGAAAACTTCCTTGACCCAGTCGAGGCATTACAATGGTCGGCTTTCCATATGAGCGGTCTTTTTCTGTGACGGGCAACGTTTTTTCTTTATAGTCAATACGTGCTTGCAGTTGAATTTTCACCACGTCCCACAACTCTTTTCCAAGCCCAACCGTAAGATCGTAAGTCTTTCCACGCACAATGTTCAGTTTCCAATCTGAGGGAACAGGAATCCACTCATCCCGTTTAAAGAAAAAGGGTTGTTCCAGTAATATGCACCCTACTTGATAATCTTCATAAGCAGTTGAAGGAATTCTCCGGTATTTTTCAAGGCGTCTTCGGATCTCAATTAATGAGATTGCCCCGTTCTTCACACCAAATGCCTCCCATGCCAAGCTGATAGGTAAAATCGTGCTGTGGGCAAAGAACCCACCACCTACAATATAATTGAGAGGGCTATGGAGTTTAAAAAGAAAAGGCTCGCCAGGATTCAGTGCACGGAAAACTGAGGAACCGCTAGGCTGCCAGAAATTAACTTCGTCAATATCTGGGATTGAAGATAAGAAATTAAACCAATTGTTATCTGTAACACCGATAAAAGTTTTCAATTGGTACACCTGTTCTCATAAATATAAACATAAAAACATCTGAATAAATTCCACGATTCGAGGATTAAGATTTGATATTCAGTTACACATCATTTCAATTTAAAGGGGGCGTTTACATTTCCCCTCTTTCCAAAAAACTGTAATAGCCTTTATGGCTAAAAATAATATGATCAAGGAGCTTGATTCCTAACGTTTCTCCGGCAGATTTTAACTGTTTGGTAACTTCGATGTCTTCTTTGCTCGGTGTTACCCCCCCGGCAGGATGATTATGGGCTACAATTATAGCGGAAGCTCGATCCGTAATGGGATCAGCAAAGACTTCTCTGGGATGAACCTGCGTTTTATTGACAAGGCCAACGGAAACAACCCGGCTTGTGATAACTTCATTAGCGCCATTAACAGAAACACAGATAAAATGCTCTTGCTTTCGGTCGGCAAAATGCTGAATCAATGGAAGCACATCAGCAGGAAAAGATATCTTTAACCCTTCCGGACGAATACGCCGGCGAGAGAATTCCAACGCGGCGGCTATCAACGTTGCCTTCGCCGGACCAATTCCTTTAATTCTCTGTAGTTCTTTAAGATTTGGCTTTTCACCACCGGAATCCAATATTTTCAAAATGCGTTTCGCTACGGACATAACATCATGTCCTTTTGTGCCCTTACCAACTAGGATAGCCATCAACTCAAGATCGGATAGCGCCTCCGCGCCTTTCTTTTGCAATTTTTCGCGGGGACGATCTAATTTGGGGATGTCGGCAATCTTTTTCATAGGAATTCTCTCCATCCTTAATTTCGACTACGTAACCGATTCTACCATAACAGGGGTCAATTCAATGGCATACTTGGGAACAAAAGGAATCTCCGTTAACGAAGCCTCTTCAATCCTGTCAATACGATAAGCACGATGTTCGCCATCATCATGCCTGACAGCATGCAACAAAAGATTCCCGTCTTTTGTCCGGCGCAGTGAGTACGGTTCTATAAGGCGACTCGATTTCTTATAGGCCAGATCAACGCACAAATGATTGGCTGCCGCGAATCTGATGATTTCAAAAGGAACCTTTGTACCCCAGGATTGCACCATTGCAGGCGGACGCCAGGACGGATCGATCTGGCCCCCCGTTGGATAAGACCTTGCCACAGTTTTCGGCAACCTACCATATAACCATTCAAAAACCTGTGGGAGTTCTTGCCAGAACTGCTCAAATGGCGGCAAAATCGGTAATTGATGCGCAAGCATGTTTCCCCACTCTGCTTCCAGTTCTATGCGTTCGGGTTGGTTCTCCAGAGATTGTATAGTAGGTATCGCTATCCCTTTATATTGACACTTTCTCTCCAGAGTATTTAAAACCACAGTTCGGTTGGGTTTCATGTCATCTTGACGATACAGGTGAACAACATCATAAAGATCGCGAGGTCTTTCCCGTTCTGCCAGAGCTCTCACTTTTTCTGCAAAAAGTTCTTCGTAAGAGTAGCATTGAACTTGAATGCCTCCTTCAGGCCGGTCAGGGTAAGGGTGATGGACTTCGCGAATGACCGGATCAAGCGCCAGCAGTTCATCATCAGTCAGATCTAACTTGATTCTCGGAAGCGAACCACGCTGCTGCATGGGGCCTCTATAACCAATACGACCTTCAACCGATAAGTGGCCACGCGGATTTTCATAAACCTCAAATCGAATAGTGTCCGAAGGTATTTCTATGCCGCTTTTTTCATATATCCAATCTGCAATCTCTGCAAAAGTATCCATGAGGAATTTTTCCTGGAGATGTTCAGAGCTTGTCAATGTGAAATCCAGGTCCTCCGAAAAGCGATACGTCTCAAAAAAACACTTTTTCAGGCACGTGCCGCCTTTGAATATCCACGCTGCACTCAGAGCGGGATGATTGAAGATTCCAGCGATAACCCAACCGAGAACATAGTCTTTCTCAACAATATCCGGCCTTAAACCAAACTCCCTGGCAAAATCCATTATGCCCTGTTTGCTAATCACTTTTGCCTTCCTTCGCCCAGTTGACCGGCACCCATAAATTCCACGCCGTGATTAGCTTATCCGCCGGCATTGATGGGTCAATCTTTGCGTTTCCTTTGGTGAGATGTGCTCTACATGAATCAATCAAACTTTGTTCTGTCGGTGCAAATCGGGTTGCGATAAAACCTAATCGTTTAAATACCGCGCCATTACCCAAGAGCACGGCATACTTAATCAGCAGGTCTACATCTTTATCTTTCGACACCATGTAGGTGTTAAACACATCCGCCATGGGGCGCAGTCCACCTCCCAAAGCAGGATCATTCAACATATCCAATAGCGTGCGTGTTGGATCAGATACATTTACCTTTACCTCACCGCGCCAGACGGGCTTCATTCCAAATAGGGCATCCTCAGAAATAGTGCGCAGCAAGAACTCGGTTCCTTTAATCACGGGCTTTCGATTGCGCGGCTTGCGAGTCGTCATGACAACGATGGTTCGAAAAATCTGTTCAGTCAGTTCCCAGTATTCCGCGGCACTCCAGCCACCGATATAACACGGAGAAAAAAGCTGATCGGCGATGATCCATGGATCTTCAAGCGCGATATCGGTAGAGCGTGCGTCGATTGATATGAAGACGTACAAGCCTCTTTGAACGCGCGAGACCCAACCCTGGTTTGCCCACCGGGACAGCATCTTTGCCGCTCTGTCAGGAGTCAATTTAAGAATATCCGCTGCCTGCCGTACCGAAACGGTACCTTTGGTCTCTCTCACAACCTTGGCAAGACGGTTTCTCGATTCTTTTCCTAATCCTGAAATTGTTTCCATGGTATATCCAGAGTGTAGCAACTCACTTATTGTGTGAACTATAGCACATACGATATAGCTTTAGAAGGATCTTTTCTGATATATATTGCTTTTGATACACCGCACATACTCATTTTACGACCGTCGGATCGCGTAAGATTAGTTTTATGTCGTCATATTGTGCGCGGAATATCTGCTTCTTAAGGCCACCGTATCTATTACGTCTCCATTCGTCAAAAAACGAAAACCTTTTCTCTGTCGTTGGGCGACCACAGATAACGTCAGCGCCTACTAATTCTATTCGACACTGATAAATCAATTTATCCACGATTTCATCATCGTGAAAATCCTTATTCAAGTTAACTCCTTTTTTACCTGTTTTGAATACACCTATGATTTGTTTATATCCGGCACGATAATAGACAATGTAATCGCCTTCTGAAACGAGATCCATTTGTGCTTTATTCCAGAATCCAATGAGTCGATTATCGATGTCCCAAAGATTACGATGATGCACAACAAACCATATAGAATTCATACCACTACCCCCTTTTTATTGTTCCTTTAGTATGTCCTGGAGTATAAACTCCAGATTATATGTAAAATATCGTTTAGGAAGATGTGAACCATGATTTTTAGTTCTCGTATTCATATTGAAATAAAACGTAATTCCCCGCGGCGATTTTACCTTCAGCCCTTTGTACAACTGCCAAAAGTTATTTGTGCTTCCGTCACACATATATTTGTCAATGCCTACTTTGATTCTATTAATGACATCTTTCGAACTGGCGTACGGTAGTCGGGCCAATGTTCGCATGCCGTCAATAAAAAATACGATTACATTGGTGATCTCGTGTTTCTCCAGAAACTCCCAGAAGTCAGCAACAGACCTTTCCTCGATTTCCTGACTGTACGTATTGGGCGCGGATGAAAAAAGACTGTTTAATTCATTGAATTGTCTTGAAGGAAATGGATAGAGGCATTTGAAATAATAAAGGAATTGGCTATTATAGTTGCCTGATGTTAAGGTATCGGTGACATCCTTTACCCATGAATCATTTTGCAGAAGCGGCATAAGTTTTTCATTGCATTTGACTTCAAAAAGGCGGTTCCAGAATGTTTTTGAATATTTCTCTGAAAGATAGAGTTCGGCTTGGACTGAATCGGGATGCGGGTTTTTGAAAAGGAGAAGAACTTTTATTCTTTCAGGATCGACAGTGTGGGGTATAATTTCTTCTGTTTTATACGTTATCTGTAATTCTTTGTCATTATATCCAGTGATTATCTGCCCTATCGATTTATACTTTGGATTGGTTTGAAGCTTGGATTTGACACTTTTATACTCTTCCTTGCTTACAAAATGGACCGTTTCTTCTTTTACGATGCCCCCCATTTTTCGCTCCTTTACTCTTTATGCCTGTGCTTTCGACTTCCTTCCTCGTTTTATAGATTTAGCCTTTGTTTCATGTTGTGCTTTTTCTTCTTTGATGCGTTTTAAGAGTGCTGAGGCAGATGCATCGTTGGAAAATCTGTTCTCTGGACGAGTTCACCGCGGAGGTTTAGAAAAAAATGGAGAAAGTTGCGGTTTCTATGTACTATTTATATGATGTGCTGTGCCGTATATTTGAAGCCTTCCATGATTCTTGATTCTTCTTTTTGTCAAAAGAAGGAATAGCATCGAAAACCAGTTCACCCCCCTCTCTTACATCTGGCGGAAGATCTGTCTTGGAACAAAAAAAAGATTGCCCGTCTTTTGAGTTAATAAAGCAGAATGGAAGGTCGCGCAGGCCTAAACTCACCTTTCCAACCATTCCTTTTTTTACCTTTCGTTTTTTATGTGACAGTTTCTTTAAATCATTGTCTTTATCTGACAACTTGACCCACTCGGTTCGACAAAAACTTAGTGCTTCTTTTAATGAAGGCGGTTTATCATTGTCACCAATGATTTTATTTAAATCACTAATAGTATTCGTAATCGATTCAGCAATACTCCACCCTTCTTCCTCTCGAACGTAAACACATAGAAGAAGGTGGTCCCTTGCTTCTCTGTAAAGTTCCATTTCCTTGCAGAGCATACCAATATCGACAAATAGTGAGACCATGGATTCCAATTTTCGGTTAGCACTTGCAGCTCGGTACATTAATTTTAAAGCATTTTCACGTCGTCCTGTTTCTCTAACTACGTTTGCATATTCATGCAGAATCCACCAGTCAGGTTTATATCGATCACATAGCTCCTGATAAATCTTTTCTGATTCCGGAAGGTCGCCAAGGTAATGGTTTGCTAAGGCCTTAAGTCGCAGAAAGAATTTTCGTTGTTTGGGAAAATGTTCTAAAATATCATCAACTAAAACGATTGCCTCTTTTGGATCTCCCTTCTGAATAAGACCATTTATACGGTAGTTATACCAGAGTGATTGATCACTCCAACCTTCCCTACCTGTACTATCCGTCATAGGTTCTGAGCTAATAGAAGTCGGATCAATGTTAACCACCCATTCATTAACAATCTCCCAATGGTTAGCAGACTTGGCTGATTTCAGCACCTTGAAAACCACCATTTTTTTGGCTAAGCCATCAGGATTAAGATCCATTATTTCTTGGGCGGTCTGCACCACTTTTCCGAGGGGTTCGCTGTCTCCAAATTTGTAGAGCGTTCCGGAAATTAAAGTCCAGATAACTTCTCTTCGACACCAATCGAAATCGGGATATTTCTCAATTAACGCGCGAGCAAGTACAATGGCGTCATCAAATAACTCAAGCTTTCTGAGACAGTGTAAAAGTCCAGAACCGTCGTATTCATCTCCTGTTTCTTCCCACAAGCTTCTATAAAGTGTAAGGGCTCCAGAGAAGTCACCAGTTTTTCTAAGTACATTGGCCTTCTGTTTTCTTTCGGTCAAATTAATCATACTCTCGATATCAATTACTTCTTAAAACTTCAGCAGTGGTTTTGAAATGCAATTTTGCTACTTTTCGAAGTGTCTCTTTGCCGTACAAATCAACAATTGTTCTTGCATTTTCGATAACCGTTCTCGATGCTCCTTTAGATAAAACTGCTTTATATTCATTCGATAACTTATGCAGCTTTTCTAAAAATCTCGCACGCGCTAAAACTGATGCTGCGGCTACAGCTACATGCTGTTCCGCCTTGTGCATCTGTATAAGTTTTAATTCTTTACCCTTTTCCTGAAGCTTGCCAAGGATGAAGCTTTCATCTGCAAATTGATCAGCAATTGCAATTTTACAATCCACTTTTGAAAGAATTTCCTCTATTGCCTTTGCATGGCCCCATGCAAGTAAGGTATTAAGATTCTTCTTCTCTCTAATAAATTGCTCATATAAGTCATTATACTTCTCCGGAGATACCTCAATAATTGCAAAACGCCCCTTACATATCTTCGCGATCTCATGAGCAAGCTCCAAATTCTTGCTATCGCTGAGCTTCTTGCTGTCTTTCACGCCGCATACAATCAAATTTCTTGCAGATTGCTCATCAACATAAACACCCGCGCTAACTAATGGGCCAAAATAATCTCCTTTGCCAGATTCATCTGTACCAATTATGGGGAACCCTAATTCACTATTTTTCTGATTTGAATCAAAGGGTATTTCTTTGCCGTCTATTAACTTTTTGATTTTTATTGCATTTACGCTGTCCTTAAGTTGCGAATAATCAATTTTTAAAACGCCTTTTTTGTTCTGATAGATTCTGATTATTCCAGACCAGTCAAGAATAGATACGGAAAATTGTAAGCCGTATTCGATTAATTTGTAATCTGAGACGCTTATATTATTGGTTCTCAGAATTGCCCGCACACATTCATAACATTGATAAAGTTTGTTGTTTTCTTTCATGTCATTTGTGTCTTACTTCCTAAGCAAAACCGTAAAGATCATTAAAATAGTCAAATATTTCTTTTGTTTCTTTAAAAATGCTATTGACCTTTTCTTCTGCCTGTTCTTGCGAGTCAACTTTTGTGATGTTGCTTTCGTCGCTGTGCATCATAAAATTTCTGCTCATATCCAGGCATAAACTTATCTTTTTGAGCATCGTATCTGCATGTCTATCTTTTGCACAAATAGCCAACCTTTTAGGGTTAGTCACGTCACTAAGCACAGCAAAATTGCCTTTTTTTGTTTTGAAATGATCTGAAGCAAAAAGTCCTATGTCAATGAGAAGTTTTTTAGCAAATCCCTCAAAGGCTTTAGATGCAGGCATCACCACAGGAGAAAACTCGGGAAGGGGGATCTGTGTCAAGCAAAGACATTCTGATGCCACAAACCACTTTTGATCGTAAGGATGAAGATAGTTAAAAACATCACCAATTGTTTTGCGCAAATATTTTTCCGCCACGGTTAAAAGTTCGGGCGTGTATTTGGCAGTAAAAAGTTTTAAGTTTTCTTCATCATAGGATATAAATCTGGCTATTATTTCTTTATCTGACGGATTGGCATTTTTATCAATTAAATCACAATAGTCATTAAGTAGATTGTCAGTTTTTCCTTGAAGTAACAATGTGCCGTTATTATATTGTGTTAAGGTTAAAGATAAAGTGTTCCGTGTAATTCTTGCTCTGTATTCAACATCTGCGCTGGGTATTTCTACAATTTCTACTGAGACTTTTTCGAGAGAACTTAACTCTCTTTTTATTTTCAATCTCAGATCAGAAATCAAAATATCGTATTTTTGTACACATGATTTTACTTCCACTATTTCTGTTCCCAGAAAATCTCCGGGGGCTTTTTGGAAATCTTCTTTCAGTTTTTCAAACTCTTCTTTCAAACTGCTGGCGGGGCCACCTACAACAATGCTACCAGTATGATATACCGTCACTACCGTTCTATTGTTATAGTCAGAAATTTCTACCCGCCAATCATTGTTTGTATCTTCCGAGGTTTTGACTTGATAGTTGCGCCCTTCGCAATATCTAATAAATACATTAGATATCTTCGAAGCTTTTGAATTTGCCTTCGACATCTATGCACCTCCCCCAAAATATTATTATAAAAGAGACAAGACATGCTTTATACGTTATCTCATTCTTTTTTAATGTTTGAGTATTATTTTTTCCTCCCACGCTTTGTCGATTTAGCCTTTGTTTCTGTTTTTGCTTTTTTTTCCTTGATTCGTTTTAGCAGTTCTGAAGCCGGTTCATCATTGGGGTCTTGGGGGACGAGTTCGCCGCGGAAGGCTTTGGCGAGGATCGATTGGGTAAGTTTGTCCACGTAGGTTCTGGCTTTATTGTAGCGTTCTTCGATCCCGTCGGCGATTTTGAAAAGGGCTTCCACACGGCGGACGATTTCTCTTTGTTCATTGAGTGGCGGAAGCGCAACTGGAACATTTCCTAGAGTTTTCAGATTGATGGAAGCTAAGTTTACAGTCTGACTTGCGTTTTCAAAAAAATATTCCTTCGCATAATCAGCTTTTGTAGCTAATGAAATATATTCGCTGGATATGGGGTAAAAAAGTCTAGGAGGCCGTCCGAGAATTCAATCGCTGGCAAACAACCTCTTTGGAAATAAGTATCAAATTTCGTCAAATCATTTTATGAAAAGTCATTGTCCTCAACAGAAATCACCTTCCG
>Ga0222701_1000304_pt1 | contig 20049 bp, 13 predicted proteins | sample AntAcemetage1502_FD_179825 | JGI IMG/M metagenome (GOLD analysis project Ga0222701, IMG submission 179825) | Saline water microbial communities from Ace Lake, Antarctica - #1502 | ecosystem: Environmental > Aquatic > Non-marine Saline and Alkaline > Saline | place: Antarctica: Ace Lake... | reverse complement strand
GAAATTCTAGCTACGGGCCAGTTGTGGGTCTGATGATCGGTAGGACTTCCGGCATAAGATGGAAGCCAGGCTTGAAAGCATATCCTCAACACCACCCCATAAGAACCCCAAAAAATAATGATGCCTTTTTCAGAGAAGGATTTACTTGGCAAGAATGAGAGATACGTCAACTAATCATAAAATAAATAGGAAAGTATGAGTAACGCAACATGGAGATCTCCAACTATAGGAATGCTCTGTTGGGAGCAAGGAAGGATTGCATATGGGCTCGAACTACTCTCCACGTTACCAGGAAATGTTACTAATCCAGCAACTTTTAGTTTTCCTGTAAAGTATGAAAGAATAAAAGGTGCTAATTTCGAGACAATAGTAAAAAAGCCGAACAGGGACATACTTCAAGCTATGATCGAAGCAGCTCAAAAGATGGCAAAGGACGGCATTCAGGCAATTACGACAAGCTGTGGCTTCAACGCGCTCTTCCAAACGGAACTTGCAAATTCAGTGAACGTCCCAGTATTCACCTCAAGCTTGTTACAGGTTCCGCTTGTCTATCGGTTGCTAAGAAAGGAACAATCTGTCGGCATAATAACCGCTTACGAAAACTTCCTGACACGAGATCATCTAAGCGCAGTTGGAATTGGCAGCTCAATTCCAATCCGTATCGTTGGATTGGAGAAGACCACTGTATTTTCTGGGATTCTAACTGGTTCGACTACTCCTTTTAGCATCCGCGAGTTTCAGGAACAGCTCATGGAAATCGTGAAGAAATTCCTTAAGGAGGAGCAGAATCTAGGCGCGATTGTGCTGGAATGCACAGATCTCCCTCCTTTTACCGCGGATATACGAAAGATGAGCGGATTACCGATATTTGATATTGTTACCTTGACTAATTTAATTCATTATTCAATTATTTAAGTATACATTCATCTAGCATCTAATTGAAATAACTATGCCGAGAAACTTGCTACACATAACGCTTAACTGAGCACCGAGGCCCATCTTGCAAAACACACTTGGCCGCAAGGTCCCACGAAACGCCGGGAAAAGAGAGCTTAAACCCTTTCGAGGAGCGTTTGCTACGATTTCCACCGGTCGCAAAGCTTCCCGGCCTCAGAAGATGATCAAACCTGGCGAGAACAAGGTCCTATCTTCGCTTGAGGAGGCGATCGAGGCCACTGGTCTTTCGAACGGAATGACAATCTCTTTCCATCACTCTTTCCGCAATGGTGATTATCTGATAAACAAGGTTCTCGATGCCTGTGCCCACATAGGGATGAAGGATCTGCGACTTTTCCCGACTGCTCTCTTTCCGGTGCACAAACCCGTGATTGAGCATATCAAGAACGGACTGGTAACGCAGATCGAGGGGTCGCTGAACGGTTCGATCGGTGCGTTTGTCTCGCAAGGAGGGAAGTTGCGCGAACCTACGATACTGCGCTCACACGGCGGCCGCTGGCGCGCTATCGAGGCAGGCGATGTCAAGATCGACGTTGCGTTCATCGCCGCTTCGCAAGCCGATGAATACGGTAACGCAACTGGGATTTGGGGGAAGACGCCGTGCGGGCCGATTACGTACTCACGTGTTGATGCACAATACGCACGGAAGACAGTGGTGGTGACAAATGACCTGGCTCCTTACCCCGTTTATCCCTTCGAGATCCAACAAGGATGGGTTGATTACGTAGTAGTGGTTGATGAGATAGGCGATCCAGAGGATATCAGTTCTGGAACGCTTCAGATGACACGTTCCCCCACGCGACTGCGGATCGCCAAACTCGGTGCTGATGTTATAGGAGCATCTGGTTACTTCAAGAACGGACTTAGCTTTCAGGGTGGAGCAGGGAGTATCTCTCTTGCGACGACTAAGTTCCTCGGTGAAAAGATGGCTGAGGCGGGCATTGTCGGCAGCTTTGCCATGGGAGGAGGAACTGGGGTACTGGTAGATATGCTAAACCAGGGCTTGATAAGATGTGTCCTTGACACTCAAGCGTTCGATACCAAAGCGATCGGATCACTCCGCGAGAATCCGAATCACGTCTTGATGGATCCGGGATTCTACGCCAACTATGATTCTTGTGGGTGTGCAACATATAAACTTGATGCTGCTTTTCTTGGCGCTACCGAAGTTGATCTCGACTTTAATGTCAATGTCAATACCCATTCGGACGGGCAATTATTGCACGGGATTGGCGGTCATCAGGACGTTGCCGCTGGGGCAAAGATGACGATTATCACCGTTCCCACTCTGCGGGGGCGTCTTCCGGTGATTGTTGACCGTGTTACCACCGTTACTACACCAGGTGAGGTGGTGGATGTGATCGTGACCGAACGCGGACTCGCGATCAATCCGCGCCGGGAGGACCTGAGAGAACGCTTTATTTCCGCTGGCCTTCCGGTGCGCGAGCTCGCCGAGATCAAGAGAGAAGGGGACCGGCTCACCCACCCTCCATCCAAGCCAATATTCGGAGACGAGGTGGTCGGTGTAGTCGAATGGCGAGACGGAACCGTGATCGATTGCGTAAGGAAGGTAGTCGGATGGGAGTGAAAAGGCATCGACATGATGAGACGCATAAAAGCAACGAGATGCTCGGCAAAGTAGCAATCCACAAAGAGAGGAGATATTGTTTCCGTATTTACAAGGGATCGACTGCATTGAATATGAGAGGTTGACCATCTACAAAACGTGTAACAACATAGAGAGGAGGAGAAGATGACCAAATACCGCATTGCCTGGCTCCCCGGAGATGGTGTGGGCATGGACGTGCTCAACGCGGCGCGATTGGTGCTTGATAAGGTTGGCTTCGATGCCGAATACATACCTGGAGACATCGGATGGGAGTTCTGGAAGTCAGAGGGGAACCCACTTCCACAACGAACGCTCGATCTGTTGAAGTCGACGGATGCTTGCCTGTTCGGTGCAATCACATCCAAGCCAAAGGACGAAGCGGCTAAGGGGCTGGCACCCGAGCTTCAGGGAAAGGGACTCGTCTATTCGAGCCCGATCGTCGGGCTGCGACAGCTGTTTAATCTGCACACAAACCTGCGGCCGTGCAAAGCATATCCGGGAAATCCACTCAACCTGCGCGATGACATCGATCTTGTGGTGTTTCGCGAGAACACGGAAGGGCTGTACTCTGGTGTCGAGTTTCACCCCGTCCCAGAGAACATTCGCACTGCCCTGAACACGCATCCCAAGATGAAGCGCTACGAGAGCGTCTCCAACGATGACATGGCGATCTCGGCTCGCATTTTCACGCGGGTGGGGTGCCAGACGATCGCACGCGATGCCTTTGAGTATGCGAAGAAGCATGGTTATCCCACAGTCACCGTGGTGGAGAAGCCCAATGTCATTCGCGAGACATCGGGGCTGATGGTGCGCGAGGCCAGGAAGATCGCGCAGGAATACCCGGGGATCGAGTTGTGGGAGGCTAACATCGACGCGATGTGCATGTGGCTGGTGAAAAACCCGCAGAAGTACAGCGTCCTCGTCTCCACGAACCTGTTTGGTGACATCATCTCCGACCTCGCCGCACAGCTCGTCGGAGGGCTAGGCTTCGCTGCGTCGGGAAACATCGGCGACGACTATGCCGTATTCGAGCCGACGCACGGGTCCGCCCCCAAGTACGCAGGGCAGAACAAGGTTAACCCCACCGCGACAATCCGCGCAGCGAAGATGATGCTTGACTACCTTGGCGAGAAAGAAAAAGCAGAACGCATCGAGAACGCTGTCGCGCAGGTGATAGCCCAAGGGAAGGTCCGCACCTACGACATGGGTGGATCATCGTCCACGACGGAAATGGCGGAAGCGATCGCCGCAGCGACATAGGAGGGACACATGGACTCGATCAGCCGCAGACTGGCTTGTTTTGCAAACTCTCTTAGCTACGACGACATCCCGGAGCCGGCGCGCAAGGAGGCAAAGCGTTTCCTCCTTGATAGCATTGGCTGTGCCCTCGCCGCTCTCGATCACGATGACATGCAGCAGGCGTATAGCTACGTCGAGCAGCTTGGCGGAAGCGATCAGGCGACGATCATCGGCCATGGAACGAAGACGAACGCTCCCAACGCCGCGCTGATGAACGCCCTCCTTGTGCGAGCGATGGACTACAACGACATCTACTGGAAGCAAGACCCGTCCCATCCATCGGACATCATCCCCGCCGCCCTCGCCACGGGGGAGATGCACGGCGCAAGCGGTAAGGACTTGATTGTGGGGATTGTCATCGCCTACGAGCTGGCGATGCGGATGTGCCTCGCCGGCGATCCCGGAGTACGTGAGGTCGGTTGGCACCACGCCTCACTCACCCAGTTCGTCAGCCCCCTCGTCGCTGGCAGGATGCTTAACCTCAACGAGGATCAGCTCGTCGCGGCGGTGGGAATAAGCGGATCGAGCCACTTCACCCTCGGGGGAGTCGTCGCCGGTCACCTAACCAACATGAAGAACACCGCCGATCCCATGGCCACCGAGGCCGGTGTGCGTGCAGCTCTTCTGGCGTCGACCGGTTACACGGGGTCTGCCGAGCTGTTCGAAGGGAAAGAAGGCGTTTTCGAGGTAATCGGTAATGTAACCTGGGACCCGCAGAAGATGCTCTCCGGTTTGGGGGAGGAGTTCATGATCACCGAGTGCGGGTACAAGGCGTTCCCCACCGAGGCCCTCACCCACCAGCCGATAACCGCCGCGCTCGAAGTGATGGCGGAGAACGGGATCGATTCGCACAGCGTGAAGGAGGTTGTCGTTAGAACCACCACCCGCGGCGCGGACATCCTCTCCGATGCAAGCAAGTACCAGCCAACAACCAAAGAGACGGCCGATCATTCTCTTCCCTACTGCATCGCCGTCGCAATAGCCAAGGGGAACGTCCTGCCCTCCGATTTCGAGGAAAGAGCGCTCAAAGACCCGTTTGTCTGGGAACTTCTGCCGAGGATCAAAGTCGTCGCCGACCCCGAGATCGATGCACTCTTTCCCAAGGTCAAGAGGGCGATTGTCAGCATCACCACCGCCGATGGCGAGACCTACACCAAACAGGAGGACCACGCCAAGGGGCGTGCTGAGCGGCCGCTCAGCGATGCAGAGCTAATCGACAAATTCAGCGCCAACGCCGGACACGCACTGAGAGACGATCACCTTAATCGCGTGGTTGAAGAAACGCTCAACGTCGAGCGGGATGCCAGCATTACCGACTACATGGCCCTGTTGAAGCGCGATCGCTAGCATGGAGGCTGAGCACGCGATCCCACACTACGAAGTTACCGCAGGCATTGTGTGGGATCGTGCTCCGTCGGCCGAGGAGGCGCGCGTACTCATCACAAAGCGGCGCTCCGATGACGCGCACGGCGGGCTGTGGGAGTTCCCCGGCGGCAAGCAAGAATCAGGAGAATCGCTAGAAGAGTGCCTGGCGCGCGAGCTGGTAGAAGAGCTGGGAATCGAAGTGGTAGTGCAAGAAGCGTTCATCACCGTAGAACACGACTACTCAGATTTTCGCATTACCCTACACACGTTCAACTGCCGCATTCTGCGCGGCCAGCCGCGTGCAATCGCGTGTGAGGACTTTCAGTGGGTAACGGTCAATAAGCTAAGCAAATACTGCTTTTCTGCAGCCGATCAACAACTTGTTGCCAAGCTACAAAAGGCAGATCGGCAGACCGACTAAGGTTCCGTTACCTTTGCTTTCCCAGGAGACGACTCGCGTAGTCAGATTCGGGAACACGATTCCCCTTCAATACGCCAACTCTCTGTCGTGCAGCAATCGGGGACTGGTTTAAGCAGAGACGTGTCTGCCCCTACAAATGAACACGAGGCTGTTCTCCAGATTCTCAGTTAGCAATGTCAAGTGTATACGACTGTTTTCCCCGCGCTGCTTCGAATTCGGTCAAAAGCGCGTTGACCGGTCCGAGAGCGGAACAGCAGCTTCGACTTGCCATTACCACAAAAACGCGGCACAAGATGAACTATCCCGCAACTTAGATGACTTGTAAGGAAGCGCCAAGAGCGCTAGTATCTTGTGCGTAGTATCCTGATTTGAATCTACAGGCAAGAGAAGGCGCAAGTTGAGAGCATCAATTGAGGGCCACCCCGAACACCTCGAAGCTGAGATCCGGAAGAACCTGAACGGGGTTGGATATGACGTCTAATCAGGGGAAGGATCCAACCAAGAAGAGCCAAGAGAAGAATCTCGCACAACCTGTTGGAGAAATTGTGCAGGAACCTCTTGCACAAAATGTTGAGATCCCTGCTGGTTATGCGAAGCTTCTTAACGATCTAAAATCGAGGATTCGTACGGCGCGGGTAAAGGCAAACATCTCTGTTAACAGGGAACTTGTCTTGCTCTATTGGGAAATTGGCAAAGTCATACTGCAACGTCAGTCGCGGGAGGGTTGGGGAACAAAGATCATTGAGCGTCTGTCACGAGATCTGCGCCAGGAGTTTCCCGACATGAAGGGATTTTCACGGGCTAATCTGTTCTATATGCGGGCCTTCGCCGAAGCTTACCCAGATAAGCAATTTGTCCAGCAGCTTGCTGGACAATTGCCTTGGTGGCACAACATCGTCATCTTCACCCAGCTTAAAGACCTCACTTTGCGTGAGTGGTATATCAACGCCTGTATCGAACATGGTGCTATATGACCTGTTATCAAAGTGCTGAAATGGTACTAAACTCGTGTACATCGGAGCAACACACACTGAATACTCGGCGATCAGTGCACGTTCTTGAGATATGCACTGGTTCGGTACATTTGCCATTCGGATCGTATGCTCTTGCCATGATACTCCGAACCTATCTACGTTTTCTTAAGAACGCGTTTAGAAAAGCGCGATTCTTGGACACGTTTCGCTCCCGCTGGCGGGAGAACAAGAGTGCAACCTACAGCGTGCTTTCAAAGAGAACCGAAGAGGTACCCCCAGCACCGGAGGAGTTGCAGGCTGAGCTTGAGCGGGCGAATAGAGGGGATGAAGGATGAGCGGTGAGCGTACCAAGCAAATTCTTGCTGCGCTGTCGCAACAGTTGTGCTGGATTGATAGAGCTTCCTTCCGGTATACTTTGTATATCGTTGCTGCTCCCTGGTGGATGATTATTTACGGCCAGCAAAAGGTGATTGCCTATGAGTCTTAATCCCACACAACCTTATAATGAACTGCCCTTGCTTCCACCCAAAGTGGATCTTGAGAGCAAAGCAGTCTTGCGAAAGACGATCTCTGCAAGCAGGGCTCTCGCTGAGCTCAAAGGCTTAGGGCAAACCATTCCCGAACAGGCGATTCTCGTAAATTCCGTAATCCTTCAGGAAGCGAAGGCAAGCTCCGAAATAGAGAACATCATTACGACAAACGACAAATTATTTCAGGCATTCACGGCTAAGAACGGCCGGTTCGACCCAGCGACAAAGGAGGTCCTGCGCTATCGGGAGGCCCTGTGGCTGGGGTTCGACGAACTAAGAAACCGAAAGGTTCTCACTACTAACGTCTTTGTAAGAATCGTTCAGACCATCAGGCAGAATAGAGCCGGAATTCGAGATGTCCCGGGAACAGCTCTCCAAGCACCGAATGGAAAGATCATCTACACACCGCCGGAAGGAAAAGCACTGATTCAGGATAGACTGAGAAATCTGGAGGACTACATCCACGCCAAGGATAACGTGGATCCGTTGATCAAAATGGCGGTGGTGCATTATCAATTCGAGGCAATCCACCCATTTTCTGATGGTAACGGAAGAACTGGAAGGATCATCAATAGCATGTTCCTGGTTCTCAAAGATCTTCTGGAACTGCCCGTACTGTATTTGAGCAAGTACATCATCGAGCACAAAACAGAATATTACCAGCTGTTGAGGCTGGTTACTGAGGACCATGACTGGGAACCTTGGATTCTGTACATGCTTGATGCAGTGGAACAGACCGCTGTGTTTACCAGAAAGAAGATTATTGCGATACGCAATCTAATGCTAGAAACAATGGAGTTAGCAAGGGGAAAGCTACCGCGTAGAGTGTACTCAAAAGAATTGATCGAACTGCTGTTCCGGCAGCCATATACCAAAGTGAAATTCCTTGTCGATGCAAATATTGCGGAGAGGAAAACTGCGGCTGAATACTTAAAGCAACTCGAAAGCATCGAGATATTGCAGAGGCGGAGAATAGGTAGGGAGGCGCTTTATCTCAATACAAAGCTCTATGAGTTGCTGGCACAATAATCTGGGAACTTTATGGACAGATCCTAACTATATGTCCAATAAATCCGATTTTTTGGACATGTTATCTCGATATGTCCAAAACGTGGACATGTTTCGCTCCCGTTGGCGAGGGAACAAGAGTGCAACCTACACCGTGCTTCCAAAGAGAATCCACGAGGGGCTACCAGCAGCGGAGGAGTTGGAGTCCGAGCTAGAGAGGGCTGACAAGGAAGTGAATGAATGACTGCGCCGAAGGAAGTGAAGAGGCTTGTAGAGCAGTTCCGCGGCCGTGTGAACGTGTCACAAGTAAGCTGCAAGACAGAACATGACCGCGCTGTCGGATCTAGCCCCAGGGGCGTTTTGGTTTGTGGGGGCAGGAAAGAGAGTAGTATGTGGTCGCAAATTGCGACCACCCAAAGAGAATCGTACATGAGAAGCCTGTAAACGGAGCTTCTCGCAAGCAACCCGGAGGGTTGCCTATGGCCAAGAGCGCAAAGAGCACGCAGAAGAATACGAAGAGCTTCGAGCAGACGCTGTGGGATACGGCCGATAAACTGCGTGGGAGTGTTGAATCTTCCGAGTACAAGCATGTGGTGCTGAGCTTGATCTTCCTGAAATTCGTTAGCGACAAGTTTGAGGAACGAAGGGCCGAGCTGATTGCCGAAGGCAAGACCCAATACCTGGAAATGGTGGACTTCTACACCATGAAGAACGTCTTCTACCTGCCCGAAGAGTCGCGCTGGTCATTTATCCAGAAGCAAGCCAAGCAGGATGACATCGCGGTCAAGATTGATACGGCCCTGCATACGGTGGAGAAGAACAACAAGTCACTCAAGGGCGCGCTGCCCGACAATTACTTCTCCCGCTTGGGGCTGGATGCGAGCAAGTTGGCAGCACTGATCGACTCCATCAACAATATCGACACCATCGCAGACAAGCAAGAGGATATCGTCGGGCGGGTCTACGAGTACTTCTTAGGCAAGTTCGCAGCCACTGAGGGCAAGGGTGGGGGCGAGTTCTATACCCCAAAATGCGTCGTCAATCTGATCGCCGAGATGATCGAACCCTTCAAGGGCAAGATCTACGATCCCTGCTGTGGTTCAGGTGGCATGTTCGTGCAGTCGCTGAAGTTCATCGACAGCCACCAAGGTAATCGCAAGGATGTGTCGATCTATGGGCAGGAGCTAACCGCCATCACCTATAAGCTGGCCAAGATGAACCTGTCCATTCGCGGCATTTCCGCCAATTTGGGCGAAGTGCCTGCTGACAGCTTCTTCAAGGATCAGCACCCGGATCTCAAAGCCGACTTCATCATGGCCAATCCGCCGTTCAATTTGAAGGCGTGGCGTGGCAAGGACGAGCTAGTCAACGATCCTCGCTGGGCAGGATACGAGGTGCCGCCGACAGGCAACGCCAACTATGGCTGGATCCTGCACATGATCTCAAAACTCTCGGAGAATGGCGTGGCCGGATTCGTGCTGGCCAATGGTTCCATGTCCACCAACACCAAAGGCGAAGGCGACATTCGCCGTAAGATTCTCGAAAACGACCTGGTCGATTGCATGATCGCCTTGCCCGGCCAGCTTTTCTACACCACTCAGATCCCGGTCTGTCTTTGGTTTTTGACCAAGAACAAAGGCGTACAGGTGGTCGAGGGGCACACAAACAGTAACCACCGCGAGCGCCGGGGTGAGACCCTGTTTATCGACGCTCGCAACATGGGCAGCATGGTCGACCGCACGCACAAGGAACTGACCGCAGACGACATCGCCGAAATTGCCTGCACCTACCACGCCTGGCGTGGAGAATTCCCTCTCCCTCTGGGAGAGGGGGAAACGACATCAGGCAAACTCATTCAATGGGCCAGGGACTTGCGCGCAACCCAGACGGACGCTGAAAGCCTGATGTGGCAAGCATTGCGGAATCGGCAGATTGCGAATGCAAAATTCCGCAGGCAGCATCCAGTGGGTCCCTACATTCTCGACTTCTATTGCCATGAGCATGAACTGGCCATAGAACTGGATGGGAGCCAGCATTTTACAGATGAGGGCAAGGCCAAGGATCAGGCAAGAACAAAGGCTCTCCATGAAAAGGGTATTACAGTGTTGCGTTTCGATAATCATCAGGTGCTCTCAGAGACAGAAGCGGTCTTGATGCGTATCTATGAGGCACTTACACCCACCCTTGACCCTCACCCCAGCCCTCACCCCAGCCCTCTCCCACAGGGAGAGGGGGTTTATAAGGATGTGCCCGGCTTCTGCAGGGCCGCTGGAAGACATCAAGGCCAACGACTTTGTGCTGACGCCGGGGCGTTACGTGGGTGCAGCCCCTCTTGAAGACGATGGTATCCCCTTTGAAGAAAAGATGACCGACCTGACCCAGACTCTATACCGGCAGATGGCAGAGTCAGAGAAGCTCGATGCGGTGATTCGCAAGAATCTTGAGGGGTTGGGTTATGGGGAGTGAGTTGAGTCTTCAGCAACAAGACTACAAACAGTGGCTCAAGGAGCTGAAACAAAGGTTCCGTAAGGCGCAACTCAAAGCAGCGGTATCGGTTAATCGTGAGCTACTGCAGTTCTATTGGGGGCTAGGCGCCGACATCGTTGAGAAGCAAAAGAGTGCTGCGTGGGGAAGTGGCTTTCTCAAGCAGCTGAGCCAAGATATGCAGACCGAGTTCCCCGATGTAAAGGGATTCTCGAAGCGTAATCTGGAGCAGATCCGACGCTGGTATCTCTTCTGGATTCAGGATGAAGCAATTGCGAAGCAGGCTGCTTCGCAATTGACGCAGATTCCCTGGTGGCACAATGTGGTCATTGTCAGTAAGTGCCAATCCACGGAAGAGGCGAGCTATTACGTTCATCACACGCTACATCATGGCTGGAGCCGCAGCGTTCTAACGCATCAGATCGAGAGCAAACTATGGCAGAGGGAAGGCCATCCCGTCACCAATTTCAGCCAGACGTTGCCTGCACCACAATCAGATCTTGCGGCCCAGATGTTGAAAGACCCTTACGCATTTGATTTTCTGGTCTTAACCGAAGATTTCAATGAGCGAGAGCTGGAACAAGGATTGGTTGCCCATCTCCAGAAGTTCCTGCTGGAATTGGGCGCAGGCTTTGCCTATCTCGGCAAACAGGTTCCGATCCAGGTCGGAGAACGGGAGTTTTACCTCGATCTGCTTTTCTATCATGCGCGCTTGCACTGCTATGTTGTTGTGGAACTAAAGGTAGTGAGCTTTGAGCCAGAACACGCCGGGAAACTCAACTTCTACTTGAAAGCAGTGGATGAGCAACTCAGGCAACCCGGAGACCAGCCCACGATCGGCATCCTGCTCTGCAAGGACCGTGATCGCGTGGTGGCCGAATATGCGCTGAGCGACATTCAGAAACCGATTGGCGTTTCCGAATATCAACTCACCCAGTCCCTGCCAAGCAAGTTGAAATCCAGTCTTCCGAGCATTGAACAGATCGAGGCGGAACTGAGCGGGGAGAGCACGGATGACTCATAGAGGACTGTGGGGAGTGCTGCATGCAATGATTCGGAAGAATCTTGAGGGGTTGGGTTATGGGGAGTGAATCCCTTCGGAAGTATGTTCGGCTGGCGGATTGTACCCTCGATGGGAAGATCCCGTATGGTATCGTTCAGCCAGGGAAACATGTTCATGGCGGAATACCGATTGTCAGAGTCAACAACATCAACAACGGCCAACTTGACCGTTCCAACCCCCTCAAGGTCGATCCGTTAGTAGAAGGGAAATACCAACGGACCAGATTGAAGGGAGGCGAGGTGCTTCTGACACTCGTCGGCTCAACAGGCCAAAGTCTTGTTGCTCCACCTGAACTGGCTGGCTGGAATGTCGCTCGGGCGATCGCAGTTATCAGGCCAAAGGAGGACGTGGGGGCTGAGTGGGTGAATATCTGCCTTCATTCCAGAGAAACCCAACATTTCTTAGACGTCAGAGCTAACACAACGGTTCAGAAGACTCTAAATCTGAAAGACATCCGAGATATCCCCATATTCATCCCAAAAACGGAAACGAAGGACTTCATTGAGAGTTGTTGGGCGTCCCTTTCGCGGAAGATCGAATTGAACCGGCGGATGAACGCGACGCTGGAGTTTATGGCGCAGGCACTGTTCAAGAGCTGGTTTATCGATTTTGATCCAGTCATCGACAAGGCGCTGGCTGCAGGCAATCCCCTCCCCGATTCGCTGCATAAGAGGGCCGAGGCCCGCCATGCGCTCGGTAATCAACGCAAGCCGTTGCCCGCCTCGATCGCACAGCACTTCCCCGATCGCTTCGTCTTCAACGAAGAGATGGGCTGGGTTCCAGAGGGGTGGAAGGTTACCGCTCTGGAATCAATCACCACAGAGCTCCGTCGTGGCATTTCGCCGAAGTACCTCGATGACGGTGGCGTGCGCGTTGTCAATCAGAAGTGCATCAGGAACCATGAAGTCAACTTCTCTCTGACTCGCAGGCATGATGGATCGAAGAAGAAGATCGACGGCAGAGAGCTAGCAGTTGGCGACGTTCTTGTGAACTCCACTGGTGTTGGCACTTTGGGCAGAATGGCTCAGGTTCTCACGCTTGACGAGACTACTGTTGCAGACTCTCATGTGACAGTTGTTCGTCCGGACGACGAAGCATACAAACCATATACCTTTGCGAGAATGATGCTGGCTCTGGAACCAGCAATAGAGGCAATGGGAGAAGGGAGCACAGGCCAGACAGAGCTCAGTCGAGCCAACCTGCAGGCTGTCAGAGTCTTGGTGCCATCTGTAGATTGTCAAGAGAGGATCGAGCGAATTCTGTACGTCAACGCAGAGAAGATGGCTATGAACTCGATGCAGATTGAGGTTTTGGCGAGGATTAGAGACACCCTCCTCCCAGAACTCCTGTCCGGCGAACTGCGCATCCCTGATGCCGAGAAACGGTTGGAAGAGGCGCTATGAGCAAGTTCACCGAAGCGCAATTGGAACTGGCGATCATTGCCCTGCTGGAAGAGCAGGGGTTCCCACATTCCAGGGGTGACTCCTTGGATCGTGGACCTCATGACGTCCTGATCAAGGCCGATCTACGGACGTTCTTGGCCAAGCGATATGTGGGGGAAAACATCACTGAAGGCGAGATCGATGCCATCATCCATCGTCTGGAGGCGCTGCCCGCCGCCGATCTCTACGAGTCCAACAAGCACATCCACAAGCTGGTCAGCGACGGCTTCTTGCTCAAGCGTGAGCGCGCCCTCACCCCCAGCCCCTCTCCCAGAGGGCGAGGGGAGATGAAGGATCTCTATGTCCAGTTGATCGACTATGCGGGTTTGCCCGAGCAGCGCCTGCCAAGCTCAGATGAACTGGAGCAGATCGTCGCAGAACCCACACCGGACTACGGCGATTCGAACATCTACCGGGTCGTCAATCAGTTGGAGATTGTGGGCAATGAGAAGCGCATCCCCGATGCCATTCTCTATATCAACGGCCTGCCGCTAGTCGTCTTCGAGTTCAAAAGTGCGATTCGGGAAGAGGCGACGATTCACGATGCCTACGTGCAGCTGACCACCCGCTATGTTCGCGATATCCCCGAACTGATGAAGTACAACACCCTTTGCGTGATCAGTGACGGTGTCAACTCACGGATGGGTTCTCTGTTCGCCCCCTACGAGTTCTACTACACGTGGCGCAAGGTGACAGGCAACGAACCCATCGAGCAAGAGGGTATCAACGCGCTACATTCGATGATCCAAGGGCTGTTCGACAAGGATCGGCTACGACAGGTAATTCGTCACTTCATCTACTTCCCCGATGTCTCCAAACAGGAAGCAAAGGTCGTTTGCCGTTATCCCCAGTTCTATGCGGCGATCAAGCTCTACGAAAACATCAAGGCCCACCGCAAGCCATTGGGCGACGGCAAGGGCGGTACCTATTTCGGGGCCACTGGCTGTGGCAAGAGCTTTACCATGCTGTTTCTTACGCGGCTGCTGATGAAGAGCCTCGACTTTGAAAGCCCTACCATCGTGCTGATCACCGACCGTACCGACCTCGATGATCAGCTTTCAGGGCAGTTCACCAATGCCAAGAATTACATCGGCGATCAGACGGTGATCAGCGTGGAAAGTCGCGAGCACTTGCGCGATCTGCTGAAGGATCGTAAAAGCGGCGGGGTCTTTCTGACCACGGTTCACAAGTTCACTGAAGACACCGAACTACTAACTGAACGCGATAACGTCATCTGTATTTCCGACGAGGCTCACCGCAGTCAGGTGAACCTCGACCAGAAGGTGCGCGTAACTGAAAAGGGTGTAAAGCGTACCTACGGATTTGCCAAGTACCTGCATGACTCGCTACCCAACGCGACGTATGTGGGCTTCACGGGTACGCCGATCGATGCCACCTTGGACGTGTTCGGCGATGTGGTGGATGCTTACACGATGACTGAATCGGTGAAGGACAAGATCACCGTGCGCATTGTCTATGAAGGACGCGCCGCCAAGGTGCTCCTTGACAACAGCAAGCTCCAGGAGATCGAAAACTACTACGCCCGATGCGCAGATCAAGGTGCCACCGAGTACGCCATCGAAGAGAGCAAGAAGGCCAACGCCCAGATGAACGCCATCCTCGGCGATCCAGATCGCATCAAGGCTGTGGCTGCAGATTTCGTCCAGCACTACGAGCGGCGGGTGGAGGAAGGATCTACCGTCAAGGGCAAGGCGATGTTCGTCTGCAGCAAGCGCGAAATTGCGTATGCCTTGTGGAAAGAACTGGTGACCTTACGCCCCCAGTGGAACGAGGTGCTGGCTTGCGAGGCTGGAGCAAACTTGACTGAGTGGGAGAAGAAGACCATCAAGCCTATGGAGCGGGTGAAGATGATCATGACCCGGGGAAAGGACGACCCTAAAGAGTTCTACGATCTGCTGGGCACCAAGGACGATCGCAAGGAATTGGACCGGCAGTTCAAGAACGGCAAATCCAACTTCAAAATCGCCATTCTTGTGGACATGTGGCTGACGGGGTTTGACGTCCCCTTCCTCGACAGCATGTACATCGATAAGCCCGTTCAGCGCCACAGCCTGATTCAAACCATCTCACGGGTGAATCGCCGCTTCGAGGGGAAAGAGAAGGGGCTGATCGTCGATTACATCGGCATCAAGAAGCAGATGAACTTGGCATTGGCTCACTACGACAAGGCGGACAAGCAGAACATCGAGGAGATTCAGCAATCCGTGATCGTGGTTCGCGATCACTTGGATCTGCTGGGCAAGCTCTTCCACAAGTTCGATGCATCCCTCTATCATCACGGCAGCCCGGTAGAGCAACTGAACTGCCTGAACAGGGCCGCCGAATATGCTCAAATCACAGAACAGATCGAGAAGCGCTTCATGGCCTTGGTCAAACGCCTGAAAGCTGCCTATGACATCTGCTGTGGAAGCGACGCGTTTGCACAGATTGAACGAGATCGCATCCATTTCTACTTCGCCGTACGATCCATTGTCTTCAAGCTCACCAAGGGCAATGCGCCCGATACCGCCCAAATGAACGCCAAGGTGCGGGAGATGATCGCCGAGGCCCTGAAGTCCGATGGCGTAGAAGAAATCTTCAAGCTGGGTGAGGACAAGGCCGATGCCATTGACATCTTCAACGAAGACTACCTAGCCAAGATCAAGAAGATCAAACTGCCCAACACCAAGATTAAGCTTCTCCAGCACCTGCTGGCCAAGGCAATTGAAGACTTCAAGAAAATCAACAAGACCAAGGGGCTGGACTTCAGCAAGAAGTTCAAGGCGCTGGTGGACACCTATAACGAACGCAAGGAAGAAGACGTTCTGGTTAGTAATGTCCTAGAAGACTTCACCGATGAAATCATCGACCTGTTGGGAGCGCTGAGGAAAGAGAAGGAATCCTTTGCGGAACTAGGCATCGATCTGGAAGAGAAGGCCTTCTACGACATCCTGAAAGAGCTGACGATCAAGTACGACTTTGAGTACCCAGAAGACAAGCTGATCGTTCTATCGAAGGCAGTGAAGGCCGTTGTGGATGACAAGGCCAAGTACACCGACTGGAACTACCGCAACGACATCAAAGCGGAGCTGAAAGTCGCCCTGATTCTCCTGCTGGCCGAGCACAAATACCCGCCCGTGGACCGAGACGAGGTCTACCAAGAGATCTTCGAGCAGGCTGAGAATTTTAAGAAGTATCAAAGCGCAGGGAAAGGATGATGATGGCTTCGATCCAAATGGAGCGCGCCCTTTTGAACGGAAGTGCGTGGCTCAGTTTACCTGCCCCCGCCGCCATCGTTCACGAGCTAGCACCGACACATTCTGCTATAGCAAAGACTGGGAGGAACAACTGAATGGCGAAAAAAGGACAACTGCGCGGCGCGTTACTGGAAGAAGTAATCATGGTTCTGCTCCGCGGCTCCGGGTACGTGCCAGTAGTTGACAAGGGGAATGATCTAACCCTCAGTACATGTGCGGCGGGGTTACAGGTACGTGGGAGAGGGACCGCCCATCAGATTGACGCTATTGCTGACTTCACAATACCTCAGCCATTCACCAATCCGCAACGCCTTCTCGTGGAGGCAAAAGCGCATGACAAGGTGAGGAAGATTGGTTTGGATGTCGTTCGTAATGCAGTTGGCGTCCTGAAAGATGTCAATGAGTTCTGGCGTGTTGATGGGCAGAACCCAGCAGGAAGAGCTCGCTTCCACTATCAGGCGGCAATCTTCTCAACCTCCGGGTTTAGCTCCAACGCCCAGCATTACGCATTTGCGCAAGATGTCTACCTGCTTCCACTAAAACGATCGGCACACCTCACACCTGTGCTCAATGCCCTCTCGCAGGTATCCAATGTGCTTGCGGATGATCCGACAGCTACGAGGATCAGGGAGCTTCGAAAGCAGTTCAGAGCAGCGATGCATGGCGAGGATGGCGAAACTGACGAAGCACTTCAGCCGCTACTGAACGCGTGCAGGACCTTCAGCAATGCATTGCTCGGCATGATCGCAGGCCGATTCCCAGTCTTCCTCGTTCCAATCCAACCGGAATCAATCGAGAATCTTGATGTGACGACCCGTATCCGTATTCACTTCGACGATCAAGGGTGGTACATTGGCCTTGATGGTGATGAGCGCGCTTTCTCTTTCGATCTTCCTGACGAGCTCTTCCAGATGTATGCAGTAAGCGGACAGCTCTCTCGCCAAGAAGCTGTCAATATGAAAGGAGATCTCCTCCAGACAATCACTGCATTCCATATCCAATACGGCCGACCACGAGTTATCACCCTAGAGCTTGACCAGCACTGGCTGGAAGCCGTGCAGGAACGAATCCACACTGAGCGTAGGGAAGAGAAACAGCATTTCGACCTTGTTGAGGAAAACGTAGATGAATAAGAAGGAGATTCGGAAACAGATCTTCGATGCCGGTTCGGGGCAAGGTCTTGTTTCTTGACATTTCGATGAGATCATGCAACGAGCAATCCAACAAGCCGAACTCATCGCCGGAGAATGGGCAAGATAGGAGGACAATCAATTGACGATCCAGAGATACTCAGTCAATCAGCATCCGATTCAAACACTGCTAACTTGGATCAAGTCTGGAGACATCGCGATCCCTGAAATCCAAAGGCCTTTTGTCTGGAGTGCAATCAAGGTGCGCGACCTCATCGACTCGCTATACCAGGGGTATCCAGTTGGCTACCTGATTGCTTGGCGCAATCCGACTGTACGCTTGAAGGATGGGAGTCAATCGGCAGGCAAGCGCATCCTAATAGACGGTCAGCAACGTGTGACTGCTCTCATGGCATCTCTTCTGGGATCCCGAATCATTAACAAGGACTACCAGAAGGTTACAATTCGCATCGCCTTTCATCCACAGGACAGAACATTCGAAGTGACGAATCCGGCCATCAGAAAGGATCGGACTTGGATTCCTGACATCAGTGAAATCCTAGACCCTGAGGTGAAGATTAGAAGACTCGTGAATGAGTACTGCGAGAAGAACCCTGAAGCAGATCAGGATGAGATTTACGAGAGCATTGAGAAACTTCGAGGAATCGTCAATAACCATATCGGCCTGATTGAACTAAACTCCGAACTGGACATCGAGACGGTTACTGAGATCTTCATCCGCATCAACTCAGCTGGCGCTGTCCTGAGTCAAGCAGATTTTGTCATGTCCAAGATTGCGGCAAATGAGACCTACGGCGGAAACGCTCTCCGCAGGTGTATTGACTACTTCTGCCATCTTGCAGTTGCACCAGAATTCTACGAGGCGCTAGTTGACCTGGATGAGACGTTCGCAAAGACTGAGTATTTCCAGAAGATGGCATGGCTTAGACACGAGAACGATGATCTTTACGATCCCTCCTACACTGACATGCTCCGCGTTGCTTTTGTGTCGGAGTTTGGCCGGGGACGCTTGGAGGATCTTGTGTCCCTCCTCTCAGGCCGTAACTTTGAAACTCGAGAGTATGAGGATCGTATCGCTGAGGAATCCTTTGCTTGTCTTAGAGAAGGCATCTTGCACTTCATGAACGAGACCAACTTCAAGCGGTTCGTGATGATCATCCGCTCTGCTGGATTCGTTGAGAGCTCGATGATTCGTTCACAGAACGCGCTCGACTTCGCGTATGTTGTGTTTCTCCACATGCGTCGGCAGCAGTACGATCCAACCATCATAGAAACCCATGTTCGCAGATGGTTTGCCTTCTCGGTACTGACGGGACGCTATTCCGCCTCACCGGAATCGCGCATGGATCTGGACATTCGTCAGATGAATGAGTTGGGAGTTGAGCAGCATCTTCGAAATGTCGAGGAGGGAGAGCTTTCCGATGCATTCTGGCAGGCTGGCCTCCCGCAGGCAATGAATACCTCCGTGGCGAGCAGCCCATACTTCAATCTGTATCTTGCAGCACAGGTAAGAGGGAACAACAAGGGTTTCCTTTCTCGAGACATCACCGTGCAGGATCTTCTTACTCACAAGGGCGATGTTCATCACTTGTTCCCGAAGAACTACCTTAAGAAGGAAGGATACACTCGCGGCAAGTACAACCAGATCGCCAATTACGTTGTGATGCAAAGCGAGATCAACATTGCTGTTGGAGACCGTGCGCCTGCTATCTATTTCAGCGAGCTGGAGACGCAGTGCCGAACTCAGCTTCCGCGGTACGGAGCTATCGTCGATTCCGTTGAAATGAAAGACAACTTCTCGACTCACTGCATTCCGGAAGGCATGAGAAATCTGAATGCGGCGCAATTCGAAGCGTTTCTGCTGGAGCGCCGACGCCTGATGGCAGCAAAGATACGTTCATATTACGAAGGACTGTAAACCCATCTAGGTAACTGCGCGGCCATGTCATGCTGTGTGAATTGGGGTGTACTGGAGGGCTTCGTTGAGCACAGATGAGCACCACAGAGATACCGCAAGTGGAGTTGTCGAATCTCATCTTCGGCTATTCTCTGCCGCCGACAGGCTCTTGCATAGTTGGGAAGTAAATACAGAGTCTTCGGAGGATCATCGAATACGTCTTTGGGCCCGCACAGCGTTCTGTTTCTCGAATGGACCTCGACAAGCTACTACCGCCGTGGACTCATACACTCTATGGCAGCGATTTCAGAGATGCTCCAATTGGTCGAGCAAATAAAGACGAACATCCTGAGTCGAAAACGCGGGGGAACAATGACCGAAAGCATTCACCCAAATCTTGCGAGGCTCTTCGGAGAACAACGTAGTGATCAGAACTGAAGCTAGATCTGTGCTGCGGGTAGGTCCGAGGCCTTTATTCTTGAATTCCTGCCAACTCCTTGCCAGTTTCAGCGAATCGCATAATGGTGACTGTCAGCTGTGTCATCGTAGACAAGGATGCATGTGACCTTATGCCATTGGCGTGAAGCAATGA
>Ga0222701_1000303_pt1 | contig 20083 bp, 24 predicted proteins | sample AntAcemetage1502_FD_179825 | JGI IMG/M metagenome (GOLD analysis project Ga0222701, IMG submission 179825) | Saline water microbial communities from Ace Lake, Antarctica - #1502 | ecosystem: Environmental > Aquatic > Non-marine Saline and Alkaline > Saline | place: Antarctica: Ace Lake... | reverse complement strand
GCAAGAAGACCAAGAAGAAGGACCTCGGCCGGATGTTCATGAGCTACGGCTACGTCTACGTCGCTTCTGTGGCGATGGGCGCGAACATGAATCAGTGCCTGAAAGCGTTCCTCGAGGCAGAGGCCTATCCCGGACCGAGCATCATCATCTCGTACGCCCCGTGCATCAACCAGGGACTAAAGAAAGGGATGGGAAAGTCGCAGGAAGAGGAGAAGCTGGCGGTGCAGGTTGGCTACTGGCCTCTCTACCGCTACAACCCGCTCCTGAAGGAGCAAGGAAAGAACCCGTTCCAGCTCGACTCCAAAGAGCCAACAGGCGACTTCCACGAGTTTCTGATGGGAGAAGTACGCTACTCGAGCCTAGTGAAGAGCTTCCCGGGCGAGGCAGAACTACTGCACGCACGCCTGGAAGCGGAGTACATGGAGCGGTACCAGGAGTATAAGAAGCTGTCTGCGGACTGACCAGACTGGTCAGTCCGTGAGGAGAACGTCGAGCACGGGGGCGACGCATGTCGCCCCCTTCTCATTGGGTGTCGTTCTCCTGGCACGATCAGCCAATGGCGGAAAGGAAGTTGCCCGAGCAGCCGAACCTGGGTGGCTCATCCGACCAAGAGAGAGCGCCAATCGACACTCCCTTTCTCTCTAGCAACTCGGAGCGAAGAGTGGAGTTGCGCAATGTGCCAGCCGTCACTCCAGATCCTCGAGGACGGCCTCCGCGGGGAGTGTGGCGCGAATCGTTGTCTTCAGTGCAGTTGTGGCAGCGTCAAGGTTATCGTACTGCCAGGTGACCGTGTGGTGGTGGCTTGTGTCGAAGTGTGTGCCGTGCTTTTCGAAGTGCCCCTTCTCGCAAGTGTAGATGACCGGTCTTTCGAGCCCTTCCGCGAAGCCAGCCTCCCAGTAGACCCCCCGGTTCTCCCGCGTCAGGTCAGCGATCAGGAATCTGGACGTCCGAATCTCGACACGCAATCGATCATCGATCAGTCCCGCCGGAGGAGCGTCGTCGAGCCGCTGAAGATCAAATCCGGCTGCTCTCACAGCGGGCCTGAAGCATGCCGAAAACACCATGTCCAGGTCTGAGTCGCCATACTCCATGGCCATGAACGCTTTGCGGGAATCCGATCGTCCTCGCTTGAGTTCTGCATAAGCTTGCCAGCCTTCGAAAGTCAGTTCGCCGCTGAATCCACCCCCGCTAATGATAGATCCACGAGCGAGCCCACGGTCCATCAGGGCTCGCGCAACAGCTACAAGATTCTCTGGACCTGTAGCTCCAATGACCGCTGAGTGTGTCTGAGGAATCAGAGAGAAAAGGCCGCCAAAGGAGGTGTTGTCGGCAAGCCAGAGGAGAAGATTCTCTACCTGCTCGATGGGCGACGGCAGCTCGGTTGTTGCAAGGATGCTCTCGATAAGATCCGACGTGAGCTTGGGACACTCCGTTCTCGCATTCATCCTACGAACGACGTGGCTGAGGATCTGGAGGCTGTGGCTATCCTCCGCGATGCTAGGTAGGTTTACGAGGCTTTCGAACGTCAGCTCGAAGCAGCCACAATTCGGGCACGAGAAGATCTTCCCGTTGGTCTCGAAAACCTCATGTGGCTCTAGCTCTAGCTCATACCTACACAGGGGGCATTTCGACATGATTCGGCCCTCCTTCCGTGGGTGATTTGGGGAGCACAAGCCCTATTCCACGAGCAGCTGTGGTCTGTATCCCCAGACCTCTCACGTGCTTCGAACCGGAGAACGCTGAGGTAACGACCGAGACCAGCTTAAAGGACCGGTTCTGATCGAAGAGCATCTTCATGACACGGGTGCAAGGCTTGCTACTCCTCTTTCCCGCCTCAATCGTGATGATCTTCGAATAGTCCATGCTTCCAGCATACCCCCTTTTCACAATAGACAGCAAGTCCAAGGCAGGGCAGAAGCTCGCCATCGAAGGCAGAAACCCGTTCCAGCTCGACTCCAAAGAGCCAACCGGCGACTTCCACGAGTTTCTGATGGGAGAAGTGCGCTACTCAAGCTTAGTGAAGAGCTTCCCTGAGGAAGCCAAGAAGCTGAATGCCTAGTTGGAGAGCGAGTATCGCGAGCGATATGAGCTCTACAAGATGATGTCGGAAGCTGGGTAGCAGCTTCTGACATCCTGCTGGAGTACCAAGGAACGCCATGCGACCTATCGCCGCATGGCGGGAGACGAGTAGCGTAGCCCCAGCTCGATAGCTCATCAACCAAGAGAGGGAGCGCCTGAGGGTGCTCCCTTCCTCTATGCGGTAGGTTCAGCGGTCGACCTCAACTTGTGGCACTCCAGCGTAGAATGGGTGCTACGGAATCTCCGAGCACTAGCTGTGCGTGGCCTCGGGAACCATTTCGGCGAATCGCCTGTGGAGCATCGGCATGGGGCTCTTTCGAAGCGATCGGATTATGTGCCACAAGGTTCCGCTTCACGCGGATCTCATCTAGCTCGTCGCAAAGCGACTTCACATCTTCCTCAGGCAGATCCGTTCTGTCCGCTAGGAGACGGCGTAGTAACGAGATGCGCCTCGCTAGCGGCGCCCGGGTCGCCTCAGATGCGAGAACAGCATCGGAGGACAATGCCATGATGGCACCGTTCGCTAGCAGCTCAAGGCCCCCACAGTGGTGAATGAAGCGGCCAACCAATACATCAAGCGGCTTGGTCGTCATGTTTCAGCCTCCAGTTGATGGCACAAGAGAAGCAGCAAGTGCGCGCATGAGTACCGCCTTCGCAGCCGTTGAGCCGGAACCTACCGCCCTTCCGGCTCGCCGAACAGCATATCAACGTCTTCTCGACTTCGAATCAGCATCAAGTCGTGGCCCCTTTCGCGCAGCATTGCTCTGGCTCGCCTGAGGCTGGCACCACACGCAGCCCGGATGTGCCTCCTCGCGTATCTTGCCACAGCGCCGTCGGCATCCAGCGCCACCAGCAGCCGACTGAAGAGCAGATCGTAGGTCATGTAGAGGGCCACGGTGTAGATCATCGGAAGCAGAAGGATAGACAGCACCGGAGGGAGGAGGAGTCTCCTGAGAGACTCGAAACTCCAGAGCGATCCGAAATCCGCTATCGCCTTAGTGATGGCGAAACCGAAGACAGCCAGTCCGGCAGCGGAAAGAAGACAGGTCGCGATCCTACCAGCTTGGGCATACTTCGGATCTGTTTGCGCTACCGCATCCACAGCTGCTAGCAGTGCAAGGATGGGAATCAGGATCATCTCCCATGCAAGCGGAAGCGTGTAGGTATTCGCTAGGAACTCGACGACCACGAAAACCTTCGCGGTATCCTTGAGGATGCCCAAGAGGGGGCGATCGCCCTGTGATATCGCAGCCGATCTGAATGCTAGAGCGATCCCCGCGAAGACAAACCACAGAATGGTGTCCTTCAGCAGTGTCAGATTCCAGACACCTATTGCTCGGAGTGCCACCACCACAAGAGCGTTGTACAGCAACACGATCGCAAACCAGGTAACGATCTTCGACGCCAGGGCTGCCTTCGCAACTCCAAGTAGAGATCCCCTGATCGATCGCTTGGAGAGCAGGAACGCAAGCAGCAAAGCGCCCCAGATCGCCAGTGCCAGCTCGCGGCTGCTGAGCGCGTTCAAGTCGCTGCCTCCATGGCCATGGTCAGAGGATGAGAGCAGCGTAGTCCGTAGTGCCCAGATCCGAGTCGGAGAGGAAGAGGAAATGGTTCGTGTGTGGTGAGATCTGCCTGGCGATATCGCCGAGGCCGCCAATTGTGAATAGCCGCGAAAGCGACCGTGCCAGACGCTCGCATCGGATGGTCATCTCCTTGTAGACCTGCTCGTACATACCGGGAAGCTGAGAAGGATCAGTGACTCGCTGTTTCCAGGTCGGATCGTCTTGCAGGATCTCCATCTCCAGTCTTTGCCACTCCTCATCCGGTGAGGGCCCGGGATCTGCCTCGCCTAGAACCACGTTCAGGTTGTAGTATCCCTCGCTCTGCCCAAAGTCCGAAAAGATTTGAACAAGCGCCCGAAGCTCAGGATCTGCCTGGAGGAAGGCGATATCGTTGCGTGCTGCTGGCACCCGCGCCAGGTACTGAGCAGAGAAACAGCGGGCTGTGATCGTATCGAGAAGCCACACCAAGTCATGCCCACGCCTTCCTTGGGGGAAGATGTCTCTTGCTGGAAACTCGCCGTGTTCCCGGTGGTGGTGACAGCAGATGACAACCTTCATCATCCTCTCGAAGCCGGACGTGAGCAGCAGCACCGGCAAGTGGAAGAAGTCCGAGGCTCCACTCATCTGGTTGACTTCTCGCAGTCCAGTCTTGAGGAGTCGAACAGCAGTGAGGAGTTCCTCGCCTATTACAATCTGCTGCCAAGCAGGATCGGTCATCATCGCCTTCCTCTCCATGAGTCCGGGGGGTACATACCCTAATCCGTCAGAATCAGCGCTTCGAGCTATCTCACCACCCGAGAGTTGCGGTTTGTTTCACCCTATCCACACAAGCCGGGAAGGGAGCGCAAGAACGAAACATGCGTCCCCGCCCCGATCCCGGATCGCCACTCACTGCTACCCACCTTGCTTCAGTAGGTTCTCGAGCACACGAAGTGCCCCAATGGCTCCGACGTGGTGCTGTTCCGTCGGGAGGCCGTTATCGATGTCGAGACCGAACATTGCCCCAACATGCCATTCCGCCTCGACTACCTTCCCTGTAGCGTATCCAACATCTACCGAGTCAAGTGTAACCAAGTACTCTCGAAGATCCCTTAGCAAGATCATCACTGCCGCATAGGCACTCAACTGGCCTGGACGATCCCAGGCCCGAGCATCCGCAAGGATCTGTTCAATCTGATCTAGTACAAGGATGGGGTCGTTCATTGCTAGCCTCCTTCCAGCCAATATGTGAAACCTGCGTACTCACCGAGGAGCATAGCTATCCCTCGCCATCAGTATCGAGATCGGACTGTTATCTCCGATGGGAACACGGGCCCGATATGTTTTGTCTGAAAGATCTTACACCTAGTTGTTTCTTCGAACAAGAGAAGAGCTAAACGCTTGTTGAACGCCAGATTATTCCGGGGACGCGATACTCATTCCTGAATTCCGGGGACGCAATACTCATTCTGCTTGCGACAAGAGCGGAATCACGAGTATGTGCCCCGATTCCCCAATGGCGATAGCAGCGACTACAACAGCTGAGCGCTCTTGATGATGAAGCCCCGGACTTCTCGTTTCGCTCCAGGCGGAGGATGCCGTTCGCACCGGTCTCCTCGAGCAGCTGTCCGAACGAGCGGAAGCCGTAGTAGGATTCGCTGAAGCCCGACTTCCGCCGCTTCAGGGTCTGCTTGATCATCAACCCCCAGATGTTCTCGCCCTCACCTTGCTCTTCCACCAACGCCCCGTAGGTCTCGGCGACCAGGTCCCACGCCTCCTGCTTCTTGTCATCGACCGGAAGTACCGCAGCCTTGCTGCCCTTCTTCTCTGCCGGATGTTCATGAGCTACGGCTACGTCTACGTCGCCTCTGTGGCGATGGGCGCGAACAAAAACCAGTGCCTGAAAGCGTTCTTAGAGGCGGAATCCTACCCCGGCCCGAGCATCGTCATCTCGTACGCCCCGTGCATCAACCAGGGACTAAAGAAAGGGATGCGTAAGTCGCAGGAGGAAGAAAATCTGGCCGAAGTCTAGAATAGGTCACTACTTGAGTATGAGGAACCTACAACGGGCTTGGCCAATGGTCAAGCCCGTTTCATTCCACACTCGATTGCCTCCCTGATCGAACTTACATTGTTGACAATCAGCCTATGCAGCAGTCACAATCATATTCATGGTGAGCGTCGCTGAGGACAGAATCATCCACTGCTCGAACGCAAGCACCCAAACGGAGGCAAGATGTCAACTAGCAGTGACTCTCAGGTACTGCAGGCAATCCGCGATCGTCGCAGCGCACGGGAGTACCTCGATACGCCTGTGAAGAAGGAAGCTATCCGACGAATTGTCGAGGCGGGGCGCCTGGCGCCATCGGGAGCAAACAGGCAACCATGGCACTTTGTCGTGATCGATGATCCGGAAGTAAAGCACAATTTGCGCTTAATCTGCGAAGATGCTGAGGCAAGGTACTACAAGAACGCGGATGAAGAGTTGCGTGAGTGGTTTACTGCACACTCGGTCACTCCGAGCAAGCCATTCCTTGAGCGAGCGCCTGTCCTAATCGCGGTCTTCTTTGACCCGCACGCTCCTTACGCCATCCCCTCGGTGTGGATATTAATCGCACATATGCTGCTGCAGGCCACACAAGAGGGGCTGTATTCCTTACCTTACACTCCCTCAGGTGCAGAGCTTGGGCCACCGCTCGGCGTTCCGCTCAAATACCGCGTTGCGGCACTTCTCCCAATCGGGTACGCAGAGCGGCCCGCATGTCAGCCGCGCCTCCCTCTCTCGCAGATAGCGTCAAGTAATGCGTTTGGGATGCCTATTGAAGGGGACTAACCATTTGCATATGCGTTAGGAACGCGTACGGCACTTCTCGCGCAGGCCTTCTTCGTTCTTGATGACGATGCGGTAGCGGCTCTTGTCCAGTATACCCTCACGGGCAAAACGATTGAGCGCAAGAGTTGTGTTCTCCCGTGCCGAGCCGATCATGTCCGCCAGGTCCTTGTGCGTAAGCTGGAACCCAATCAGGATACCTTCCTTCGTCTTAACACCATAATCGTTGGACAGCTTGAGAAGCTGTCGCGATAAGCGGGCTTGGATGTCCTTGAACGCGAAGTCCTCCAGCGTCTCCTCGAGGATGCGCGTTCTACTAGCGAAGTGCTTGAGCATCTGTTGTAGATAGAGTGGATCGGAGTTTACCGCATCGACGAAGTCCTTCTTGCTCACCTGCCGCACCAGAGAATCCTCAATCGCCGAAGCCAGATAGCGCCGACGTTTCTCTCCTACAAGGCACATCTCACCAAAGATTTGGTCGGAATCAAGTATGGCAATAGTCAGCGTTTTACCACTCTCATCGAGGAACGACAGCTTGACCCTTCCCTTTTCGACCAGATAGACTGCGCTGCTGGGAGTTCCAGGGTTAAAGACCGTCTCACCCCGTTCCACGTCGATCGATTCGCCCATTCCCACTAACAGGTCCTTAATACTCGTCTTCTCACGAACCGATTGCATCATGCGACCCCCTTAAGTTACAGCGTGACAAGGGTAGCTTAGTTATGGAAGTAGTTCGAGGAAAAGGCACGTTGTGAAAGGGAAAGTTCCCGGTAAAAAAAGGTAACATCCGTCACCTTCAAGGAAGGAATATGGGAGAAAAGGGATAGCGTGATACATGTCAAAAGTTGTGCTGGTCTGAAACTCCCTAAAAAGGAGGTGATCCAGCCGCAGGTTCTCCTACGGCTACCTTGTTACGACTTCACCCCTCTTGCGGAGGTTACCCTCGGCGCCCTTTGATAGGACGACTTCAAGTACCCCCCACTCGGTTGGTGTGACGGGCGGTGTGTACAATCCCCGAGTACATATTCACCGCGGTATGGCTGACCCGCGATTACTAGCGATTCCGGCTTCATGAGGTCGAGTTGCAGACCTCAATCCGAACTAAGGAAGGTTTTTATGGATTAGCTCCACCTTACGGTATTGCGACCCGTTGTACCTCCCATTGTAGCATGTGTGTCGCCCTGGGCATAAGGGACATGATGACTTGACGTCATCCCCTCCTTCCTCCGGCTATTCACCAGCAGTCTCGTTAGAGTCCCCGGCATTACCCGCTGGCAACTAACGACAAGGGTTGCGCTCGTTTCGGGACTTAACCCTACGTCCCACGACACGAGCTGACGACAGCCATGCATCACCTGTGCTAGCTCCTCTACCCGAAGGTAGAGGTCGTCGCCCTTTCAGGTTCCTACCACTAGTATGTCAAGCCCAGGTGAGGTTCTTCGCTTATCATCGAATTAAACCACGTGCTCCACCGCTTGTGCAGGGACCCGTCAATTCTCTTGAGTTTTAGCCTTGCGGCCGTACTCCCCAGGCGGTTCACTTAATGCGTTAGCTCCGGCACCGATCTATTTGTATGACCGACACCAAGTGAACATCGTTTGCGGCGTGGACTACGGGGGTATCTAATCCCCTTTGCTCCCCACGCTTTCGCGCTTCAGCGTCGGTAGCAGGCTAGAGGGTTGCCTTCGCCATCGGGGTACCTCACAGTATCTACGCATTCCACCGCTACTCTGTGAGTTCCACCCTCCTCTCCTGCACCCAAGCCGAGCAGTTTCACCTGACGTTCCTCAGTTAAGCTGAGGGCTTTCACAGGTGACTTGCCCAACCGCCTAGACGCCCTTTACGCCCAGTAATTCCGGATAACGCTTGCATCCTTCGTCTTACCGCGGCTGCTGGCACGAAGTTAGCCGATGCTTATTCCTGGAGTACCGTCATCGGGCGAGCATTTCCTCTCGTCCTTATTCTTCCCCCAGAAAAGGAGTTTACAACCCGAAAGCCGTCATCCCCCACGCGGTGTCGCTCCGTCAGACTTTCGTCCATTGCGAAAGATTCCCCACTGCTGCCTCCCGTAGGAGTCTGGGCCGTATCTCAGTCCCAATGTGGCTGATCGTCCTCTCAGACCAGCTACCCATCATTGCCTTGGTAGGCTTTTACCCTACCAACAAGCTAATAGGCCGCAGTCCCCTCCCCTTGCGACGGCAGGACCGTCTTTGGAACAAACCCCATCGGGCTTGAACAATATCGGGTATTAGCCTCCCTTTCGGTAGGTTGTCCCCGTCAAGAGGGCAGGTTGACCACGTGTTACTCACCAGTTCGCCGCTCCGTCACCAGTCGTCATAACCCGAAGGAAAATCTGTCTGGCTCGATCGCTCGACTTGCATGTGTTAGGCGCACCGCTAGCGTTCATCCTGAGCTGGGATCAAACTCTCTTAGTTTTAGCTTTTGATCCTTACTGTTAACTCAAAATTGACAAGGTTCCTCATTTACGAGGAACTCATTACCACGCTATCCACTTTTCAATGACCAGTCACTACAAACGGAAGTATACCAAGCGCTACAGCGCGTGTCAAGCAAATCCGAAAGGCAAATGGATGACCGCTCTGTACACACTTTCTCTTCCGTTGTTGCTGCTTACTTGTGCAAGTATACTCCTTGGCGTAAGGAGGGGACAAGTGGGCGATAGACGAATTGGTGTTCTCGCGGGCGGTGATTCCCAGGAACATGCAATATCGCTCCTCTCGGGAGAACATGTAACCGACGCACTGCGCGAAATCGGATATGATGCCATTCTGCTCGCCATCGAGACCGCGGATGACATCGTCCCTGCCCTGGCGGGGATTGATACTGTGTTCAACATCCTACACGGAGGGGCGGGAGAGAATGGGACGATCGCCCTGTTGCTCGATGTGCTCGGAGTATCGTATCCCGGCTCGCGGCCACAGGCGTGCGCACGGGCGATGGATAAGCCGCGGGCCAAGCATATCCTTTCCCGTAGCAGCATCTCTGTGCCCCCCGGAGACGTATACGACAACAAACAGGATATCGCTGTATTCTGTGAGGATACGCTGACGCAGTACGGTCTGCCCCTCGTCATCAAGCCATGCAGCCAGGGATCGAGCATCGGCGTACACATCGTCACCGCTGCGGACACCCTTATAGAGAAAGCACGTGAGACGCAAGAGCAGTTCGGTACCTTCCTCATCGAGAAATTCATCGAAGGACGAGAGCTGACAGCAGGAATCCTGCGCACAGAAAGTGATGAGGAGGCTCTCCCACTAGTGGAAATCGTGCCCAAGAGGGGGTTCTTCAACTACTCCGCCAAGTATGACGAAGGGATGTCCACCTTTATTGTGCCCGCCAAGCTTGATGAAAAGACCGCAGACAAGGTGAAGAGAATCAGCCTTGCTTCGCACCGTGCAATCGGATGCTCCGGTTACTCCCGTGTGGACATTCGCCTGGCATCCGACGGGACCCCGTACGTCCTCGAAGTGAACACAAATCCTGGGATGACACCAATGAGTGACCTTCCCCGCGCTGCGGCCGCGGCGGGGATCGATTTTCCTCGTCTCGTGCAGATGATGCTCGAGACAGCAGAGTAAGGAGGCAGATATGAAGATAACCTGGATTGGCCACGCATGTTTTCTCATCGCGGGGCAAGATGTGACCGTAATGACGGACCCGTACGACGAGCATATCCCGTACAAGGCGCCCAGTTTCCCAGCCGACGTGGTCACCGTTAGCCACGAGCACTCCGATCACAACGCTGTCGATAGAGTCCCCGGTTCTCCAGAAGTCGTACGCGGACCCGGCGAACATACGGCGCACGGCGTGAAGTTCACGGGGATCGCTACCTTTCATGACGAGGAACAAGGGAAGAAGCGTGGAGAGAACACGATCTTCACCTTTGCAGTAGACGGAATCAATCTCGCTCACTTCGGGGACCTAGGCCACATGCTAAGCGCAGAACAACTGACCCAGTTGACTGACGTGGAGGTTGTGATGATCCCTGTCGGCGGATACTACACCATCGATGCTGCGCAGGCGGCCAGCATTGTGGGGCAGCTTTGGCGCGTAAAGGTGATCATCCCCATGCACTACAAGACGGACATCTTGGGTCCAGACTTTCCGATCGACACGGTGGACAAGTTTGCTAGCCAGATGCAGAATGTCATGGAAATTGGCAGCGCGGAGGTCAGTATCAACCACAACGACCTGCCCGCTCACCCGGAGGTGTGGATCTTAAACTATGCTTAGCGTATCTGAACGGACTCAAGAAATGAAAGGCTCGCCCATTCGACGCCTTGTTCCACTGGCCGTCGCCGCCAAGAAACGAGGGATCGAAGTCTACCACCTGAACATCGGCCAACCGGACATCCCCACGCCACGCTCGTTCATGGAAGGGATTCGTAACGCAAAGATCGATGTCCTCTCCTATGCTCCAGCACGCGGGATCCCCGCAACGATCGACGCGCTGCTGAAATTCTACTCTGATATGGGATTTGACCTCACTGAGGACGAGTTACGCGTCACCATCGGTGGGAGTGAGGCGTTCGTCTTCTCGCTGCAAGCAACGTGCAACCCCGGCGACGAAGTCCTGATCCCCGAGCCGTTCTACCCTAACTACTATGGGCATGCGTTGATGAACGGGATCAAGGTTATCCCCATCACGACAAGAATCGAGAATGGCTTTCATCTCCCCCCGACTGAAGAGATCGAGGCGCTCATCACGCCACGCACGAAGGCAATCCTCTTTTCGACACCATCCAACCCCACAGGTGTAGCCTACACGCGCGAGGAGATGCAGGGCGTTGCTGACCTCGCACTCAAGCACGACCTGTACGTCATCTCGGACGAGCCGTATCGTGAACTGATGTACGAGGGCGAGGCGGCCGGTATCCTCGAATTCCCCGAGCTGCACGATAACGCCATCCTCGTCGACTCCATCTCCAAGCGCCTCTCGGCGTGCGGGGCGCGCATCGGGACGCTCGTCACGCGCAATCGCGAGCTGATGAAGTCAATCGACAAGCTATGCATGATCCGCCTCTCGGCACCAACGTTCGAACAGCTCGGCCTAGTTGCGTTTCTCAACGATCCCAACTACAAAGATGATATTGCCGCTATGCGAACCAAGTTCCACTCACGCCGCGACACCCTGTACGAGGCACTGCAGACGATTCCAGGCGGGATCAGCCGCAAGCCCGAGGGAGCGTTCTACGTGTTCGTGAAGTTCCCACAGCTCGACGACTCCGAGGAGTTCGTCAAGTTCATGATGAACGACTTCAACCTCGACGGTGAGACAACGATGGTCGCGCCCGGGGCCGGCTTCTACGCCACGCCTGGAGTAGGAAACGACGAGGTGCGTATCGCCTACGTATTGGAGGAGCCCAAGCTCATACGCGCGGTAGAGGTTCTCAAGGCGGGGCTAGAGGCGTACGTTGAAGAGCGCCAGCGCGTCGCAGCGCCCGCAGGATGAGGCAACGACTCGACAAGGTCATAAAAGAGAGAGGCTTGATCCGCAGCAGGTCGCGTGCGCAACGGATGATTCAAGCCGGTCGTATTCGTGTCGATGGGAAGATCCTACTACGACCGGGGCATCCCATCGATCCGGAAGCGCTGATCGAGATCGTCTCTCATGAACCATTTGTTGGCCGCGGCGGGGAGAAACTCGCCGCGGCCTTACACACCTTCGACGTCGACCCGGCAGGAAAGTGCTGCCTGGATATCGGAAGCTCCACCGGCGGATTCACCGATTGCCTGTTGCAGCACGGGGCGGATCGTGTGCACAGCATTGATGTGGGGCACGACCAACTCGACGTCCGCCTACGCAATCACCCTCGTGTCGTTGTGCACGAAGGAATCAACGCTCGCTACCTCGTACCGCAGGATGTGGGAGAGCGCGTCGATCTAGTAACGATCGACGTTTCGTTCATCTCGCTAAAGCTCATACTCCCCCCACTTGTGGACATCATTGCTCCGAATGGTGAGATCATCGCCCTCGTAAAGCCACAGTTTGAGGTAGGTAAAGACCTGCTGCCGAGTGATGGAGTCGTGAAGAGCGCCGAGGATCGCGATGCTGGGCTCAAAGACATTCGCAAGTTCGTCGAGAACGAGACCCCGTGGAAGGTCGTCGCGAACATGACCTCCCCCATCCAAGGTGAAAAGGGGAACGTCGAGTTCTTGATCCACGTACGCTAGCTTCCCTTGGTGTTTGGAGTGAACTATGCCCTCTACGCCTGACGTAATGCGGAGAGAACGATCTCCCGCGTGAGGAGCGTTCGGTCTTGCGGCCTTTCCAAGAATGGTCCAACATCCTCGGCAATCTTTAAGAAATCCAATTCCGCAATCTTGTCAGCGATGACTTCTCGCCAGTTCTCTGCCGTTACGTGCGGACCGTTGTAGCCCGTCTGGGTCAGAGCGTTTTGTAGCATGCGGATATTCGGTTCCGCGCCATCGGGACGAGAAAGATACCAGAGCAAATCGTAGATGTCTCTTCCTTTCGTGTAGGGTCGTGCGAGCAAGGCGTGCAGTTTGCCCGCCATCAGCGAGGGGATGTCGTAGTGCGTTAGGGCAAGCAGGAAGTGGCGATTGATCAATGTCGTTTTCGTAGTTGCACCAACAGGCGGCCGCGTGTCTATCTCGATTTTCACAGACAACTTCTCCGCTCGGTGCGGCGACAAACCGGCTTCATACAGCAACCCGGGCAGCCTGATGAACGCGGAGTGAATTGGTACTCCTTCGTGTGGATGCATCGTCACGTCGAACCCAGCATTGGCCAAGTCCGACTGCACTGTGTCAAGAAGGCGGGAGAAGCTGTAACCTTCCGCATGCTCCAAGGAGAAATCGAGATCCTCAGAAAATCGATGCAACCCGTACAAGAAGCGTAATGTCGTTCCACCGACGAAAGCGATTCGCTCAAAAGCTCGGGCAGATTGCAGAGAGTAGAGGACGTGCGCTTGCACGTATTCGCGCAAGACATTCCTCTGTTGCCCGGATGGGGCTTCCCCAGCGAGTTGCAGGGCCCGATCCTTCATGATAGATCATACTCCTTGAGGAAGACGCTTCGATATTGCACGAGACGTTTCGCTCCAATGATGACCTTCTTTACGCCGGTTCGATCAGCAAACGCCAACAATCGCCTCTCATCGAGCCGGTCTAGGTTCTGAAAGCGCATCTCTCGAATCTCCTCATCAGTTGGTACCCCTGGTCGAAAATAGAAAAAGTCGAGAGTTGCCTTCTCCGGAAGAGCAACAATGCACTCTTGTCCCCGCAAGCTCTCCGAGGTAAATCCCCAGAACAGCTCTCGTTGAATGTGGCGATAGCGAAACGTACCTAGCACGTTTTCCAGCACACGCGGACGCGCTGTCGTCGCAGAGGTCAAAACAGCAACTGCTTCGGGAATGAGATCGTACCAGGCAAGCGCGCTCTCCATGCTTACGTACGATGGATACACCAGACGGTTTGCGACATGCTCAAGGGGAAGATTGGCCTTTCTGTATGGAGGTGCAAGTGCATACTTGCCGCGCTCTAACTTGATCAAGCGTCCTGCTTTGACCCATCGACTCAATTGCGTCTGGAGCGCATTGGGATTTGCCTCACCTGCATACACCATAGCGGGCTCAATTACCGCACAGTCGTTGAATCGCTCCAGAAACGTAAGCCATTTCATGGCAGAAGAATAACATTATTGCTATTCTTTTGCAACGCTGGAATCATAGCCAAGAAACGCAGAGGATCGCGATGCTGTACTTGCGGGTATTCGCGCGTTCATCGAGTCCGAAACGCCGTGGGTCGTGGCAAGCGAGATGAAGTCTCCCATATAAGGGAGATTAAGGGAACGTCAAGTTTCTCGTGCACTTGCACTAGATACGCATGCATGCCTCAAGTTACGGCCCAATTAGCAACCGGCTTTGCTTGGTTCGGGCTCATTTCATAGGACGCTTGCCAGCATCCTTTAGCTTCTGATCAAGAGCTGCTCGCTTCTTCTTTGTCATTTCGGGTTGAACGAAAAGGAAATCAAAAAGCGCCTCTATTACATCTAGATTCCATTCGGCTTCACCATGTTCTACCGGAACGATCTCTCCCGACTTGGTGCTCTTCATCGGATGTGCGGCGAAGTTTCCGATATTGCGAATTGCATCCAGAGACTCGGTAAGATGACTGGGTAGTTTGCCACTACTGATGGCCTGCTCGATTTCATTGGCAAGATTGCCACTCTTGGTCCCGGTCTTTTCTATCAAAATATGCTGAAGACATCGTCTACTGAGAGCGGCACTAGCTTTTGGGCTATCTGCTATGACAAGACATGCTTCAGTATAGTCTTCAGAGAACTCCCCAGGAACTTCCGGCGGAACGGGTGATCGACTTGGCCCCTTAGGGCGAACAAGAATGCGCCTGCCAATCTTGCCTAGCCTGTAGCCTAGTTCAGTACTGTTCCAATCTCCAGAAACAAGTTCTATAACTAGCTTACCGCAACTAGGACAGACGCGATAGACCAATCCCCATCTCCCTTCTTGATCTTCACCAATAAACTCATATCGTGGATCATCATAGAACTCAACTAAGCAGTGAGGGCATTTCATAGCTTATCCTCCGGGCCATTACCCAAACAATTATTGCTGTACATCCCCGCCACATACCGCGCCGGTCTCCAATAACGCCTCCAATCTCTTCCCTGCTTTCTCCGTCTGTTATATGACTCTAGATATTAACACGTATGCACTCGCGTCTCATCATACGCCCATTAAGCTCATGCAGACAAGTGGCTACTCGATGTTCCATTGAGTGGCTCGGGGGAACGGTGAGACCTGCTCTCCAGTTCCGAGTTTATGCTAGACTGACGACTACTCACCCCAATCGAAGAAGATGTATATAAACTGCCGGAAAGGTGGTAACGCAAATTGAAAACCGACTGAGCAATGAAAGGTGCTCTTCACTTCGCTACTTGATCTTGTCCATGGCGAACGCCTTTCCGTGGCCCGGGTAGACGGTTCGGATATCGAGCGCTTTCACTTGCTCGAACGCAGCCTTCAACGCCTCCGCATCGTCGACGATTGTGGCGATCGACGGGTGGGTCCGGTTTTCAAGGAAGTCTCCGCTGAAGAATTCCCCCTCATCGGTCAACACCGCGATGCACCCAGCCGAGTGCCCGGGAACATGCAAGACCGTTGCAGCCAGCCCATACTCGTCGAGGCGATCGCCGTCTTTAAGGAAGAGGTCCGGTGTAAGTCGATCACGCTTGCGCAATCTGAAGAGGCTCATCAGCTGCTTCATCATCCGCCTCAGCGGAGGGAGCGATCCCCTGCTGAGAAACATGTTCCCCCGTTCGACGGAGGCTACCTCCGCCTTGTGCATCGCGATTTTCGCTCCGTACTTCGCTCGCAGATACGCGGCATTGCCGCTGTAGTCAGGGTCCCCGTGGGTAATCACGATCAGCTTAAGATCACCAAGAGTGCAGCCCGCGGCGCGAAGATCGCGTTCGAGTATAGCACGGTTCCCCGACATTCCACTGTCGATCAAGATAAATCCCGCATCGTTCTTCACTAGATATGCGTTCACCCATCGAAAAGTGAGAGTTCAAATCGATTCCGCCATCCTATACCCCTTTGTGTCATCCACCATGGCGAAATCTTCCAACACAAGGTGTGCCGGAATCACATGAGCGCTTGAGTCACCCGCTTGATGGCCTGTTCAGTGGTATTGGCGCAGCGGAATTTCGACCGATTAACGATCCCAGAGCCACGAACGGTCGCGCCCTTGGACTCGCAGAGCCTGCGCATCTGGCGGATAGCACGGTTTCCGCCCATCCAAGGATACGGGAATAACTGGGTGACAAGGCAGGCGACGCTCTTACCATCGAGCGAGCCGATCCCCCGCAGGTATGTTGCCAGCACCGGCGAAAGAGAGAAGGCTTCGACCGCCGAGCCAAAGACCAGCGCGTCGTACTGCGCCACATCGGGCCTGGTTTCCAGTTGGAAGGTCCTGTCTCCCGACTTGCGGCCGCCGATAACGGTCACCTGCTCAATCTCTGGCGAATGTCCCGCCGTCGCAAGTTTATCCCTAAGCTTCTCGGCAACAGAAAGCGTGTTTCCACTCTGTGAATAGACGATGATCCCGATCTTCATCTTGCACCTCCCAAAGCTTTAGTAGCTACACATCTGCCATATCCTGGATAATAGTGATCTCCCCTGCGTGGCAGCTGCGCTGGACGGCCACGGCTGGACAACTACAGTTGGACAGCTACAGCTGGACAGTGTAGGGTTCACAAGCTGCTTCGCCAAGTCCATCCAGTTACACCTCTGCGGCATCGGCCTTGCTCTGGGAACCGCGAATGCGTAGGTTCTTCGCTGTCTGGCGTGGGTAGCGAAGCGGAGACTGAAAGCGATCTTCACCTGCTTCCTGTGTATTCGGTCTTCATAAGAATACAAGCCTGCCTCTCGCCTGCTCGCTAACGCTTGCTCAAAGCCTGCCGGCACACGGACATACACAAGCAGGGCAGAGATCGCCAAGGAACAGATTCTCTTCAATACTCGCACACAACGTCATACAGTCATGGACTTACTTAAGCAATTTCACCAAATGCACCGGACAAAGCACTACTCTCAACGAACCGAGGGGAATACATGCGCTCAATCGAACGCTTCTTCCTGTGTCATTGTGAATAGCTCTGCCACACATAGCGCCGTGCCTTGTTGCACGCTGGCGGTTCGGCGATGATATGCCTCAATGAATAGGGGGGGTAATCCGATGCCTTTATCCGAGGAAAGCCTGACGACGAGGCACATCTTACGAACTTGGTGGCCTCTTGCCGCCAGTTGGGCGTTGATGGCTCTTGAGGGTCCGGCGATTTCGCTGGTGGTCGCCCGCTTGGCCTTTCCGGAGATTCATCTTGCCGCATATGGAGGCTTGGTCTTCCCTCTCGCGCTGCTGGTCGAAGCACCAATCATCATGCTTCTCGCCGCCTCGACAGCCCTCTCCAAGGATTGGAGTGCCTATCGAAAGATCCGGCGATTCATGCACCTGACCAGCGGGATACTGACCACCCTACACTTACTCCTTGTGCTAACACCCCTATACAGTTTCTTCGCACGGACACTAATTGGGGCTCCGGAAGAGATTATCGAACCAGCACGGCTTGGCCTGTTGATAATGCTTCCGTGGACATGGGCGATTGCCTATCGCCGATTCAATCAAGGGGTCCTGATCCGATTTGGACACTCGCTTTCCATCGGTGCTGGAACCGTAATCCGCCTGTTGGCAAACGGATCGATACTCCTTGCCGGGTACCTGTTGAAATCGTTCGACGGGATTGTGGTAGCAACCGCAGCCACGTCGGCTGGCGTGCTGGCCGAGACCTTCTACGTAGCTTGGCGTGTGCGCCCTGTCCTCCAGACTCAGCTTCCCAAGGCTCCGAAGTCTGGTGAGGAACTGACGTACCGTGCCTTCTTCCGGTTCTACATTCCGTTGTCGCTAACGTCGATCATCCTTCTGGGAACCAGGCCTATCCTGAGCGCCGGAATCAGTCGGATGCCAGATGCGCTCGATTCGCTGGCCGTCCTTCCGGTGGTTACGGGGCTGACCTTCCTTCTGCGAAGCGCCGGTGTTGCTTACAGCGAGGTCGTGATCGCCTACCTTCATCGTCCCGGTGCGACACGAGCGCTACGTCGTTTTGCGGCCGGGATGATGATTGTCACCAGTGGCGGCCTCCTCTTGATCGCGGTTACACCACTCGCCGGGTTTTGGTTCGGCACGGTGACCGGGCTTGTTCCACGGCTTGTCGAGCTTGCTAAGAATGCCCTATTCTTTGCCCTGCTCCTCCCCGCGTTGTCGGTTGCGCAGAGCTGGAATCAGGGAGTTATTCTTCAGAGCAAGAATACACGCAGCATCACTGAGGCCGTGCTGATCTATCTGGTGGTCTCGGTGGCTATACTGTGGGGTGGTATCCGGATAGGCCGGTTCAGCGGGATCTACGTGGGACTCCTATCGACGGTCTTCGCAGAGGGGTTGCGTACCTTCTGGCTGTGGCTACGGAGTCGCAATGAGCGCGATGTCCTTTACGAGTGCGACCGATTGAGCGCAGCTAGTCAAAGCAATCAGTGAGCTTGTACAAAAGAAGTACTCGTTGTCGCATACGGAAGAACGTGAGCAATGACCCTCTTAGGCTACTTGTTGCAGCTGGGCGCGGAGGCTATTCTCTCACTGCGGGTAATGCATAAGACAGGGAGTAACGCCATCTTACAGAAGAGAGCAAACAGCGGCTGACTATGGGCAACAAGGGAGATGCAGATGAAGTTCATTGATCTACGCAGCGATACAGTAACTAAGCCGACAACAGGTATGCGCGAGGCGATGGCCAGTGCCATCGTTGGGGACGATGTCTACGGCGAAGACCCAACCGTCAACCGCCTGCAGGAGATGATGGCCGAGCAGCTGGGGATGGAGGCGGGTTTGTTTGTCGCCAGTGGCACAATGGGAAACGTGGTTGCCATACTCACCCACGCCGGGCGCGGGGATGAGATGATCCTGGGCCACCTCGCTCACACTTTTCTCTACGAGGGTGGGGCCGCTGCAGGACTGGCCGGAGTACATCCATACATCCTCCAAAACGAGGATGATGGCACGATCGATCTGGATGCGATCGAAGAAGCAATCCGCCCAGACAACGTCCACTTTCCGGTAAGCCGGCTTCTCTGTTTGGAGGACACGCACAATCGCTGTGGAGGAACCGCGATAGCTTCACAGTATATCGATGCCGCCGCACAGCTTGCCCACAGCCATGGGATGTCAGTCCACCTCGACGGCGCACGTCTGTTCAATGCTGCTATTGCACTCGGCGTCTCCCCATCAGAACTGACCCGCAATGTTGATTCTGTCATGATCTGCCTTTCCAAGGGATTGGGAGCGCCGGTCGGCTCCGTTCTCTGTGGCACACGCGCATTCATGGATCGCGCGCTACGGATGCGAAAGATCGTCGGCGGAGGGATGCGCCAAGCGGGGATCATCGCCGCCGCAGGTGTTTACGCCCTAGAGCACAATGTCGATCGCTCGGCTGAGGATCACGCCAACGCCGCGCGCCTCGCTGCGGGGATTGATTCCATCCCTGGACTCACGTGTACCTCGCACGGCAATCCACATCGCAAGTCGACCAATCTTGTCTACTTCACCGTCGATGGCACCGCTGTCGGTAATCTCGCGCTCGACGCCGACGTTCTCTCGAAGCGTTTGCGCAAGCATGGTGTCCTTGCTAACGCGCTTGGTAGTGCAAGCCAAATGCGCATGGTCACGCACATTGGAGTGGACACAGCAGACATCGAGCAGGCAATCGCCGCCCTGCGGTCATCGATGAAAGAGACATAGGTCCAGCCTTACCCTGAACTAAATCCAGCCCCCGGCGGAGGGATGACCTACGCCGCACGGAAGCAAGCCCTTACCCTGGTCATACGGGTGGTGAGAGGAGTGTTTCCGTTATCTGTCGTAATCCTCCTCTGACCCACAAACATTGGAAAAGGGGGATATGATGAAGGGGCTAGTGACTGTGACAGTAATCACGCTCCTGTGGGGAACGCTAGCGATCGCTGGACCGCTGGAGTTCTTCGCCGGCGCGGGGCCATCTGCTGCCGCTCTGGGGAGCATCAAC
>Ga0222701_1000302_pt1 | contig 20095 bp, 17 predicted proteins | sample AntAcemetage1502_FD_179825 | JGI IMG/M metagenome (GOLD analysis project Ga0222701, IMG submission 179825) | Saline water microbial communities from Ace Lake, Antarctica - #1502 | ecosystem: Environmental > Aquatic > Non-marine Saline and Alkaline > Saline | place: Antarctica: Ace Lake... | reverse complement strand
TGGCGTATTCGTGATCGATTCAAAGCAGAAGGAGTAGACACCTTAATTTGGGCTGAGCTACAACAACAGTTGGATGATAAAGGATTCAAAGTAGAAAAAGGAACAATTCAGGATGCAACATTCATTGAAGCAGATCTTGGGAAGAAAAGATACAGGAAGGAAAAAAAAGCCAAGAAAAAAGGTGAAACAATTGAGTACACAGATAAACAGAAGCGGCATATAGATAAAGATGGGAGTTTTAGTGTAAAACGTGGTCAGGTTCATTATGGGTATAAATCCCATATCAAAATGGATGTTGATCATCAGCTCATCCGTGATGTTGAAGTTACAACTGCAAGTCTTCATGATGGTGAAATTGATTTATCAAAACGTGATGAAGTGGTATATCGCGACAGAGGATACACGGGGAAAAAGACAAAGGCAAAAGGAAATGGTAGTATGAAACGAGGGAATCTTACCATTCGTGAGAAACTGCGGAACAAACGGATATCAAAGAAACGTGCTCCTGGTGAACGGCCGTTCAGCGTTATCAAACGAACATTTCATGGTGACAGAACATATGTGAAAACACTTCCTCGCGTTCGCGCTAAGGAGATATTCAAATGTTTTGCTTATGATCTTTACCAGTTGGTCACCTTGGAACGGAAACGGATTAGCGTAAGCTAGGTCAACAATTCAAAAATAAGGAAATAACATGGTAAAAAACCAGGTAAACAGGCAGAAAAACAGCATGAAATGTAGATTTTGCGTAAAATCACGCGAAAAAGCAATATAATAGAAATGAAACTTGGTTATTCAAAGCTCTCTATATCAAATTACCACACGATATTGAGCAAGTTCAAGAAATGCATAAAACATAAACCAGAAAAAACAAGTCTACAGCTCTCCAAAGATATATTTTTAGATATATAATGAAATATCTCAAAAGATATTTAGGCAAATCTTCGTATACCTTTTATTAAAAACATCTATCCTTTCTGAATTGGGGAGCGCCAATCAAGGCCAGGGGTTCTCAACCCCAATTTTGGAATCAAAGCCGTTCTTCTTTTATGCTGGCTATTGATCCTCATTTTTTTAATTCGCTCAACATCAGATTTTTTGACATCTGCGTTCTCAATTATCTCTTGTATATCGCGTTTCTGCTCCAAGCCAACCAATATCTTATCTAATTTTTCATAACTGAGTTGCAGTTCTTTTTCATCAGTCTGTCCCTTAAGAAGTCCTGCAGTTGGTGGTTTAGATATTATCTCCTCAGGTAGTTTTAGATATCTGGCCAGCTCCAAAATCTGAGTCTTATAGAGATCTCCAATTGGCATAATATCAACACCTCCATCACCATACTTTGTAAAATAGCCAACCAATATTTCTGATTTATTTGAAGTGCCACATACAAGGCTGTTTGTCATATTGGCATATTCAAAAAGCAACACCATGCGCATCCTTGCTTTAATGTTAGCAAGTGCAAAACTATTCGCTTTTAAAATGCAACTACTTTCTACACTATTTACAACTGAAGTTATGTCCTTTTTTTCACACAACAGATCAAATTTTTCAACAAGAAGTTCAATATGTTTAATATCTGATTTGGGTGTTGCATCATCTGGCAAGAAAACACATTTTGTTTTGTTCTTACCTAAAACATCCCTACATAGAAGAGCAGTTACAGCTGAATCGATACCTCCAGACAATCCAATTACTACACCTTCACATCCAGAGTTTTCAACGTATGTTTTGATGAAATCTTTGATAACAATAGCTGTTTCCTCAAGATTGATAGATAGATCAATTTTCAAACCAATCACCTTTCGACGGTTTATTAATACATTTGATTCTTTTTAATTCAGTTCCAATCCTATTTTTTTAATTTCTTTATATATTGATTTTCCATGTGAGTCCATTGCAACGACTAATGGGCCAAATTCTTTTACCTTAAATATCCAAACAGCTTCAGGCATACCTAGCTCATCAAGCCAATAAACTGCAAGTACTTCTTTTACCTTATCTGCAGCCAATGCTCCAGCACCACCAGTATATGACACATATACTGCACTATGCTTCTTAAGAGCCTTTTCAGTTCTTTCGCCCATGCCCCCTTTGCCAATTATAATGTTTACACCGTATTTTTCTATGAATTTGTCTTCGAAAATTTCCATACGACTACTTGTTGTCGGGCCCGCAGATACAACCTGCCATTTGCCGTTTGTCTTTTTCATTAAAGGGCCACAGTGATAAAGAGCCATCTCTAATGGGTCAAAGGGAAGGGTATTTTTGTCTTTTTCAAGCAGCATGTGATGTGCTTCATCCCTTGCTGTAAAGATTTTACCGGTAACATATGCAATGTCACCGATTTTCAATTTTTTAATCTCCTTTGCATCGACAGGCAATGTAAAATGATATTCCATTTTATTTCACCTCCCAACTTCCATTGGAATGTATAATCATCTTTGCTCTTCTACCAGCCCAACATTGCACTGCAATTCCAACAGGCAGGCTAGCCGGATGTCTGTGCGCCTTCTCAATGTGTACATCTAGAACAGTAGTTTTTCCTCCAAGACCCATGGGACCAATACCACTATCATTTATTCGTCTGATGAGCTCTTCTTCCACTGCCGCAATGGTTTTATCATTATGTCGATTGCCAACTGGTCGGAGTAGAGATCTTTTTCCTAGCTTTAATGCCAAGTCTGCACCGCCACCTATACCCACACCAACAACAGTGGGTGGGCAGGGGTTTCCACCGGCTTTTATCATTTCCTCTACTACAAAATCCTTTACCCCTTCTATGCCGACACCTGGTTTTAACATTCCAAGTTTACTCATGTTTTCACTTCCACCACCTTTTGGTAGAGCAGTTATGTGTACATCACTACCTTTGGTAAAATCCCATGTAATATATGGAATATAATCTCCAGTGTTGTCTTTATGATTCTTTTGAGTAAATGGATCAACAGTATTGGGACGCAATGGAATCTCCTTAGTAGCCTCCTTCACTGCATCTGTGATTAATTCCTTAATTTTGCTAATATATGGGAATTCTACACCTACTTCTACAAAAAAAGTTTGAATGCCTGTATCCTGACACATCGGGCGTTTTGATTTTTTTGCCAAATCTATGTTTTTAAGTATGGTATCTATCTGTGTTTTTGCCACGCCATCCTCGATTTTATATGCTTGTTTTAACGCATTTATTACATCATCTGGTAGTTCTGTTTCTGCCTTTCTCATAAGTTGAACTATACCTTTCCTTACATCTTCGTAATCCATCCAATCACTCTCCCTTTGAAAGTTAAAAACTAAGGTTTACCTCCTTGCAATCTTAAGAAGGAAACAATTAGGCGTTATATAACAGTTATTAACCCAACGGCCTTTGATTCATTGGAAACATAAAGTTTTTAGAGAGAAAAGTGAATAAGTCTGCTAATGGTTGAGGAGATGAAATGACCCTAGGTATATTTCCAATAGCTCCCATGCTTCTAGCCTTACTTCTTCCTATAATATATTGTCTAAAATGGAAAAAAGACAGTCTGAAAAAAGTAGTGTTGATATTCATATGTTGTATTTTGATAGTCTTGTTTTATCCAATCACTGCAATGTTGAACAATTACATCGGGTCCAATCTTGGATACTTATTAGGGAAATTAATTCTTTTTACTATTCTTCCATTAATCACGGTTGCCTATCTTGAAAAATGGAAAATAAGAGATGCTTTAGTCAAACTAGGGATACGAAAGAAAAGCCTTAGAAAAAGTATAATCCTAGGATTTGTTATTTTAGTTATAACCGCAATCATCGCATTAATTTGTTGCTGGGGAACAAAAGGAAATAATTCGGTACTGTGGAACGCAGTTATGTTTTTTGATGCGTTTAATGAAGAATTTCTTTTCAGAGGAGTTTTGCTCTTATATCTATGGAAAATAACTGACATAAAAATTGCCTATGCAACATCGATTCTTGCATTCATACTTGCTCATCCTCAGCATTTTTCATCATTGTTTTTGGTCAGCACTATTGTACAAGGAACACTACTTGCAATCATCACCCATAGAACAAAAAACATTATTGGACCGTGGATTTCACATGGATTCAACAGAGTTATTCCTCAATTATTAAGAGCACTGCTATTCTAAGTAGCAAAAAAGAATTGAAAAAAAGAGAAAAGGAGAAGTGGTTGTTGATTTTATTTTGCCTTTCCGATTTCATCTACTGCTTCTGGATTAGCAAGTGTTGATGTGTCTCCAACATCTTTACCCATTGCCTTAGATCGAATGACACGTCGCATGATTTTTCCACTTCGGGTTTTAGGAACATCATTTACAAACCATATCTCATCAGGACGGGCGATTTTACCCACTTCATTTCCAACATGTTCTCTTAGCTGTTTTCTTAGCTCCTCTGTTGGATCTACGCCTCCTTTAAGCACTACATACGACGTGATTGACTCTCCCTTAAGATCGTGTGGTTTGCCAATGACAGCGGCCTCAGCAACCATTGGATGGCTTACCAAAGCCGATTCCACTTCAGAATTTCCGATTCTATGCCCAGATACATTAAGCACATCGTCTGCACGTCCCTGAATCCAGAAGTAATTGTCATCGTCTTTTCGTGTTACATCTCCAGCAAGATAAATGCCTTCAAATTTGCTCCAATATGTGTCTTTGTATCGCTCTGGGTTCTTGTATATGCCATGTAGCATACCTGGCCATGGACGAGTTAGTACCAGATTTCCTCCAGCATTTTGAACCGGCTCTGCATTTTCATTATATACATCAGCAGAGAGACCCGGCAATGGCCTTGTTGCAGAACCCGGTTTAAGCGGCGTGATTGGTAACGGAGATATAACAAAGTGACCTGTTTCAGTCTGCCACCATGTATCCATAATCTGACAATTTTCATTACCTATGTGTTTGTAGTACCACATCCATGCTTCAGGATTTATCGGTTCGCCGACAGATCCAAGCAGTCTAAGTGAACTCAGATCATGTTTCTTAACCCAGTCTTCCCCATATTTCATAAACAATCGAATGCTGGTTGGTGAAGTATATAGAGTTGTTATATTGTATTTTTCTATGATTTCCCACCATCTGTCAGGTCCCGGAAAATTAGGTGCACCTTCATATATAACCGATGTTGAACCAAGAATTAACGGAGCATACACGATATATGAATGGCCAGTTATCCATCCAATATCAGCAGCACACCACCAGATATCCTCATCCTTCATGTCAAATACCCATTTAAGTGTATAAGCAGTACCAACAGCATAGCCACCATGTGCATGTATTATACCCTTTGGTTTACCAGTAGTACCAGAAGTATAAAGGAAAAATAATGGGTCATTTGCATCTAATTTCTCAGTCTCACACTCTTTAGATGCGTCATAAACAAGGTCATGCCACCAGACATCTCTGCCAGCAGTCCAAGGAACTCCGTCACCCGTACGCTTGTACACAATTACATGCTCAACGCTTGGTGCATCTTCTAACGCCACATCAGCTTGCTCTTTCAGATAAACTTTCTTACCACGTCGCCAAAAACCATCACAAGTGATAACAACCTTAGCCTCACAGTCGTTAACTCTATCGCGGAAAGCAAGCGCGCTGAAACCAGAGAACACAACAGAGTGAATGGCACCTATCTTAGCACAAGCAAGCATGGCAATGGGCAACTCAGGAAGCATTGGCATATAAATGCCTACACGGTCTCCCTTTTTCACACCTAGTTTCTTCAGAGAGTTGGCAAGCTTATTTACTTCAATATAAAGATCGTTATAGGTCAGTTTTCGTACATCGCCTGGCTCGCCTTCAAAAATAAATGCAACTTTGTTCTTACGCCAGGATTTAGCATGCTTATCAAGCGCATCATGCACTATGTTATACTTAGCGCCTACAAACCATTTAGCCCATGGAGCGTCCCACTCCACAACTTTCTTGTAAGGTTTGTACCATTCAACAAGCTCTTTTGAAATCTCCCCCCAGAACCATTCCAAATTCTCGGCCTTCTTATAAAGCTCGTCAATGTCCTTTATATCGTGCTTTTTCATCCATTGCTTAACATTTGTTTGATTTACAAAATCTTCTTTGGGCTTAAAAACACGCTTTTCATTCAGTAATACTGAGATATTTTCATCTACCATATTTTCACCTTTTTTTATATTTCCAATAATTCCTTTCAATACTTCCCCATATGTTCAAATGGATGTATTTTCTTAGATATCTCCAGGAAGCGCACCTGTAAGCATTGCATACTCTTTGAAATTTTCAACCCAATCAAACTCAAGATCAGCTTCGTCCTTAGACATTCCCTTTATTGTCTTAAGGGTGTATTTTCCTTCTGTTTTTATCAGTTCTTCAAGGGATGCAAACCTTTTAGATTTATGAACCGGGTAGAATGTAGATTGATTGACACCATCTAACGTTCGAACGTATTCTCTGAGAAACTTGTTAACCGTTTCTTTAGAATCAGCAGCAACATTCATAAGGATATCTTCATCCCCCAGAGAATACGAAATGTAAATCGGGAAAAGATTGAATGTATACCTATGGTCAACTAGTTGATCATATACTTTTTTATAGTGCCGTGGGTGAGCATAGATACGGATTAAGTATCTCTGGATAGTTTCGGGTTTCTTTTTTGGAATTGGGAAAAAGATCGGTTTCATAAGTGATATCGTTTTCGTATGGTGGACTTCATCACATTTGACGATGTCTTCCGTGATAAATTTGGCGATGCTATCTGGTTCGTCTACATCAAAAATTATTCCAACATTCATCATTCCTTCTGACTGGGTAGCATACAGCGGGGTAGCCGCCTCAGACATATCCTCTTTTATTTTGTTTTCGACATAATTCCAAACTCTACTTAAGTCGGTTTTTGGGTATAATCTCGCTATCATTAACATTTTATTTTCCCCCCATTGCTACATATTAGGGATTGCCTGGAATATACTTGCTATATAAGTACTTTTTCACCGTGTTGCTTTGGAGGAAAATCTGCAAATAATTTAAGTAGTATCTGCAAATAATTTAAGTAGTAATTCCATATTATCCTTTAAGCATCCTGCAAAGCTTAAGACTAAAGCAGTTGGGAGAGGTCTGTTCATATGGGAAAAGGTATAGTCCAAAAGATTTTGGAAAAACATATTGTAGAAGGCAAGTATGAACCTGGAGAAGAAATCGGCGTTAAAATTGATCAAACTTTGACCCAGGACGCAACTGGAACTATGGCATATCTTCAATTTGAAGCCATGGATGTTCCAAGTGTTAAGACGGAATTGTCAGTCAGCTATGTAGATCACAATACGGTTCAGATAGGCTTTGAAAATGCAGATGATCACAAGTATCTCCAAACGGTAGCAAAAAAGTATGGAATATATTACTCTCGTGCCGGAAACGGAATATGCCATCAACTGCAGTTAGAACGCTTTGGTAGACCTGGCAAGACATTGCTTGGATCTGATTCACATACCCCTACAGGTGGTGGTATCGGTATGATGGCCATTGGCGCTGGCGGATTGGATGTTGCGGCAGCCATGGCAGGTGAGCTTTTCCGCATGACGTGCCCAAAAGTTGTGAAAATTAATCTTAAAGGCAAATTGAAGCCATGGGTAAGTGCTAAAGATGTTGTACTAAAAGTGTTGGAAATGTTCACAACTCATGGCAATGTGGGAACGGTATTCGAATACGGTGGTGAAGGCATTACAACTCTCACAGTACCAGAAAGAGCAACTATAACAAATATGGGGGCAGAGTGTGGCGTAACCACTTCTGTTTTCCCAAGCGATAAGGAAACAAAGAATTTCCTAGATGCACAGGGAAGAGGGGATCATTGGGTAGAATTAAAAGCAGATCCTGATGCAGAATATGAACGCGTTGTGGACCTTGATCTCAACGATATCGAACCGCTTACTGCAACACCCCATAGCCCAGGCAACATAGCTAAAGTAAAGGACATGAATGAAATGGAAGTCAATCAAGTCTGCATGGGCAGTTGCACTAACTCTTCCTATAGAGATATGATGATATTCGCAGAGTTACTCAAGGGGCGTCCAATACATCCCAATGTAGGTGTGGTTGTCAGCCCTGGCTCAAAACAGGTACTTGAGATGCTTGCAAAGAACGGGAGATTGGCCGAGTTGATAGCCTCAGGTGTTAGATTGGCAGAGAATGCTTGCGGGTTCTGTATAGGAAACAGCCAATCACCACAAACCGAAGCAGTGTCACTTCGTACAAGCAACAGGAATTTCCTTGGTCGCTCAGGCACAAAGAGTGCAAATGTCTATCTGGTGAGTCCAGAAACCGCAGCCGCAGCAGCAATTACAGGCAAGTTCATTGACCCCAGAGATCTGGAAAAGCAAGGAATAAAGTATCCTAATGTAAAGATGCCAGAGAAATTCATCATAAATGACGATATGATCATACCACCTTCTGAAGACAGAGATGTAGAAATATACCGGGGACCAAACATTGGAGATCCACCAAAAAACGAACCCCTCCCAGAAAGCATTGAAGGAGAAGTGACGATAAAGGTGGGAGATGAAATAACCACAGATCACATAATTCCAGCTGGAAGCAAGATGAAGTATCGATCCAATGTCCCAAAATACTCTGAATTCCTATTTGAGATTGTAGATGATACATTCCACGATAGAGCTAAAAAGATTAAGGAAGGTGGAAAGTACAACATCATTGTAAGCGGGATAAGCTATGGACAAGGTTCCTCCAGAGAACATGCTGCTTTATGCCCTATGTATCTGGGAGTTAAAGCAGTGATTGCCAAAAGTATGGAACGCATACATAAAGCAAATCTTGTCAACTTCGGAATTATTCCGTTAATCTTTACAAATGAGGGAGACTATGACGATATTTCCCAGGGTGATAAATTAGAGCTACCTGGTGTAAGAAACTCTCTCTCTGGAACCGATAACACATTGAAAGTGGTAAATAAAACAAAGGGTACTGAGTTTGAGGTAAAATATGAGCTCTCCAAACTTGAGAGGGAGAAGATATTGGCAGGCGGTACCTTAAATGTTATAGCAAAAAAGAAAGGAGGTTAAAAAATGGCACAAAAAGGGATAAGGGAATATGATGCTAAACGCATGATGGTAAAAGCGCTACCAGAATATTCTGATGGAGCATTTAGCTTAGAGGCAAAGCAGGTAATAATCGGACCAGAAACCGACCTGGAAAAGCTGGTAAAGGAAAATCCATGGTTAAAAACAGAGAAATTGGTTGCAAAGCCCGACCAACTTTTTGGTAAACGAGGAAAAAATAATCTCCTCCATGTTAACAAAAGTTGGAACGAAGTTAAAAAGTGGATAAAGGAGAGAATTAATAAAGAGGTTACAATAAAGCAAACAACAGGAGAAACTACTGGAATGTTAACCAATTTTCTTGTTGAAAAATTTGTGCCCCATGATGATGAATATTATCTTGCCATAACCACTCACAGAGATAAAGATACCATTCATTTCTCCACAAGAGGCGGAGTAGATATCGAAGAGGTATGGGACACCGTTGTTACATTAGACATCCCTATTCTATCTACGATAGATGACGTCAACATTGAGGGTTTTCTTCCAGATGGATTAGGAGATAAAAAGAAGAAAGTAGCTGATTTTATCACCGCACTTTACAAAATGATTGTTGACTACCATATTGTCTATCTGGAATTAAATCCATTTACCTTTGTTAACAACACTATAGTGCCACTAGACACTGTAGCTAAGGTAGACGACTATGCATCATATCAATGTGCAGAGAAATGGGGAGATTTGAAGTTTCCTAGCCCTTTCGGTTTATTAAAAACTCCTGAAGAGGAACATATTAGCAAATTAGATGAAAGGACAGGCGCCTCTCTCAAACTCACAGTATTAAATCCAAAAGGTCGGATTTGGAACCTTGTAGCAGGAGGAGGAGCTAGTGTAATATATGCAGACACAGTAGCCGACCTTGGATTTTCAGGGGAACTAGCTAACTATGGTGAATATAGCGGCAATCCCACTACCGAACTAACATACGAGTACACAAAGACTGTGCTAGATCTTATGACCCGTGAAAAGGATTCAAAAGACAAACCAAAATTCCTAATTGTCGGTGGAGGAATTGCAAACTTTACTGATGTAGCTAAAACATTCACAGGAATTATTCAAGCAATTGAGGAATATACAGATAAACTCAAGAAAACCAACGTGAAAATATATGTAAGACGCGGAGGGCCAAACTACAAAGAAGGGCTTCAGAACATGAAAAATATGGGCAAAAAAATTGGACTCCCAATTGAAGTCTATGGACCAGAGACGCATATGACAAAAATTGTTTCCATGGCCTTAAAGGGTAAGGAGGTGAACTAAAATGGAGGATTACGAACTTTTTGATGAAAACACAAAAGCGTTTATTTATGGTACACAACAGAGAGCCGCCCAACGAATGCTTGATTTTGATTTCATGAGTCAACGAGATGAACCAAGTGTGGCTGGTTTTATCACCCCGGCAGGTGGTGGCTATTACCAATTATTCTGGGGAACAAAAGAAATCCGCTTACCACGATATACTAGCGTTGAAGAAGCAGTAAAAGCACATCCTGAAGCTGACACCATGGTTAATTTTGCTTCAGAACGATCGTCTGCAGAAAGCACCATGGATGCCTTAGAAGCAGACAGCATTCGAACCGTGATTATGATTGCAGAAGGTGTGCCTCAACGTGACGTGCGAAAGATAGCAAAAATTGCCAAAGAGAAAAACAAATGGATTATTGGACCTGCAACCGTAGGTGGCATCAAACCAGGCGCCTTTAAAATCGGAAACGCAGCAGGCACAATGCAGAATATCAAAGATACAAAGCTCTATCGCCGTGGCTCAGTAGGTTTTGTATCTGTGTCTGGAGGACTGTCAAACGAAGGTTACAATATTGTAGCAAGAAATACTGATGGAATATACGAGGGGTATGCTGTTGGTGGTGACGTTTATCCTGCTTCCACACTAATAGATCATTTACTTAGATTCGAGAAAAATCCAAACATCAAGATGATGGTTTCTCTTGGTGAAGTCGGAGGGAAAGACGAGTATGAAATTGTCGAGGCAATAAAAGCTGGTAAAATCACCAAGCCTCTTGTGATGTGGGTCACAGGTACATGTGCAGAAATGTTACCTAGCGGAGTGCAATTTGGTCATGCAGGAGCAAAAGCAGATTCAAAAGCCGATACTGCAAAAGCAAAGAACAACGCTCTAAAAGAAGTTGGTGTCGTCGTTCCAGAATCTTTCGATGATTATGGCGAAAAAATAAAGGAAACTTTTCAGAAATTAAAAAAGGAAGGTAAAATTGAGCCCATAGACGAGCCCACGCCCCCACACATACCAATGGATTACAAACAAGCAGTGGCTGAAAATCTTGTAAGGAAACCAACAAACTTCATTTCCACAATTTGTGATGAGACTGGTGAAGTGCATAACTACTGCGGTGAACCAATAGATGAAGTTATAAAGAAGGGATATGGCCTCGGTGGAGTAATAGGACTTCTGTGGTTCAAAAAAGACATTCCGCAATATGCCAGGGATTTCATAGAACTTGTATTACAGATAGTTGCCGATCATGGCCCTGCTGTTTCAGGTGCACATAACACCATTGTGACCGCAAGGGCAGGTAAAAGCCTTATTGAATCTATTGTCAGTGGGATTGTAACAATTGGGCCGAGATTTGGCGGTGCAGTGAACGGTGCAGCAAAACACTTCACATGGGGTCTTGAAAATGATATGGAACCCCGGGAATTTGTATCTGCAATGAAAAAGAAAAACGTAAAAATACAGGGAATCGGCCACCGCATACACAGTGTAGATAACCCAGACGTCCGAGTGGAACTAATGATCGGTTTTGCACGTAAACACTTCCCAAAAACCCCACTTTTGGACTTTGCTCTATCAGTACAAGGTGTTACGACTATGAAGAAAAATACGCTTATTCTCAATGTTGACGGCTGCATTGGAGTACTGTTTGTTGATATGCTAAAGAATCTTAGATACACTGATGACGAAATCAAAGAGATGGTTGATATGGGATTCTTCAATGCTTTCTTCATTATAGGTAGGACAATAGGATTCATGGGTCATTACTTTGACCAGAAGAGATTACAGGCAGGATTGTATAGACATCCATGGGACGATATTTTATATGATGTTCCCGATAAACCTGAGAAGGTGAAATAAATTGGAGGTTATGACAATGAGTAAGGAAATTGAAAAAGCAAAAGATCACTTTGGAAAAATATTAGAAGAACAACTTGAAAGAATTGAACAAATGAAATCACAAAAAGATTGGATGAATTATGAAGAACTCAAACCAATTATCATTGGTGTTGTCGGCGGTGACGGTATTGGACCATACATCTGCGAACATGCAAAAAACATTCTAGAATATCTTTTAAAAGATGAAGTTGAAAAGGGTAAAATAGAATTCCGTACTATAGAAGGATTAACCATTGAGAATCGTGCTAAGGCAAACAAAGCAATACCAGACGACATCCTTAAGGAAATCAAGAAATGTCATGTGATTCTCAAAGGACCAACGACAACGCCAAAGAAAGGTGATCCATGGCCAAACATTGAAAGTGCAAATATAACGATGAGACGTGAACTAGATCTGTTTGCCAATGTACGACCTGTAAAAGTTCCGGAGAAAGACATTGATTGGATGTTTTTCAGGGAAAACACAGAGGGTGCTTATATTCTTGGCAGCAAAGGTGTCAACGTCACAGATGATCTTGCGGTGGATTTTAAGGTTATTACAACACAGGGTTCAGAGCGGATTATCCATCTGGCGTTTGATTATGCTAAAAAGAACAATATAAACAAGGTAACCGTCGTTACAAAGGCCAATGTTGTTAAAACCACTGATGGAAAATTCTTAAACATGGCAGAACAAGTTGCAAAAGACTATCCAGATGTAGAGTGGGACGACTGGTTTATCGATATTATGACTGCAAAGCTCATTGATCCTGCTCGTAGATCTCAGTTTAGAGTGATAGTACTTCCAAATCTTTATGGAGATATTTGCACTGATGAGGCAGCTCAGATCCAGGGTGGTGTTGGTACGGCAGGTAGTGCCAATATTGGAAAACAGTACGCTATGTTCGAGGCGATACATGGAAGCGCTCCTCGTATGGTCGATGAAGGAAGAGCAAAATATGCCGACCCATCAAGTATCATCAAAGGTGCTGCTCTGCTTTTGAGCCACATTGGTTTTTCCGATCTGGGAAAGAAACTAGAAATGGCGTTGGACGTTTGTGCCCAGTATGAGAAAAAACTGAAAATAACTGGCAGATCTGATGGTACCACTGGCAAGGAATACGCCAAATACATCACAGATACCATTCACGATCCTGATTTGGAAAGCAAGTGGCAGGGCTATCAGAAATAAAAATTGAATTAAACTAAAAGGCATCATCGTATGTATAAGTTTGGAGATGCATTAAAAAAACACAGAGGTGATGCCACTCTTGATCTTTTTGTTACACCCAATGCAAGTTCTACATTGTTTCCGAGTGGCTATAACGAGTGGCGTAAAAGAATAGAAATCAGAGTTTGTTCATCTGCAAAGGACAACAAGGCAAACAAAGAAGTTATCAAAACGATTGCAGATTATTTCAACAAATCAGAAAAGCAAATTTCAATTATTTCTGGGGAGAAAAAAAGAGAAAAAACAATTCTTATCAAAGGCACCTCTGCTGATAACATCGCCAAAATATTAAAGGAGTCTTTAGATGGATTATAAAAAATCTCTTGAGAACCTCGAAGAGCTGTTGCTGGAACTTAAAGAAGAAAACAAGAACGTTCCAATTCTGGTTGAGGGAGACAAAGACATCGAGGCGCTACGCAGGCTTGAAATTACTGGAACGATAATTAGCGTTAATGCAGGAATGTCTCTTACGGATTTTTGTGATTGGATTGCAGAACTATACAAGAAAGTTATTATTCTTACCGACTGGGACAGACGAGGAGGAAAATTATGTCATACTATCAGGAAAAATCTTGAGGGTCGTGTGAGCTGCGATACAGATTATAGAAAATCCCTTGCAAAGAATGCAATGATTAGAACTGTTGAAGGTCTTCCTTCCTGGCTCGAGACAATTAAGAAAAAGTTAAATCATTTGTAAATTTATATTCATCCAAAATCAAATGGTTATTTATAAGGGCACCAAAAGGGGATAGGCATTCCAAAAAAGAGATAGTGACTAATCTCAAAACATTTATTGATATTTCTAGTTTAATCATCCCATCCATCCCCATCATGATCAGCAAGTAATAATGCTATAAAAAGAAAATATGCAGGGGAAGGGATTTGAAAACCAATTTAGTCAAAAAAACATGTGTTTCTCATATTGGAACAAAAAAGAGTAGATTTATGAATAATTAGTCTATTTTACATATTGTTTTTAGTAGATGAACGTGATGTTATGGAAGAAATGGAATATTTCTATGAGTTATTTCGCAGTCTGCCTCGCGGTGGACCTGGTGATAACCAATCTACCAGAAAGGCATTTTCTTATCTGAAAAATTTACCGTCTGAACCCTTTATTCTTGATATTGGATGCGGATATGGTATTCAGACTCTTGAGTTAGCAAGAATTTCCAAAGGTAAAATTATTGCTTTAGATAACTACCAACCTTTTTTAGATATTCTAATGCAGAATGCAAAAAAAGGAGGATTAGATAATAAGATTATTCCAAAAAATCAATCAATGCTTGAGATGGATTTCAAAAATGATACTTTTAATATTGTTTGGTCAGAAGGAGCAATTTTTGTTATAGGATTTAGGAATGGATTAAAAAAATGCAATCAACTTCTAAAAAACAAAGGGCATTTTGTTGTAAGCGAAGCAGTATTGTTATTACCAAACCTTCCAAAACCATTAAAGGAATTCTGGGATGAAGTATATCCTGATATAAAGGACATAAAAAGCAATATCTCTCTGATTGAAAATGAGGGCTTTATTGTATTATCTCATTTTACACTACCAAAATCATGTTGGGTTGATTTTTATTTGCAAATGAATAAAGAGATAAAAGAATTAAAGAAAAAATATCATAATAATAAAATTGCTTTACAAGTGTTTGAAAAGTGCGAAAAAGAATCTAATATATATGATAAGTATTCCGATTATTTCGGCTATGAATTTTTTATTATGCAGAAGAATTAAATTATAAAAAATGCAGGGGAAGGGATTTGAACACCAGTTTACAGGTAATTATGTGAAAATCAGTTCATATGATGTTTTTTTGAATATTGTAATAAATTTGTTATTCCAGATACGATCAATATCATTATAATTGCTATTACTGCAGTATATGCAATCTGAGTTTGTAATCCATAAATCGGATCATTTGCAATTCTTTTAACGTATATACCAATTAATGCCCAGATTATTACAGCGCTATATGCAAAGTCTTTTCGTGTTATAAGTATTAGAATTGTAATTATTGCTGCAATAATTATTACAAGCATTGTCCATATTTCTTCACTAACTCCAAACCCATTCCACCCAATTGTCACTAATACTGCTGTTACATTTGCAATTGTAGCAACTGTTATCCATCCGATATAAACACTGATTGGAACATGTATGAATAATTTTTCCTTCAATGATACTTTTTCTTTACCAATATTTAATCTTAAATACATAACAAACAATGAAACAAATAGTACGAGCATTACTAACAATGATGATAGTATCTGTTCAAAATGCCATAAAAATATCCATATAATATTTGCCGCACTTGCCAGTATGAAAAAAAAACTTATTTTATGAATGTTAAACATGATAAGTGCCCTAAAACACTTTAATCCTTTGATGTCTGTTTCAAACTGCTTTTCTATTGGTACGCAAAGCAAGCAAGGCTGAACTATTTACAAGAACTTCCACAACAAAGTTTTACTCTGACCAACAGAGTTCCCATCGATATCATAAGCCTTAGCAGTTACAATATGCTTACCGAAAGAAAACTTATCCCAAAGCCATTCATATGGAGTCACCCAGTCAGTATACATCAATTTTCCATCAAGGTAAAACTCGACCCTTTGAAGTGGCTCCAACTCCCTAGCTACAACTGTAACTTTACCTATAACAAGACTACTATCATAATATCTAAAAATCCGGAATTCTTCATCATCAAACAGATACCAGTGCATGCCCTTCGGTCTGACGATATCTGCTAAAGTAAAATTGTTGATAAAAAGCCTAACAAACCCCTGAACACCTCCCACAACAAGATCATCTAGACCATCACCATTAAAATCAGCCATGGTTAACCCACCAAAAATAAGATTGTCCGTATAGCCTTCTGGCCCGTCAGGAAGACGGCATACATAGAAAGGATCATAGACCCCATCTTTATTAACGTAAAGATACACGATGTTATCATGGACATAGATAAAATCCATATTGCCATCGTTATTATAATCAAGAGCAGCCAAACCACCCTCTATAAGCCCTCCAGTCTCATCCATTGGGGGCGGAAGATATGCAAGTATCTCCCCTGGGCATGAGTCAAAGCAATCTGGTGATCCATTATTCAGTTTTAAATACACATGACCAATAATACGTCCACTGCCATTGTAATCATCCGGTACCACTATGAAATCCATATATCCATCATTGTTAAAATCAGCTGAGTCAAGATTCACGCTGTCATAACCGTAATCATAAATAACTCCATTATTTGTGAAATTTCCTGTCCCATTGTTCTTGAAGAACTCGACTTTGCCACTGCCACTACCCACTAAAAAATCGATGTCCCCATCCAAATCAAAATCTGCCGAAGTAAGCCCCGGGTTAATCCTATTTTCATGACCAAATGGTGTACCTGGGCCAAACCAAGCAACCATTCTACAATTGCTGAAATGACCATCCCCGTCGTTTTCCAGTAAATCCACTGTACCATTCACATTAATTGGCCAGCCTCCGTACCAGACATACTCACTATAGGTAAACATTAGATCAACATCACCATCACCGTCATAATCTCCTGAATCTAAATCTGTAATGTAGCTATAATTGAAGATATATACCACATCTTCACTGAACTCTCCGTTGCCCACATTGTAAAAAACAGAGATTCCTGAGTAGTTGAAAGGGCCTGTTGCCCATGATACAGCAAAATCAACTAAGCCGTCATTATTAAAATCAGCAGATGTTACGCCCCATGCAGTTTGATCATACTCCGCAAGTGTAGATATATTGAAAAATGGTGTATCCAGATCGCCAGGATCCCTATCTCTATCTGGCCAGGATCTGCAACCTCTATAACCAGGATATGAACCCCTTTTCATATTGGGAACATCATCTGAGCAGCCGATATATTTTTTCAAGCAAGATGAAAAAACATTGCCAGTATTCAAGATGTTTTTTGAATAACCATCAGCACCTTGCATCAGCCCAGATCCATTATCCACAGTATAACCCTGCCGACCCATATCTTTAGCGCTTCTACTAATAGCAGGTAACATAGAACCTATCATAAACAAACATAAAAAAAGAACGACTAATGCCTTCTTAAACAAAGAAAATGCCATATTTTACAACCCCTTATATATTAACATACACAATACTACATATATAAATCTAACCATATGGGCAAAACACTCTCCCATTTCACAAAAAGGGAAAAGGGAGAGGAAAGTCTAACCTCTCCCTGTTTTTTTTACCCCACCTATGATGAAAACCATGTCCATACTGTCTTCTCATTGTTACTTTCGTCACTTTCTTGAATGTTTCCGTTATCGTCTCCCTGTTTAAAGTCTGTATATACCGTAAGAGCATGAATTCCTACACCTGATGATAGGAACACGTCAGTATAATATGGACCATTAGTAGTCCCTACCCCTATAAGCTCGTTGTTATGGTGGTTGGTACCTATTACATAGCTATCAACCCAACTTTTGTCGTCAAATGTTCCAGTAAACTCTACAGTGTTATATAACCAGTATCTAACATGATAATAATGCAGCCAAACCATCCTTTTCTGTATTCTATATACTTGCAAATCTGGCAGTGTTTTTGAGCCTTCAGTTGCTTTAGTGTCCCCAAGATCCATTTGGTAGATTGTCTCCCACTCTCCTGTCTCTTGTCCTTCATCATCTACTCCATCGGTACTTACAGCTTGTATGCTACCAAGTACCGTTGCACTCATCAGCGTCGCCATCATTATGGCAAATATTTTTTTCTTCATCTTTCTTCTTACCTCCATATTTTTGTGAAATCATAATGCACAGTGGTAATATAAATGTTGCGATAAATTCAAGATAGAATAAGCTTTTTTTTTTTTTTTGCTATTTTATAAAACAATTGTTTATTAAAAATCATTAAAATATAAAATTCCTTATAAGTGCCTTTTTAATATTTACACAACTAATTATGTATTGTAACATCTATGGCAATTAATGTCATCGTTAGTTTGCTTTAATAACAACTTAAAACCTGAAATGCCAACAAAATGTTACCTACTGATGCAATAAGCCTATTATGACCCAAAAGAAAATCGGTGATACAAATGCCAGATCCAATATTTTCAGTAATTCAACCATTTTTTCAATTGTCAAACAGTAATAGTTTCAGGGACCTTATAGCAAGATTTATAAGGAGAGAATACATTATAATCTTGTCAATATAATTTAGATAAAATACAATCTAAACTGTGAAAATAATGACCAAAGAACGCTAGCACGTCCTTTGGTCTGGAGCCTAATAACATGAGTATCAAACCCCAAGGACAAATAGAAGCAAGTAGGTATAAAACTTTTTCTAAAAAACAACTTCAAGAGTTTCAGGAAGTAGAAACTTGGCTTAAAAACATAGGACAGTCATCCCACAATGTGTATTTGTCTGCTCTTCGGAAGCTTTGTAGTTGGTATGGTAAAAATCCACATGAACTTATTTTACAAAGAGACCAGGAATTAAAAAGTGATGACCCTATTATGAGAAATGGTATCCGTGATATGATCCTTGATTTTCGGCATTATTTAGAGGATCAGGGTTATGCTCCGAAAACAATTAATGCAACTGATGGGGCAGTCCGGAGTTTCTTTACAGCGGTGCTTGGTAGATCTGGTATGGTGAACCTACGAAATTATAAGAATGCTGGTGTAAGGCGGGAGAAGGATCTTGTTCCAACATTGGAAGAATTGAAGAAGATGTTGGATGTTGTTGATCTTGGAGAGAAGTTTCGTATATTGTTCATATCTCAAACTGGTATGCGGGTATCTGATGCTGTTGCTCTTAGAATCGGGGATGTTCAGAGAGAACTTGATCTGGGTAATGTGCCTCTTGCTATCCGTTTTCTTCCAAAGAAGGATAGAGAATTAATAGGTGAAAGAATTGCCTTTCTTGGTAGTGATGGGGTTCTTGTATTGAAGGAGTATCTCAAGTGGAGGGAGAAAAAGGGTGAGGTTCTTTGTGATGATAGTCCGTTGTTTGTTGGCAGAAGTAAAAAACGGGGAAAGGGATTTATACCTGTTACTCAGCAGAATTTCAACGAAACCATCAGGAAGGCTGCTAAGAGGATCGGTCTTGTAAATGGTGATGCCAAATATGGAAGAATGAGGGTTCACTGTCTTCGTAAATTCTTCATAACACAAATGACAAATCACGGGATGGAAGATAAAATCATTAATTTTCTCACATGCCATAAGATCAGTGATGTTGATGCCGTGTATTGGAATAGGAGAGTTGAAGGGCTTAGAAGAATTTATGCCGAGAGGCAACAGTATCTTAACCCAATTAATGGAAAGAGAAAATACTATAATTTGAAGGAAATCAAGGGCATTCGTGGAAAGATACAGGACATGGATAAAAGAATACCAAGCATAGAACAGATTAAAGAGCTAATCAAAGAGGTGTTGCAGGAAGAGATTATTCGTCTTAAACAGGTTGTTGAACATGATAGTAGGATTGTCTCTACCGAACAGGAAATCCTTGAATTTAGTAAACTGGGGTATTCATGCACGCCTCTTGGTAATGGAAAATGGTTAATGAGAAATTAGCAAGGATTCTGAAAGTTAAAGTAAACATGGGGTCTTGTTATGTTTAACATTCAGAAAACTTATTTTTCGG
>Ga0222701_1000291_pt1 | contig 20586 bp, 19 predicted proteins | sample AntAcemetage1502_FD_179825 | JGI IMG/M metagenome (GOLD analysis project Ga0222701, IMG submission 179825) | Saline water microbial communities from Ace Lake, Antarctica - #1502 | ecosystem: Environmental > Aquatic > Non-marine Saline and Alkaline > Saline | place: Antarctica: Ace Lake... | reverse complement strand
AGTTTCGCCTTTTGACATTATAGTGAATATGTCGCCAATCATAGATAAAGTTTTCTTAATCTCATCATTGTTCATTTTTCTAAATTTATTTCCTTTTTCACTAAGTTTATTTACATCTTTCATACCTTGTTTTTCAGCATCTAATCCTTTTAATTTAGCATTTATGATACTAATATCGTTTTCATTTTTGTTAATTTTTTTATAACATTCACTTTCTTTATCTTGTATAACCCCTTTATCTTCTTCAATTTGTTTTATTTGTTTATCAATGTCTAATATTTCTTTTTTCTTAGTTTTTAGTGTTTTTATTTCCGAATTTATTGATTTATATTTATCGGCTATACTTTTATTAATCTCTTCTATGTTTTTACCAGCATAACCTAGTCCATTAAGTTGTTTTAATACCTCATCAAGTTGTTCTCTAGTAGACTTAAATGATGCTTTCTCAGTGATAGATTTGAATTTTTCTTCAAGTTTATCAAATGATTTAGTAGTTTTGTCAAGATTGCTAAATGCTTTTTCAATTTCTTTAGTAATTTCACTTTGATATTTTAATCTGTCTTCAATCAAACCTTTTATATCTTCTTGCGCTTTTAGTTCATCTTCTTTTATTTTGATCTGCTTTTTAGTTTCTTCTGTGATACCAATTTCTGTTTTAGCTTCTTCTGCTCGTTTTTTATGTAATTCTTCAACTTCTTTTAATAATTCTTTATACTTAATTTTAGTAGATTCGGTTATGTCATCAAAACTTTTCCCTTCTATACCTAGCCCTTTAAGTGTGTCTAGTGTATTTCTCATATTTTCATAAGGTGAGGCATCAGAGGATTTTTTAAATATTTTATTGAACTCTTCACCAAGTTTTTTAGTACGATCAATAAGTTTTTGAGTGTATTTAACAGTTTCTTTTTCATTATCTTTTAGCTTACCTTTAGTATTTAATTCATCTTCTAATATATTAACAAGCATATCTCTTAATGTTATAGCGTTTTTTATTGCTTTTTCTTCACCCTCTGTATAAATATCGCTCGATTTGTACCTTTTTTGTACTTTTTCTATATAACCTTCTAATTCTTCAAGTCCTTCTTTTGTTTTAGGTATTGCAAACATTCTAATTAAATCAAATTCGCCTTCTTTACCTTTGAAAGCTGCTCTAATAGTGGTAGTTAAATTTTTAAAATCCTTACCTAAATTCTCTTGTGATTTTTCACCAGAACGTAATATCTCTTCACGTTTAGCTTTTATTAAATCAAGTCCTTCAAGTTCTTTCATTTGAAGTTCTGCAACCTTTTGAGCGTAAGACTCATTATATTTGAATATTTGATATAAAGCATCTTTTTGCTTATTAAGTAAAACCAGTATTTTATCATGGTCTTCTATAGTTTTTCCAGTTTCTTCATTAATTAATACATGAGTTGCATATATATATTTTTCTAATATGTCTGCTGTTACACCAAGAGTTTTAGCTTCTTTTTCAATAGCCTCGTTAGATAATCTAGATAGTGTTGTATTTTTTAACATTTCAGCTCTGACGTTTTTTAATTTAACCCCTTGTTGAGCTATATATTTGGTAGCATCTTCATAAGTCATATTAGATTCTTTTGCATATTTTGCACTTTGACTTTGAATTGAAGCTAAATTTTTATGTATAGCTCCCCATTTCCAAAACTCATTAGATGTAAATACTGCCATTTTTGCTGTTTCATTCATATTTCCTAAAAGCTTCTCAGCGTATTTAACCGTATCTTGTAAATCTGTTCCAGCAAAAGTGTCTTCAAGTTGATCCAACGAATCAAATTCTGATTTTTGTAAGATAGTTTTTCTTATGTTAGTATTAACACCTACTAAATAATTTTCTACACTATCAGCCCATCTTACAATATTATCAGCTTGTTCTTTGAAGAATTGAGCCGAATCTTTTATAGATGATTCATATTGTATTCTAGCATCTTGATAACTTTGAGTGATAGATCCATAAAAACTATCATCATTTAATATATTCCTTATTTTGATATATGATTCTCCAAGATCATTTAAATCAATATGACTTACATTTACCCCAACAGATTTTAGATTTTCTATAGTATCTTTTAAAAACTTTTCAAACTCTTTAGCTTCGTCAGTCACCTCAAAACTTTTTAATTGCTCTTTTATTGATTCTGCGCCAATAACGTTAAAATTAGACATCCTTATCTTAATGTCAGATATTTTTATTATAGTATCTTTAAACTTATTCGAATCCTTCTCGAAATTCTTTAATTCTTCTCTGGCTTGACGTATATCTTTTGTTTTACTCATAGCTTCATACATGTTTAAGAAATTTTTATCTGTTTCACTCATAGATAAATTAAAACTCTTCATAATATCTCTAAATTTATCAATATCCTTAGTTCCAGCAGTTCCAAATTCGAATATACTTTTTTTAAGTTTTTCTAAACTATCAACTGTATCATCTGTGAAAGATACTAAATTTGAAGAAGTGTCCAAACCTATTAATTCGTCAATTTTTAAAGTTCTAGCTTCACTTGACATTGTAAGTGGAAGTTCCTGTATCATTTTAGCAACTTTAATACTTACTTTATCTAAATCGAAATCTACTCCCAATTCTAACTCAAGTTCATCAGTCTGTTGAAAGATACGATCAAAATTAATTTTCTTGAAAGTATCTTCTATTTTTTTAAGCTCCGATGTTATATTAGGCATAATTATTAATTCATCATTAGTGAAAAATTCGGTCTGTGTTATATTCGCTATAGTTGTATATATATTTTTAGTTTCTTTTCTAAGTTTTTTCATAGTTTCTAACTGTTTCTGCATAGCTTCGGATTGTTTATTATACATATCAGCCATTCTTAAAGAATCTTCGGTTGCTTTTCCAATTTCTCTGTAAAATATCATTGCTGCGGCGGCTGCAACTGCAACTGCTATTCCAATTCCACCCCAACTAACTAATGATGCTTTTGCAAATATACTACTACCTTTAGTGGCTTCTAAGAAAGTTTTAGCAGATTTTGTACTTAAATCAATACCACCTTTTAAAGTAGCAAATCCCCCAGACATACCTTTTACGACGTTACCAATACCTTGAAGTCCTTTAAATCCAACTACTGATAATATCCCTAACTCTGCGATAAAATTAGCAGTTTTACTACTTGCTAAAGAATCAAATACATCTAGTAGTTTATTAAAGAAATTTAAAGCAGGGACTCCCCATTTATCAAGAAATTTCTGACCTGTATTTAAAAACTCGTTTAAATTATTCTTAGTCTTCTTCAATGTGTTATCCCAAGATTGCATTTGTTTTTCGTAATCTTCAGTAACATTTCTACCTGTCGTTATCTTCTTTCTATATTCGTCTAAATTACCATTAATTTCTAATAGTGATTGAAGTACATATGGAGCATGTCTAACTGTAAATACTTTTGACAGAGTTTTATAACTTAATTCTCCATTTGTATATAAATTAGAAAGTAGATTAATAGCTTCTGGCAAATCTTCTTGAGCCAATTTTGAGAAATTATCAGCTGTTAACCTAGAATGTCCTAGCATGATGTTATTTGCTTTAGCTTCTGCGTTGAATAGTTTTTCAGCAGTCTTCTCCATTGCTAACATTTTCGATAATGCCATCCTAACTGTAACCCCTGAACTTCCTGCCGCTCTTCCTTGTTCTGCTTGAATAGCAACTAAAACACTATTAACTCCTAATAATTCTTTCTTGTATTCTTTTAATTCATCTCCGCTTTTGCTTGTCGATTCAATGAATAATCCAAAGATTGACGCAGATTGACCCATTGCAGCCCCTAACTTTTGGAAATCTAACGGACTGTTCAGTACTGTACTATGAAACATTTCAAATACTTCGTTTGCTTCGTCTGCATTTATTTTAAACCCTAGCATGGCTTTATTTGCTATTTGAATGATACTTTGAAGATCTTCGCCTGATGCTATAGCCGCTTTCATTCCAGCTTTAACTAAGAGCATACTTTCTTCGTAACTTTTACCAGTTCTTTGCACCGTATCGCTAGCTTTAGCAATTTCTGTAGCACTTATACTAACATCTGATGATAGTGCTAATACTTCCGATCTCATTTCTCTTATCTCAGGAACGGACCTACCAGCAACAACCCCCATGTTAAATACTACTCTGTCTAATTCTCTCATTTCAGCTGTTATATTTTTTATTACTTGTAACATTTTGGTAAAAGTAAGTAATTGAGCGCCAGACATTAATAAATTGTCGCCAAAACCACCCTTAGCTTTTGATTCAGTTGTTTTAGATATTTGCGTGTCAATCATATGTTCAAAATCTCTTATGTCTTCTTTTCTGATATTTTTTAGATTTTTATAGTGTTTTAATTGTTCACCATATTGGTCTGTTAATCCATTTTTAGAGAGTTTAACTTCGAGTCTCATTAATTTAGATTGGTTATTGTAGTCTTTTATATTAGCCTTCTCTTTTTCTGAAGATATTTTTTTTACAAATTTTTCATTTTGTTGGTAAGTGTCTGTTTTAATAGCTTTTGTTTTATCAAGCATTTTTAATTCTAGTTTGTTTAATTCAAATCCACTGACTAATTTAGATTGATATTTATTAAGTAAAATTGTAGTTTCATTCAAATTCTTCTTCTTGGAAAAGTATAATTGTTTTTCAACCTCGAGTAATTGCACTTGTATATTTTTGGCTTCTTCTTGTTGTTGTTTACCATTCATAAAAATACGTGCTGACTCTTTGGCGCTCTTCTTACTATTAGAAGCCACAGTTTTCATTATTTGATCTTGTTTTTCAGTAGCTTTACTCAATTCTTTAACACTATTCGTAGTTGTGTCGAATTGCTTTATTAAAGTTTTAGCATCTGATTCAGATAAAGACTTTGTTTGATTCTCAATTTTCTCTAAATGTTTGGATAACTTTTCAAGAGAACTGGTGTCCAACTTAGCTATTTCAATACCTAAATCTATAATTCCTGCCATTCCATCACCTACCTTTTGGCGTATTTTCATCCATTTTATTCATTTGGAAATTACTTTTGGCACTTTCTTTTTTATTCTTAATTGTTAAGAATGATAATCTATATTCAATTTCTCTAAAACTCCACTCTGATATTGCTCTCCCTATATTCTCAGGAAAAAATGGAGTAGTTTGAAATTCAATTCCTGCTTGTGCTAGTATGTAATCTATTGGATAATTCAAGTACTTTATTAAATCATTTGGCATATCTTGTTTACCGTGATATTCTCCACTGGATGGAAGAACTTTGTCTAATTCTAACATACTTGCAAGGTTAGTTCTAAATTCATCAATTACAATATTTATTTTTTCTTGAATATGACTACTAAGTTGAATTAAATCTATTCGGTCAAGACAATCAAAAATTTCCTCGATTGATTTCATGTTCATCCATTGCAAGAACGTCTTAGTTCCGTAATCAAACATCTCATCTCTAATGTTGATAAATTTTAAATACTTTCTAAAGTTCTCTTTCTCTTGTAAAAATTCATATTCAGATCCAAATTCATCATAGTAAATATCACCAACTATACCTTCTTTTATTACATTATCATAGTTAGTTGTAACATCTTTAATATGTATATCAATAGGAATTAAAAATCTTCCTATCTTTGCTGTATGTTTAGGATATTGGATATTAAGCTTGTTCCAATTCATTGCTCTCAACTTCTTTCAAAACTTCTTCTTGTTGATTCAACTCCTCTAAGGCTTTATTTCCTAAAGTCATTTTAGCTTCCTTCATTAATTGGATCTCTTGTCTAATCAGCATTATGTTATCTTCAGGTAATCCAAACCCTTTTTCAATGTCCATTAAAAATTCAGCGATAGGCAATAATCCATTTTTCTTACTTAATTTCCAATCTTGCCAAAAGTTTATTTCCTTTCCGTTTTCATCTTCAATTGCAATATCATCCATATCGAAGAATGATACTACATCAAGCAATATTCTAATACCTTCTATAGTACTCTTCTGTTCGATAAAAGTAGGATCAGTCTCATCATAAATAAATACAACTTTATTTGGATTTTCACCATCTCTTAATTTGTAAACTTCTTTTTCGATTGAAGTAAGCAATGAGTATTTTTTAGTAATTATTTTTAAATTATACTTCTGATATAATTCTGCGACTGCTTTATTAACTCGTTTATCATTAAATCCTCTAGTTTTACCACTTACCAATATGTATTCACCTTCGTCTGTATAACCGAGTAAAATTGTTGCTGTTTTACTTAATGTCTTACCTCTTGATGATTTCATTTTTAATTTTCTAGTCATCTTATCCTCCTTTTGTGAAAAAAATAAAGGGGCAACCCCTAAAATTAATTATGAATTGCCCCAAAAGTTAGTTTATTATTCTACTTCTCCACTTGCTACTATGAAGTCTTGATTAGCATAAGACCAATCATATAAATTCCAAACACAAGATGAAGTTCCTGAACCTGCTGTATTTGTTTTAGAATCTACTGCAACTGCCACTCCTGTAGCTCCTGCTGTTTTTATGCCAACTATTACGTTTTCATCTTCTGCTGTAGCCCCATCAAGTGCTGTATCATGTGCTCTTGTATAAATTATAGCCCCTTGACCTAATACAGACGTTACTACTGCTGCAGTAGTTCCCCAATCAGTACCATCATGCAAATACAATTCTACAGTATTATCAGCAGTATCAATAACAACTGCTTGATCTCCTGCAACTCCTGCTACAGTTGGAATTCCTCCACTTGCTACTTCAATAACGATGTCTGCATCTATTCTGTATAAAGAATCCGTTCCACTTGTTGCTAAAGTTTCTGGATCAGTTACTCCGTTGACAAGATACTTGTCAATTGCTCTGTAATCAGAACATCTCATCATGTCTACACCATATGTATTTTGTGAACCATCACCTTCGTTAAAAGTTATGTCACTAGCTAATACATATACGAATCTATCACCTTTCTTTTCAGTTTGAGAATAAGCATATAAGAACTCCATAGCAATAGGATTGTTTTCATTATAAGTTCCAATGAATCCATTATCTTGAGTATCCATGTTGAAATTAGCATCTTTAACATCAGGAGTGATAACTTCTCCTTCTTTTGTGAAAAGATATTTAAAATCGTTGTTATCTGATTTAGATACTATATTTCTAGTTCCATTAGTACCTAGTAATGTGTATTTAACTCCACCATATTCAAAAGTTCCACCTAGATAAACTGCTATTAGCAATTGTCTAGCTATTGTAGGATCAATTTCATTTAATTGATTGTATTCATCTCCGAAAGTCATAGATAAATCTTTCGTTTCGAAAGATTTGTTACCTTTAACTGTTCCGCCTACATCTCCATTGCAAGTGTTATATTGTGCAGACTCAGGAGTTCTACCTTTTAAATATCCTATAGAATAAGAAATCCCTCTTTCTGGAACACTGATTTTTACAGAAAAGATACCTGCAATTCCAGTTCCAATTGCTTCTGCTAAAAATATTGCTCTCAAGCAACCTGATTGTGCACTAACTTGTCTAGTATTAACAACTTGTGACATATTGTCTTCACCATCCTTAATTTTTTTTAGTAACTCATATAATATCCAACGATAAATGACACTAAATAAGATTGAATATCATTGTTAATATCCAAAATAGGTGCTTCGGTATAATTTTTATCACTAATACTTCCGCTCCCTAATTTCGTAATTAAATCATCATCATATATTGTAAACTTGGAGTAATTGCCGAAAATTAAACTCCTTATTGATTGCAATAATGTATCTATTGTATCTTTTTCACTATCGTCCCTTACCTTTACAACCAAGTCAAACCTAGATGACATCTCAAAGAAACATTTTCTAGCATTTTTACTTGGTATATCATAAGCACGATTCATATAAATTAGACTTTTAGGTAAAATACTTATTTCATCATCAACAGATATGTCAAAACTAAATCCTGTAGTTAATGTAACTGTGTTAGTTACGTTATTCCAAGAATAAATTATATCTTCATATCCATTCACTAAAAGCGTTTTACCAACTAAATCCGAAGTTGTATTAAAAGCTACCCCACCTTGTGTTAATACAATATTGGTAATCGGAGTAGTTAAATCTGAGTTTGAATATAAACCATTTATATCCGACAAATCACTCTCATTACTACTATAAGTAACAAACGTATCTAAATTGTCGTTTAAAAACTTGTATAAACTTTTTTTAACTTTATTTACTGACACGTAATCACCTACTTAAATAATTGATCTTCTAAATCTTGAGCAAATTTATCTACAAGCTTGTCATAATTTAACTTTTCTAATATTCCAAAATTACCTGCATTAACCAAATCTCTAACATAAGAAATATGTCTAGGCATAAAATTCGAATTGTCACGTGATATGTTTTTAGAAGGATATTTTCCACCAACATTATACTCTTGGTTATACAAACCATCATCTTTAATTGTTAAGTCTATCTTATAGATATTACCAGATAAATTTTCAGACATTGTAGAATCAGCTTTACCCCAATCCCTGTCTGCGTTTTCTGGATAACCATGATATTGCCAATACCACATGAACTGCTGTTCAAGATCTGAAGTATTTTTATTATACTTCTTAGCGAACTTTTTTATAATAGAAGATCTAGCTTGACCTGTATCGACAATAGTGTGTTTTGCTATTTGCCACAATATACAGTACACGAAGTCTGCGATATTATCTATATGAAATTTCATCATATCTTTCTGATATTCTTTTAAGTTTTTTCTGAATTTACTAATACTGATATGCTTAGCCATGTTTATACCTTCTTATCACAAAATAGTGTTATAGAGTTTTCGAATTCGTTTAATCTCTCTTCTTTTACAACATATTGAGTTTGCTTATATTCAACCTTGACATTATTTTTTTTATAACCTCTGTAAGGTGCATTCACAACGCCACCTCGATCTTTGGTTTCTTCAATAATTTCATTTCTAATTGTGACAGCAATAGACTCGTTGTTATATACAGAATCTTTATTTCCGATTCTTTCTTCTTCTACTCCACTAACTTGTACTTCTAAAAATTTAAACACTTTATTTTCATAACTATCCTTAGTATTAGGAAATTTAATTGTAATAGTCTTAGGAATCAAAGTTTGAAATAACTTGAATGTTGCTGAATGAATTTGAGAAATAGTAGACATCTACATCACAACCCAGTTTCTCTTTTTCCAACAAAACATCCGCCATCAGATAACCCTTCATCATATTTTCCTTCTTCATATTTTCCATCTAGCCAAATCAAATGTTCTTTGAGGCCTTTCATTCTATTATCTAACTCTAACTTATCTTTCCCATTATCACCTTTTTTTACACCAATTAAAATAAGTTCGTTAGTTTCTCCAATTTGAGTTTCTACAATGGTTATTTGTGCTTTCCAATAGCTTGATGTGGCCATTTAGATCACCTACCCTAATAATTCTATTAACTGTTCTTTTGTTAGTTTGCTAATCTCAGACTTATCCTTACCCTTCTCTGCTAAAATATCTACCAATTGAGCCTTTGTTAGTTTTATAGGATCTACAACTAATCCTTTATCTTTCTTAATCTCATTATAAATATCTACAACTGTCAGAAGAATAGCAAATAAGAAATCATTTTCCATGTTGGTACTTATCTTAGTTTTTTTCTTTACGTCTTTAAGTTTATTTATTTTCTCTAATATAAATTCCATATCTTCCATTATTGCCTCCTTAAACTAAGGGGAGATACACTCCCCCTATATATTATGAAATATAAGCTTTTCTTGTGATTCCTGCTCTTAAGTTTGCAGCCCATGCTTCCATTTCAGAAACTCCTGTTGCGTGCATAATTCCGCTTCCAGCAGATGCAGTATCTATGTCTAACCATATTAATTTCTCTCTTTGGAAAACATGGTATCCATGATTCCATATGAAAGCTTCTGTTCCGTTAAATTCTGATAAAGTATTCATTGAACTAGCTCCTTCATTTAGAATACCTAATCCTCTTTGAGTTTCAGTTTTATTAACTGCATTAAGAATCAAGTCGCCAGTGTTAGCATCAATAAATAATATTTTACCATCAGGAATTAATTCTAATTGAGTGAATGGAACTCCTGCAATAATACTAACTGGAACTGTTAAAGGGATAGTGGCATCTATAGAATCATTAGATCCAAGTACTGTTTTAAGATCGTACAAAGTTCTACCATTAGCAACTGCTAATACATCCATACTTGTGGAGTTGTACTCAGTTATCATTTTTTGACAAGTAAATATATCACTTGCATCGAGAGTAGCTCCTGCTTTACCTCTAAGATGATATCTAGCAGCTCTATCCGCTATAATAGGAAGTAATAAGTCTGTCATATCTTCTCCATTAAGAGCACCGATATTATCTGTATAATCTCCACCAACATTTGCAGCAGGAGTACTCAATGAAGCACTTGATCCTGTTATTAATGCTACAATCCTCATTGAAGGCAAATACGTATCAACATAGAATTTCATAACTCTTTCCATGTTTCTTGCTGCTTTTTCAAGAATAGGTGTTAATCCTGATGGGCTAATTTCAGCCTCTAATTTTTGTTCTAAAGTATAAGAGAATACTCCAGCTTTAAATCCTTCTTTTTTAAAGTCAAAATGACTAACATTTTCTGTGAATTTATAGTTATCAGATGTGAATCCACCCTCTGTAAATGTAATATTAAATCTTTCGACAGGTACTTGCGATCCTACATAGGTTATAGTATCCTCAGTTATTTGATTCAAGAAAGCATTAGCTTTTGATAATTCTTGTTGTTCTAATGTGTTTCCTAACATGATAGGCTCTAACACATTTATAAATTCTTCGCTCGCAGCAAAAGGTAATTCACCGTTAGAAAGGTTTCCGTTCCAATATAACATTTTTATATCAACTCCTTTATTTTATTTTATTATAATGTTGTTGCTACAAGTTGCATTGTTAAATCTAATTGAATAGTTTGAGAATCTTCTATCCAACCAACCATTTTACTTTGTCCATCACTAGCGATAGGAACTAAAGTTGTAAGATTAAGTAATCCTAGTTTACCAAATTTAGTGGTTGCTCCATTTTCCCCTAAATATACGGGTTTTTTTCTCATACCTTTTGCAATTGCCGCACTAGCCGCAGCTACTGCTCCAGAAAAAGCAACCGATACAGTTACATGAGTAGCATCTGTTACAATAGAAACTTGTTTTAATTGACTATCAATATAAATATAATCTCCTACTTTTAACTCAGTTGTAAAAGCTGTTGCTGTTCCTACAACTTCTGTTAAACCTCCAACCGATACTTCTATAGTTCCTGTTAATTGTAAATCAACTACTCTGAAATTAAAAGTACTTTCTTTAACTTTCAAAGATGCAATCATTTCTAAATCCATGATTTTTCCACCTTTAGTTCTTGGCATCCAATTTGATGTTGGATTATCTGTGTACCCATCTCTAACATCTCTGTTAGTTACACCATAACAAATCCCCATTGCATCTGTAGCGGTTTTTTGATCTGCTATTTTAATAGTTCTTGTAGCCCCGTCATAATATACTAATGTTCCCTCTGGTATACCAGCAGTTATTGCCTCGTCTACATAACCAGCAGCAAAGTATCTTCTAAACTTAGACTCATACCCACTTCTGTTCTCTACGTAAGCTGTTGCCATTTAATATCAACTCCTCATTTTTAGTTTTTAACGTTTCTTGCTTAGTTTATTATTAACTGATTCAGCTAATTTCTGACCTAGTGATTTAGGCTTAGCATCAGCAACAGGAACAGTTCCTTTGATATGAACTATTGAACCAGAACCATTATTCTCTGCATCATACCTAGCTTTCTCAGTTTTCAAATCTAAAATTTTATAAATAGTATCTAATTCTACATTATCTCTACATTTATCTATCTTATCCGCTATATAATAATACTGTTGTTTCTCTTTCATCTTTCTATTTTCGAAGGCTATTTGTTTATTTTCTTCTTTGAGTTTTTTAAGTTCTAAACTTTCTTGTTCTCGTTCTTGTAAAATCTGATTTTGTTGATCTAGGAGTTTTTGTCTTTCTTGTTGTGATTCAAATTCCTTTCTCTCAGCTTTGTCCATATTGGCTTTTTTTTGAGAGATTTCTTTTTCTCTTAGGTCCTCTTCTTTTCTTTTCTTACTTTCTTCATTTAGTGCTAATTGCTTTGACAGTAATTCATTTTCTTTCATAATCAAATTTAGTTTTTCTTTCATCTTATCTAATTCGTTAGTCCTTACTATCTGCCCATCTTCGGTTTCAACTTCTGGGGAATCTATTACTTCTTCTAATTTGTCATTCTCACAGGCAGTACATTTTTCAGGATTAGTTTCAGCCTCGTAAATCTCACCACATTTACTACATTTATACTTCATAATTTTCTTGCCTCCTTATATATTTACGTTTTCATAAATTGTTTATCTACACCCTGTCCATTTTGAACTGTTTGTTCTAAGTTTTTAGATATAGATACGTCTTCATTAGCAGCATAATACTGTTCTAAGTGTTCTTTTTCTTTCAATTCTATTTCTTTTTCAGCAAGTCCTTCACTTCTCCATATATCTTTTAGAGTATCAAGTCCAGCACTCAATCTTTGAACTTTAGTTAATAACTCTTCTTGTGCCCCATTAGATATAATTGGATCAGGTATTTCAAAGAAGAAATCATACGTATTAGTATATCCATATGAAATTTGTGCTATATGAAAAAATGTATTCATAGCATTGTTTATGTTGTATGTTAATCTTTTGAGTAATTTTTCTAAACTTCTTCTAGCTTGTTGCGAAACTCTACTAGAATCACTTGAAGCTAATTTTAATTCCTGTGATGGTCTTACTAAGTACATCTTACGATATAAATCATCTTCTGTAGTAGTTTGCTCCATCTCTAAAGATTTTAAATCGTTATCTATTTCTTGTTTCTGTAGTTGAAAATTAGAATCACTATCTCTTATTTCCCAATTTATAAAACCACCCGGTGACCTAGAGGATTCAGCAAGTTTGAGTTTAAGATTGATTGCGTGTGTTACAGGAGATCCATTCATTCTATTAGCATAGTTTATATCTGAACTGATCTGATCTGCTTTTATACAATCATCTATAGCTCTTGTTGCTATTATTTCAGAAAACTCTTCATCTTGTCTTTTAATACTTGGTATATGTAATAATAAAAAGTAATCTTTTAGTTCTGGTGGATTAAATCTTATGACAGGATTAATTACTGGTTCGTTATCGTCATCATATATTATCTCTCCATCTCTTTTTAATACGTTGATAGGGTCTAATATAGTTGTTTTACCCTTTTCAAATACCCAAGTAACCGTTCTTTGTGTTTCTCCTTTAACTAATGCTGTATTTGATAATATATCGAGTTTTGATTTAACTACATTTTGTTGGTATACATATGCTAATACTCTTCCATAATCATCTAAGTGTATCTGAGTCATATATTTCGGATTTAAACTTTTTAATCTAGGAGCACTGTCACTTTTCACAAAAAATATTTCAAAAAATTGATCTCCTTTACTTATCTGATTATCATAAGTTTCCCATAGTAAAATTTCTTTCCAATTATTAACCTTTAAAGATTTATACATTCTATTTACTCTTTGTGGATTTACTTTTGATTTAGTTTTCCATTCAAGCTTATTTAGAATTGGTGAGAAGTTGACTTGTTCAGAAATTAGTCTTTCCATATATCCCTTCGGTACAAACAACTTTAATCTTTCTTCTAATGTTAATGTAGTAACCTTTGAAGCATATACTTTGGCAGTTTCATAATGCGTAAATGCTCTGCCATATCTCATATCTTCTACTACTTCGATAGCTTTTATTCTATCAGCATCTTGACTTTCTAGATACTCTGAATATAGGTTTATCATTGAGTTTATCACCTCCTATAAAGGTAAAGCCCACCAACTGGCAGGATTACTTGATTGTTCTTCCTTGTATTTATTTAAAAATTTATTCCAAGTAATATAATATCTTACACCATCTCCTAGATTGATTGATGTCCTATTAGATTGCTCTCGCCTAATATATTCCAAACAATAATTAAACTGTGCTAAAGACATAGGTAAATCATCATAAAAATTTCTACCAGTTGGAGCAATATATCTGATATTACCTGTATCTGAAGTTTTCTTTTTTAAATAAAGTAATTGTCTCATTAACTCATCATAAGGATAATCTGTATTTCTATACTCTAACTTTGGCAATAAAAGACTTTGATTAAATATACTATCTTCTAAATAACCAAACATTAATTTTTTATTCTTGCTAGAGTAGTCAAATGGTATTATCATGGTGTTCGCACCAGCTTTTTTTAATGCTGTATATAAATAGTATGCTCTATCACTTTGATTTGCAGTAGTATCTAATATTATATAATCTAATTCGTGTATTATACAAACCTCAACTATTTTTTTAATAAGTGTCTCTGGTGACTTTTTTTGAGTATTCTTATCATGTAGAATAATAACGTCTTTAACTTCATTTATTACTCCTGACTGCCCAAACTTACTTACACCACATACCATTCCTGCCATATCTTTGTCCAATGCTGGATCTACTGCACCTATTTTATATTCATGTTCTGCACAAGTAAAGGCTCTATCTAAATCACCTATAAATAAATTATTTCCCTTTAGTCTTTCTAGTGAAGTGAAATTATCTCCAACTATGTTGAAGTTTATAAAATACTGTGTTTGAACATAATCAGAATGTTCACCATATTTTTTTAGTTCTTTAGTATACCTGTTTACGAATTTTTCGGCATGTTCTTCTGATACTAATTTTTGAAAATCAATAACTTTATCAACATCTATCAGTACTCTGCAATCGTTCGGAATACCTGTATCAACATACATATCTCGTAAAACTGATTCGGGATCATTATTAGCAGTTCCTATACAAAAACATATACCACCTGTTCTTTGTGTAAAAGGTTTTGCATTGAAATTAAAAGAATCTGCATTAACATCTTGGGACTCATCAACAAACATAAAATGAGAAGTATAACCGGGTGTTTTAGTATTCTTTTCTAATCCTAACGTATCAAGTGATGAATATGGAATTGAAATCCCATCTATCATTCTGTTGATTTCTATAAAATTACTATTCCATTTAAGTTTCCTTTTTCTTCCTTTTTCTTCAATTTGACAATCATATTGCAAAGGTTTATTTGGATATATATCATTAAATATTTTTATAGCATCTAAAATATGTGGATGTGTTTTCCCTAATTGATCTTCTGCTGTATCGTTTTTAAAAGAACAAAGTGTAGAAAACCAACGATTCGTTTTTATTTTTATATATAAAGGAATGAAAGTTATAGAAAATGCTATTAACATACGTGAAATGTGGCTTTTACCAGCCTGTCTAGCAATTGCGGTAATAACATCTGCCGAATCTAACAACAACATGTGTCTAATTACTACATAAGCAATTATATATTGGTATATATCCAAATATCCTTGTTTAGCTTCCCCAGTATCATTATCAATTTCAACTCCACTTGACTTGGCAAATATTATAAAACCAAACAAACATTTTCCAAGTGGATCTTTAGAATTATATGATATCTTCTTACCTCTAAATTTTCCATCTTCTTGCATCCTTACGTTATATCTATGTGGTATAAAATATCCAGAAGTATCTTTTTTAAAAGTTAATCCATGTTTTTCAATAAAAACAGTATTCTTCATTTTACATCACCTCGAAGGATTCCATTTCAAACTCATCTTCAATATCCATATTTTCGGATAAAGCCTTCGTTAATCCATTTGCAATTTTTGATAAAGCTTCATTTTGAACAATATCAGTTTTGTCATCTATGATATTTTTAATAGTTCCATTGGATTCTTTGATTAAATTTCTTAATTCTTCTCTAATTTTCTTTTTCTCATCAAGAGTTTCACATTTGGCTAAATCTAACTCAGCCTCATTATACAGTCTCTCAAGTCTTAGTAGATTTTTATCTATATGAACATCTGGTTTCATTGATATGCTTTTGATATACGCTTCTTGTTGCTCTTTAAAGTATAAAACAAACTCACTTTTTAAGTTTTTCCTATTAGTACAAATTTCTTTAATATAAATTAATTCTATATCTCTGTAACCTTGTAATTTTATTTTATCAAATATTTCAAGGTATGAGTTATTTTTGGCATAAAGTATTAATATCTTTTTAATTAAATCATCATCTGAATCCGAAGTCACTATTGCAGTTTGTAATTCAACTATATGTTTTTTTAAATCTAATATATCTTTGTTTTTTTTATCATTCAGTTCTTCTAATTCGTCTATCTTCATGTTGGATTCATTTAATTTTTGTAGTATTCTTTCTTCTTCTTTTGATCTTCTCAAATTAATCACCTAATTCCTTGTAGTATTTATTAAAAAGTTTGTATAATTTACTTTTATTTGCATGAAAATATCTATCCTCTTCTAATGTATTCCAAATAACTTTAGTTTTAGTATATTTGTTTACGGTTAATGGATGGTTATATTCTTTTAGTATTCGAGATATAACTTTCCGTGTTTTCTTTTCTTCATATTTTAAAATACTAAAACTTGTATCTTCTTCTCTAGTATTTTTATTGTGTTTCTTGCTCCACTTATCAAGTTGTTTATAAAATGGAATTTTAAAAGTTACTTCTTTATGATATTCAAATATAAATTTATCACTAAGTCCCCATTTTCCCAACCAGTAACTCATTGTTCCATTAGAACTTTTTTTACCATCACGTTCTCCTGTCATACCTGAATATTCTATAAATTCATCCGACCACCAAAGTTTACGAAATGGTATTTTATTTCCTTCATTATCAATTATGTGATCTAAAAACCACTGTCTGATGTCTTCTTGTGGTATTTTAAACCTTGATTTTCTTCCTCTTGCCAATTTTATCAGATCCTTTCGATTTGAACATGAGCTACCACCCCTTTATTTTTGAAAGGAGGAGAGGTGGCGGTTTATGCCCATATTTATTTAATGAAATTAGAATTTATTCAAACCAATTAGCTATAATTGATTCAAACAAACATCCGAATGATTCAGATAGTCTATCTACTTCTAAGTCTCTTTATTCTTGAATTTCTTATTTACCAACTCTACAAAATCTCCAAAAATATCTGCAATTAATAATTTTAGAAATTCTATAACTAGATATAAATTGTATTCATTATATCTATAATGTACCCATATTATGGTAAGGTCTATTATTAATTATACGCTAGTAGTATCAATGGTTTAAGTATGTTTTTTAATGCTTTTAGATCATTTATAATTATAAGCTTGGATATTCTTCTTTTATTACTGATTCTACCACTTCTATTCCATTGGATAATATCTCGCCTGTTTCGTTATCTATAACTCCTAATCTATCATACCAACTCCTATAATTTATTTCCCTATATATTAACGTGGCAGAGCTATAGGGAACTCCACCACTACAATGGGGTAATTAATCCCATTCTAAGGTATTTCTTTTGATTACTGTGATCGCTACCTACAAACACTTCTTTATATAAAGAATCAAGTTAAACTCTTTATACAAATTTGTTATTATTTAGTGTCGAGAGTTTCACTAAAATTACATAAAAGTGAAATAATATGAACTTTTTATATTTGATGTAAGCTGTATAATATAAAGAACGGAATACATTTTTTTATAAAATGGCTCTAATAGTAAAATTAGTCTTCTTTTAAGATGTCATTTCCAAACTCTTCGATAAGTAATTTATCCCAGTAAAGTGCTTTTATAGGCTCGAATTCTTTTATAAGTTCTTTTCTAAAAGCATAATAAGTACACTTTGTAATTTTCATGCTGTGTCCTATGACTGTAGGATTTATCTTGTAGAATGCTATGTTGTTTAACTTTATTTTTTTAATAGCGTTGATAGCCACTAACTCTTTTTTTATATCAACCCATCTTCTAGGTGTAATCTCCAACACTTTCGCAATATCTTTATCTTTTATAATATTAATATTGTTTTTATATTGGATAGTATTGGCTGAAGACGTATATCTTACTACTAATTTAGAAAAACATTTATACGCTGTATCAGATAATGTATCTAAACAAGAGTTTAGTTTTTCTTTGTTAGCTGTATAATAGGTATCAAAGCTTTCATACTCTTTTAATTTAGATTTATTCAATATAGTTTTATTGTATTTTATTAATTCTTCTATCTCTTCAGAATTTATTTTTTCAGGCGTTTTATTATATTTAAATTGTAATTCTATTATCTTATTTTTAAACTCTTCTCTAATAACTGATTTGAATACTTCTATTCCATTATCAAATTTTTCACCTGTATCTTTATCAAAAACTCCTAATCTATCAATCTTACTCATTATTACCAACTCCTATAATTTATTTCCCTATATATATTAACGTGGCAGAGCTATAGGGAACTCCACCACTAAAACAGGATAGCTAATCCCATTCTAAACTTTATAATTTTTTTGCTCTCACTTACTGGCAGAGAATCTCCTAAATGGATATCTATTTTGATTAAAGAGATCGTTATCCTACAAGTACATCTTTTAAAGTTCCCTACTATTTGGCAAGGGTTCTCCATTTTTAACATTCTATTTTATTTTTGTATCCGACAATACTTACTTACGGTAAAACTTTAGTTTTATATTACCCCTTGACAAAATCATTTTTATAGTGTATAATATATAGTGAGACTGAAATAATCCAATCTCACCTAAAGGTTTCTCTTTATTCAAAAGGAAAACCAACAAACGACTTTGTACGGTAATACTCTTACATAAGATGTATATCACAAAACTATGCTTTAGTCAAGCAAAATTACAAGGAGATGATAAAATGTTAGGAAAAGTAAATGATATAATGGCTAAAAAATACACCACACAAGAAGAATATGAGTTTGTAATAAAAAAATATTCTAAGATAATTAATACAATTGTTTGGAAAATGACTAATTTTTCAGATGAAGATATGTCACAAGAAATGATGTTGAATTTTATAAAAGTTATTCCAAAGTTCGATCCATCTAAGAATGTAAAGTTCGTTACGTGGGCTAAAATAGTATTAGACAGAATTGCTTGGAGATATTTGTATGAGAAAAAATATAATGATGGTAGATTAAGTGAACGACACACACGTAATTTAAATAAATTATCATGTAAAGAATTTAGTGGTGATTTAACTGAAAAGGAAAAACTTGAACTACTCAAGTTAAGATTCTTGAGTGAATATGAAGAATACCATGTAGAAGAGTATAATAATTATGATTGTGTCAATGAAAATTATATTATAATTAAAGATGAGATAGATAGATTCATTAAAACCTTATCTGAAAAAGATAGATGTGTGCTAGATTTAACTATTAAAGGGTACGTATTAGAAGAAATAGGAATAAAACTTGGATTTTCAAAACAGTTCGCATCTATGAGACTTATCTCTATAAGAAAAAGGTTGGATAAATTTTTAAAAAAGATTGACAAATAAAACTACATGTGGTATACTTGTTTTGTAAGACAGTTAGAGGAGCTGAAAATCCTCACTTTTTTTACTAAGCAATGTATACAATGTAAACTAATATAAAGGAGATGATAGTTATGAAAGACAAAGTATTTAGTATACGTATAAATGGACAAGAGTTACAAGATGCTAAAAAAATCTGTAATAAAAATCAAACAACTTTACAAATACAGATTAGAGAATTTGTAAAGCGAATATGTGAGAATGAAAATAATTTATTAAGAGGAAAGGGTAATAAATGGAATTAGTAAAAGTACAAGAAAAGGAAAATGGAGAACAATTAATTAGTGCGAGAGAATTGTATGAATTTTTAGAATTAAAAGAAAGATTCAGTAAGTGGTTCGAAAGAATGCTGAAATATAGTTTTATACTTAATGAAGATTATACCCCGTACCAAATGGTACACCCCCAAAACAACCAAGAAATACAAGATTTTGAGTTAAAAATAGACATGGCAAAAGAACTATGTATGTTAGCCAAAAATGAAAAAGGTAAACAAGCTAGAAAATATTTCGTAGCAATTGAAAAAGCTTGGAACAGTCCAGATCTTATAATTGCACGTGCATTAATAGCCGCTAATGGTAAAATGTTGGAATATAAGAAAAACATACTTAAACTTGAAAACAAAATTGAGAAAGATAAGCCGCTTGTAGATTATGCAAAAGAGGTAGCTAATAGTTCTGACTCTATAGACATGGGAACATTTGCAAAACTTATAAAATTAGGAAATAAAACTTTAATAACTGGTAAAGGTCAGATAAGAATCGTCGAAAAACTTAAATCGGCCGAATAAGCCACTTTAAAACACCTACCCTACACATTATACCTCTAATCATATCAAGGGCGTTTAAATCAAATGTGGAAAAATACGAAGTCAATGAAATCAACGTGTTGCTGAATCGTTTTACTGAGATAAAACATAGAAGGGAGATCTGATTATGCCAAATAATATAGAAAGTTTAAAATTATCTTATGAACAAGTCGTTATGAGTGAAAAGGAGAAGATGGACGTACTTGAAAAAGAGAAGAGTATTTTATTAGTAGAGATAAAGAAAATTGAGA
>Ga0222701_1000269_pt1 | contig 21351 bp, 14 predicted proteins | sample AntAcemetage1502_FD_179825 | JGI IMG/M metagenome (GOLD analysis project Ga0222701, IMG submission 179825) | Saline water microbial communities from Ace Lake, Antarctica - #1502 | ecosystem: Environmental > Aquatic > Non-marine Saline and Alkaline > Saline | place: Antarctica: Ace Lake... | reverse complement strand
ATTGACGGAAAACCAAATTGCAAACCTATCTACAAACCAGAATTAGATCATCCTTGGAGAAAATTTCAATATTCTAATAAATTTTATCAAATGTCCAAGTAGGACATTTCTATTTCACCTTTACAAATAATTTAACAGGGTTGACAAAAATAGGCATATATGATAACATTTAGTAAATTATTTAAATTAAACAATTTTATACAATTTTATGGTTAAAAAATCAAGCAATCAAAGCTCTGAAGATTCTATTTTAGACAAAGTTATTGCCACAGAAAAAGCAAAAAACGGCTTTGATCCTAAAAAAGTAATATCAGAGATATTAAAAAACCTTAATGAAAGAGAAAAAGAAGTGCTTACTAAGCGCTATTCTTTGGATGGTGATAAAAAGGCTACTTTAGAAAAAATCGGCCAAAAATATGGCATTACTAGAGAAAGAGTTAGACAAATAGAAAATATTGCCATAAAAAAAGCTAAAGCTATTTCCGAAAAATTAGACCAAATAGAGGAGTTAAAAATTACAGCCAATAATTTATTAGATGAATATTTGGGTATTTTAGGTGAAAAAACTGTAATTAATAAAATATTGGACCCAGAAGCACAAGATTTGAAAAATTATTATATTACTAAATTTTTAATTACTAAATTATTAAATACATATTACGATATTAAAAAGGGAAACGAAGAATTTACAACCGCTTATTGTAAAAAGGATTATAATTTGGACGAATTTTATGATGCTATTAATAAAATTGTCCAAGTCTTTGAAAAAACTGAAGAGCCCGTATTAGAAAATAAATTATGGCATACTTATGAAAAAGAACCCGAAATCAATTTTGTTAACGATAAAATTAATGAAGACATTCTTTTAAATTATTTAATAGTAAGTAAAAAAATTAAAAAAAATCCTTTAGGCGAATTAGGGTTGGTAAATTGGAAAAGTATTACTCCTAAAAGAATGAGCCATAAAATTAAATTAATCATGAAAAATTTGGAAAGACCTCTCCATTTTAAAAAAATTGCCGAAGAAATTAATAAAATGAATTTTGATAAAAAAGTTGCCCATCCGGCCACTATTCATAATGAATTAATTTTAGATGACGATTATATTTTAGTTGGTAGAGGAATTTATGCTTTAAAAAATTGGGGCTATGAAGCCGGTAAGGTTTCTGACGTGGTCGAAAAAATTCTGAAAGAAAAAGGATCCCTATCCAAAAAAGAATTAATTGCCGAGGTTTCTAAAAGAAAAATTGTTAAAGACACAACTATTAACTTAGCTATTGTAAATAATAAAAATATTCAAAAAGATAAATCTGGAAAATATTATTTAGTTAAATAAATATACAATTATTATAAAAAGCATTCAATATATGTTATAATTTAATAGTGTTTTCTAACACTATTAAATTTTTTTTCAAACAAAAATAGTGTTATTTTGCTTTACACAAATAAAAACAAAAAATGGAAATAATAATAGACCTTAGTAGCATAACAAAAATTCTAGGGCCCAATCCCTTTGTTAATATAGCTAACCTTTTTATAAATGGCGGCTGGGTTGTTTTACTCATATCCTTGATATGGGCTTTTTATTTTGTCTATTTACATCATAAAAGAAAACAATATGTTAAAAATACTAAATTTACCCTTTTTGCCATAGATGTTCCCAAAGATAACGAACAAACAATAAAATCAGTAGAAGAACTTTTTAATACTTTGCACGGCACAAAACATGGAAGAACAATGTGGAATAAATATACTCAAGGCCATATACAATTATGGTTTAGTTTTGAAATAATCAGCATTGAGGGCTATATTCAATTTTTAATCCGCACTCCCTCTAAATTTAGTGCAGTTGTCAAATCTGCTGTTTATGCTCATTATCCAGATGCTGATATTACTGAAGTTGAAGACTATATGAGTTTAATACCTATGAATGCTAATGCTGAAAATTCTAAATATAGTGGCTGGGGTATGGAATATTATTTTTTAAAACCACAATATTTACCATTAAAAACTTATCTAAACTTTGAACATGCTTTAAGTAAAATATATGTTGATCCTTTAGCATCTTTGCTGGAAATAATGGGTAAAATCGGCCCTGGAGAATTTTTAGGCATTATGATTATGGCCGAACCCATAAATAGTGATGATATAGAAAAACCCGGTAAAAAGAAAATAGCAGATATAATGGGCCAAACATCTAATTCTAAAGATAATCTTTTTGATAAAATGATTAATACCTTTTTAAAGGGAATGAATAGCCTTAGTGAGGGCGTTTATCAACTATGGGGTGATATAGAAGAAAGTTCTGAAATGTCTCCAATGATGAAAACGCTCACTCCGGGTGAAAAAATTACTGTCGGGGCTATTGAAAATAAAATTGGAAAATTAAATTTTGAAGTAAGAATAAAATCATGCTATATAGCGCCCTGGGAAAAATTTGATGTATCAAAAGGAATTTATGGCATACAGGGAGCTTTTAAACAATTTAATGATTTAAATGCTCTTAAGGCAGAAAAAACCAAAGCTGAATATTTTTTTGTTAAAACAAGACGAAAATATTTAGTAAAAAGATTTTTAAAAAGATATACAGAACGCAATTTTTTTGAAAAAAAATACATTACTCTTTCTTCCGAAGAAATGGCCAGCATATACCATTTCCCACAAATATATGTTAGAGCCCCATTAATTAAAAAAGCGGAAACCAAAACAGTTGAGCCCCCTACTGATTTGCCTTTAGAAACTAACTTGGAATCTGAATTTATTAAAGACCAAGAAATAGCAAGAAAATTAGCAGAGCAAAAAATCATTGATTTAAATATAGACAATAAACAATTTGAATCAAAATTTGCCAAGGACAGGGACAAGAAAAAAGAATTTAAAAAGGAATTTATAAAAAAGGAATTAGAAGAAGACAAAAAGCCACCCGCAAATTTACCTACTGCAAAACAAAAAAATAAAAAAGGAAACTTAGAGCCTGCCCGCGATCGCGGGACGCGGCCAGGACCACCACCCAATTTACCATTAGCAGAATAAAATAAATACTTAATATAATGAATGACATCACTTTATTAGCCAAAACCGATTATAGGGGAGAATATAAAAAATTCGGTATTAGGCAGGACGACCGCCGGCGTCATGTTTATGTTATTGGAAAAACCGGCATGGGCAAATCCTGTCTAATAGAAAACATGGTTATTCAAGATATTCAAAACGGGCATGGAGTGGCCTTGGCTGATCCCCACGGTGATTTAGTAGAAAAAATTCTTAATTTTATACCTGCCAATAGAATTAATGACGTCGTTTATTTTAATCCCTCTGACTTTGAACATCCTATTGCTTTTAATGTTTTGGAAAATGTTGACGCTACTAAAAGGCATTTAATTTCTTCCGGGCTCTTGGGTATATTTAAAAAAATCTGGGCTGATTCCTGGGGACCACGTTTAGAATATGTTTTAAATAATGCTATTATGGCTTTATTAGAATATCCTGACTCAACTTTATTAGGTATCATGCGTATGTTGGTTAATAAAGAATATCGTCAGAAAGTTGTGCACCAAATTAGCGATCCAGTGGTCAAATCATTTTGGATAGATGAGTATGAAAAATACCCTCAAAAGTTTCAAGCCGAAGTTATTGCTCCTATTCAAAACAAAGTCGGAAGATTTTTATCTACACCTCTAACTAGAAATATAGTCGGTCAAGTTAAATCAAGTATTAATATTAGAGACATCGTTGATAACCGAAAAATATTATTAATGAATCTTTCCAAGGGTAGAATCGGCGAAGATAATTCCGCTTTATTAGGAGCAATGATTATTACCAAAATACAATTGGCTATCATGAGTAGAGTAGATATGCCAGAAGAAGAAAGAAAGGACTTTTGTTTATATGTTGATGAATTTCAAAATTTTGCTACAGAATCTTTTGCAAACATCTTATCTGAAGCCAGAAAATATAGATTAAATTTAGTAGTGGCTCACCAGTATATAGAACAATTAGAAGAAAGTGTAGCTGCGGCTATTTTTGGAAACGTTGGTACTATAATAGTTTTTAGAGTGGGAGCTGGGGACGCCGAATTTCTAGAAAAAGAATTTTTACCCTATATAACTCAGGAGGACTTAGTTAATTTAGCAAAATACAAAATATATATTAAATTAATGATTGATGGTATTTCTTCTAATCCTTTTCAGTCCTTAACACTGCCACCGGTACCCATGCCAGAAGATGGAGTAGAAATTATGGAAAAAGTAATTCGGGTTTCTAGAGAAAGATATACTACTCAAAGAGAAATTGTAGAACAAAAAATATTAAAATGGAGCGGAAATTTAGAAAATGATATTGTTGGTCAAGAAGAACATTCTGAAAAAAGAAAAAATCCCACTTCTCGAAAAACAGCAAAAAAATCAGAAAACTTTAAATCAGATGATGGATTAACAAAAACAAAATGTGACGAATGCGGCAAAGAAATTTCTGTTCCTTTTGAACCAGACGGCATTAGACCAGTTTATTGCAATGACTGCTTTGCTAAAAAGAAAGGGGAACAAGAATTAGAAAAACAAGCTAAAAAAATTACTTTAGAAGACGCCTTTAAGCCCAATAATGAAAATCCAGCGGAAGAAAAAGATGACGATGACGAAAATTATGAACCATTACATAAAGAGAGATAAGCGACTCTAATCCCCGAATACATCCGAATAATCCGAATTCGGGTCATTCGGGCATTATTTGGATAATTCGGATCGAGTTAAAATAATATATTAATATCACTTTAACGATGAATATAAACAATAAAATTAGACAATTAATTCTTGACATTAAAAACCTTAAAATCCAAGGTGCTACAAATGTATGTATTGCTAGTTTGGATATTTTAAAATTAGCTTCTGAACAAAATAAAAATTTACCCTTAAAACAATTTATTTTAAAAACAAAAAAAATTGGAATTAAAACAAGCCTAATAAGAGCAACTGAGCCAATGGCTCAAAATGCTGTTAAATATGTCTTTTATAATCTAGAAAAAACAAAACTTACCAATAGCAATCAAGCCCTGCAATTAATTAATAAATATGCTGATGAGTTTATCCAATTATTGAGGCACAACAAAAATAAAATTACAAAAAATGGCCAAGCTCTTATAAAACAAAATGATAAAATTCTAACCCATTGCCACTCTTCGTCTGTTGAAAAAATATTAATTAGTTCTAAAAATAAAAAAATAGAAGTCTATAATACTGAAACAAGACCATTATTTCAAGGCAGAATCACAGCTCAAAATTTAACAAAAGCTGGGATTAAAACCACAATGTTAGTAGATTCAGCTGCTGATTTTTTTATTTCTAAACATTCAGGCAAAAATTTAATGATGGATAAAGTAATAATCGGATGCGACTCAATTTCATGGAATGGTTCAATAGTTAATAAAATTGGCTCTTATGGAATTGGGCTTTCTTGTAAATATAATAAAGTGCCTTTGTATATAGCAGGTAATTTATTAAAGGTTGATTCTGATAATATTGTAGATATTGAAATTAGAGAGGATTCTGAGGTTTGGCAAAAAAAAGACAAAAATCATTTCGATATTATAAATTTCGCCTTTGATTATATTCCAGCTGAATTTATTACAGGAATTATTTGTGAATTTGGAATATTAAAGCCAAATGAAGTTAAAAAAGCAGTGCTAAAAAACTATCCGTGGCTGATGAAAAAGTAGAAAGTATAAAGGAGAAAGGTGGGTGAAAAAATAAAAAAACCTATCTGGTGCGCATAGAAAAAATCTAGAGGCGTGATAGGTATTGATATGTTTATTATATACATTATATATATAGTAGTCAAGTAAAATTTCTATTTATAATTATTCATTATGAAAAAAATAAACTAATATATTAAATAAATTTAAATATATGTCATCAAAATTTATAACCAATAATAAAGAGCAAAATTTAAAAAAACGTATTATTGAATTGATTAAGAACAGTGAAGAAATGCAATTTTTGGTCGGTTTCTTTTATTTTTCCGGAATCAGAGAATTATACGAAGGGTTAAAGTCAAATCCGAATATTGTAACTAAGGTTTTAGTTGGTTTAAGTGTTGATTATTCTAATTTTGGTCTGATTGAATTTTCGGAAAATGAACAACTATCAGATGAAGAAAAGACATACAAATTTTTTGAATCAATAAAAAAATCAATTAATACAGAAAATTTTGATATAAAAGAATTTTATGAGCAAGTACGTTTTTTTATTAAACTTATTCAAAAAGATAAGCTTATTATTCGTAAAACCTATAAACCCAACCATGCAAAGCTTTATCTTTTTAAACTTGATCAAAGTCAAGTCGGTAATAAAAAATTATTTATAACCGGTAGTAGTAATTTAACAAAGGCCGGACTTTCTACTCAAGATGAATTCAATGTTGAAATTGGCGATTATGGTTTTGAAGATGCTGAAAAATATTTTGATGAGCTTTGGGGTGAAGCAGTAAAAATCACTGAATATGATGACACAAAAAAGAAACTTATTGAGATAATTGAAAAAGATACATTGGTTAAAGAAGTTTCGCCATTTGAAGCCTTTTGTTTGGTTTTAAAAACCTACATTGATTCATTTGAGCAAAAAGAGATTGGCGAATCTTTAATCAAAATAATGGAAGAAAATGGTTATAAACCATATCAATATCAATTGGATGCCGTAAGGCAAGCACTATCTATAATTGAAAATAATAATGGTGTTATTGTGGCAGATGTAGTCGGGCTTGGAAAAACTATTATTGCTTGCGCCATAGCCAAACAACTCAAGAAACGAGGCATTGTTATTTGCCCGCCCGGAATTATCGGTGATAGAAATAAAAATTCTGGGTGGAAAAAATATCTTGAAGAATTCGGGCTTTATGATTGGGAAGTATGGTCTCGTGGTGATTTAAAAAATACCCTGGAATTTGTTAAAAAAGCAAAAGATCTTGAGGTTGTAATTGTTGATGAGGTTCATTGGTTTAGAAATCAAGACACAAAAAATTATGAACTTCTAAAAAATATTTGCCGAGAGAAACAAGTCGTTTTGCTAACCGCTACTCCATTTAACAATCGCCCCGGAGACATTCTTGCTCTGCTTAAGTTATTTATTACGCCTAAAAAATCATCTATTACTTTGGAAAGCAATCTTGTTGATCAATTCAAGGGTTTTAAGGGCATCTTTGACCGTCTTGGTTTTATAAAGAAGCACTGGAATTCGTCAGATAATACAAAAAGAGCTAAGGCGCAAAATTATTACAAAGGATTATTTGAAGAGGATAAAATAGATTTGAAAAAAGTAGCCGGAAAAGCACGTTATCTCGCAAAGCAAATAAGAAATGTTATTGAACCAGTGACAATCAGGCGTAATCGTTTGGATTTACAAAATAATCCGTTTTATAAAAATGAGGTAGAAAATCTTTCAGAGGTGGCAAATCCTCAAGAATGGTTTTTTGAATTAACCAAAGAACAGTTGGAATTTTATACTGAAATTATTGAAAATTATTTTGGCGATCCAGATGGTGGTGGAAGATTTAAAGGAGCTATTTATCGCCCTTTTGAATATGAAAAAGGTATTAAAGAAGAAATGAGCGAAGATGATAATCGTCAATTCCAACAACAACGAAACTTGTTTGACTTTATGCGACGATTATTGGTTAAGCGTTTTGAAAGTTCCTTTGGCTCATTTGAACAAAGTATTGAAAATTTCAAAAAAATTACTAGAGATAGCCAAAAATTTATTAATAAAACCGATGAGTATATTTTAGATCGCACTCTCTTAGAAAAGATCTATGAACTCGATGCTGATGAAATTGAAAAGTATTTACTTGAGTACGAAGAAAAAATTAATAAAGGAGAATATCCAAAAAATCATAAGCGTTATAAGCTTAAAGATTTTAAGTATAAGGATAAGTTTATTTTTGATCTGGAATCAGATTTGAAATTATATGATGAAATCTTATCTAAATTATCCGAGCTGGATTTGGTAAAAAACGATCCAAAAACAGCTTGTCTTGTTGAACACATAAAAGAAGAATTTGCCAAAAAACCAAATAAGGGCGAACCCAAACGAAAAATTATTATATTTTCCGAATATATTGATACAGTGCGTTATTTAGAGAAAGCGCTGGAAAAACACTATAGCGACAAAATGTTGGTAGTTGCAGGTAATTTATCAGCATCGAAGATAACTCAAATTAACAAAAACTTTGACGTGTCATATCCAGATCAAGAGAATGATTTTGAATTATTGTTGTCTTCTGACAAGATTTCGGAAGGTTTTAATCTTAATCGCGCCGGTATGGTCATCAATTACGACATTCCGTGGAATCCGGTGCGTGTTATTCAGCGATTGGGGCGCATCAACCGTATTAGCAAAAAGGTTTTTAGCGAGCTTTATATCGTGAACTTCTTTCCGTCCGAAAAAGGCGCAGAGCTGGTGCAATCCCGCGAAATAGCCGCTAACAAGATGTTCCTTATCCATACCGCGTTGGGCGAAGATTCAAAGATTTTTGATATAGACGAAGAGCCGACTCCAGCTGGTTTATTTAATCGTGTTCAACAAAATCCTGATAAGTTGGAAGAAGAAAGTTTTTATACCAAAGCGCTTAATGAATTTTTAAAAATAAAGAAGAAAAAACCGGAATTAATAGAAAGCCTCAAAAAATTTCCGCCAAGGATCAAGGTTGCAAAGCAAGGCAAAGAAAATGAGCTTTTAGTATTTTTTAAAAAGGGCCGATTATATGTTAGTGGCGCTCAAACAGATATGGAAAAAATAGAGCCATACCAAACTGTTTTTGAAGATGTGTTTGAAAAAGTAGTATGCACATCAGAAGAGAAGATGCTTAATTGGAATACAGATAAATTTTGGCAAGCCTATGTGGCAATTCAAAATTATAAAGATTTTCGTTTAGGTACAACCAGCGAGCAGAGCCTAGAAATGAAAGCCTTAAACAATCTAGATTTTCTAATCAGAAATAATAATGAAAAACTGATGCCTCACAAGGATTTTTTACGAACGCTTAAAGAAGATATTTTGAGTTATGGCACTTTGGCTGATTATACTTTGCGCCGGATTGCCAATTTTAAAGAAGACCGTATTAAAGACATTTATGAATTAAAAGATGAGATAGGAGAGGATTATTTGATTAAAGAAAAAAATCGTCAGAAAGACCAGAAAAAGGAAATTATTATAGCCATTGAGAATAAAAAACTATGAGCGAAGCCAAACAAATACTAGAAACGATAATCAACGATTTTTCGACTGAAAAACTCAGCCGTTTTTTTCGTGAAAAAAGCCGGCAATTTGTTGCTCGCGAAGAAAGTTACGCACGCTATAACGATGATGATTTCAGAAATGGCATCAAACTGGGCGAGATTAACTTTCCGGATAATGACAGCTTGCTTGTTTGTGCTTTTGAAGTAAAAAAAGAATTGTCTGAGCGTACTGGTAAAAAAGCGCAGTATGATAAAGCCAAAGCAATTTTAAAAGCGACAGAAAATCAAACATATTCAGCCAGCATTTTTATTTTTTATGATGCCAATGGCAATTTTCGCTTTTCGCTTGTGTATCCTGAATCAATCGGCACTCGCCGGCAATGGAATAATTTTCGTAGGTTTACTTATTTTGTGGGAAACGACCTAACTAATAAAACTTTTCTTCAAAGAGTTGGTGAGGGTAATTTTGATTCGTTGGAAAATATGAAAGATTCGTTTTCGGTAGAAAAAGTGACTAAAAAATTCTTTGATGAATTTAGAAAGATATTTGACAAAACAAAACAAGAATTTGAGAAAACCAACAAAAACACAGTTTGCTTGTGGCTAAAAGATAAATACTCAGAAGATGATTATAAAGAGCAAATAAACAAATTTACTTTTACTTTTTTGGGGCGTATTATTTTTCTTTATTTCTTGCTTCGTAAGGGTTGGATAGAAAACCAAAAAGATTACATCAGAAAAATAGCAGAAGACAACACAAAATTAAATTTATATTTAAACATTTTCCAGCCTTTATTTTTTGAAGTATTCGCCAAAAAAGAGGACGAAAGAACTCGAGAAATAAAAAATCAATATAAGGACACCCCTTATCTCAATGGCGGACTTTTTGAACGAAGTGAATTGGAAAGTGCAATGGATAAGTCGGGCATTTTTGTTTTTTTTAATGATGAATTCATTCGCGAAATAATTTTAAACTTTTTTGAGGCTTATAATTTTACCGTTGATGAAAATTCACCAGACGACCAGGAAATTTCAATTGATCCAGAAATGCTCGGCAAAGTATTTGAGAATACACTAGCAGAAGAAGAGCGAGGCAAAAAGGGCACTTTTTATACTCCAAGAGAAGTTGTTCATTTTATGGTTAAAGATTCATTGTGGCAATATTTGAAAAACGAAACCGATATTACCCCAGAGCTTATTCACGAATTTATCTATCATGAAGATTTTGATTTAGACGCGTTGCCTAAGGATAAAATTCGCCAAATTGATTTGAAATTAGAAAATATTAAAATACTTGATCCGGCGGTTGGTTCAGCGGCTTTTCCAGTGGAGATGATGCAGGTTTTAGTAAAAATCCGTAAACGCCTTAATGTAAGGGTAGGAAAAAACGTCAACGAAGTTTCACTTAAAAAAGATTTTATCAAAAATAATTTATATGGCGTGGATATTGATCCGTCGGCAATTGAAATTGCCAAACTGCGCTTGTGGCTGGCCTTGATAGTGGACTATGAAAAATTCGAAGCCGAACCATTGCCAAATCTGGATTTTCAATTCCGAGTTGGTAATTCCTTGCAGGAAAAAATAGACGACATTGATATTTTTAAAGAAGATATTCTCAGACAGCAAGGATTTTTTAAAGATGAATCCGAATATGAAAAGATGAAAAGCAAAATGATTAGCATTAAAGACAAATTTTACATTGCCAGAAACGAAGCTGAAAAAAGAAAACTTAAAAAAGAATTTGACGACCTCGAACATAAATTAATACAGGCAGTATTAAAAAAATATAGCGATCAATTTGAATCGCAAATCGATAATGTTGGCACTTTGGTAAGAGAGCAAAAAAATGCAAAGATTCAAAAAGAAATTGAAAAAACATTAGAAAAGATTGCAAACATAGAACAAAAGGTCAAAGACGGCACTTATAAATTATTTAAACCAGACTTTCATTTTTCCGAGGTTTTTGATCGCAAGAATAAAAATGGCGAAAAAATTGGCGGTTTTGATATTGTCATTGGCAATCCGCCGTATGGCGTTAAGGTGGAAGATAATATTAAAAAATGGCACTGTCTGGGAAGCAAGGATAGCTATGGTGTTTTTATTTCAACTGCCCTTAAAAGATTTTTAAAGCCCGGCGGAGTTTTGTCTTATATTGTTTCTGACACTTGGCTTACTATTAAGACACACAAACCTTTGCGCGAGCAAGTTTTAGCAAAACAACTGCATAAAATTGTCCGCGTGCATCAAGATTGCTTTGAAGCGACTGTTAATGCTTGCGTAATGAGCTTGACCAACAGTCCGGACAATAATAGCAAATTGCTTACCGCTGATCTGACTAATATCTCTACTCGCAAAGAGGTTGAAGAAATGCGAAGCAAGCTGTATCATTTGGCGGATTTTATCGGTCAATCCACCCCAAAATTCGCGGTTTATGAATATAATCAGGATTTAATCAAAACTAATTCCAATATTCCGATTTTCGTCGGCAGTCCGAAATTGTTTGCGTTGATGAATAACACGACTTGTCAGACGCAAGAAAAGGAAATTGAAGGGAAAACTGTAAAAGTTAGGCAGATAAAACTTAATAGTAAAACCATTGCATTGGTGAGGTTCGGCGATATTGCGGAAATTCGTCAAGGATTGGCAACTGGCGATAACCATTCTTATCTTTTTCAAAATCCGCAGGCGCGCGGAAGTTATAAAAGCATTGTTGAATATAAAAAATATCTTTTAACCGGAAGAGATTTGAAAAAAATAGCCATGAACGACAATTTGCGTTTAAAAATCATTGAAAAAGGATTCCATAAATCAAAAAATGAAAAGATTTTTGACGAAAATTTGTGGTTTGACGGCAGATATATTGTGCCCTATGACAAAGGTGGCGAAAGCGACACCGAAACTGGCTGGCTACCAAATTATTATGTGCCGACTAATTATTTTATTGACTGGAGTCAACAAGCGATAAAGCGAATGAAAACTCTCACAATTGGTCAACGCGATGGGACGAGCCGAATGGAAGTTGCTGGTGTATTTAGAAATACCGGGTATTATTTTAAAAAAGGTATTACTTTTTCTATTACCGGGATATATGCGCCATCGTTTAGAATGAATTCAATAGGCATTTTTGATGTAAAAGGTTCTTTTATCAAGCCACCATTTAATACGAAATTCGTATTAGGAATATTAACATCAAAAATTATAAAAATTATTTCAAAATTATTTATTTATAATTGCGTTGATATGCAGGTCGATGCTATAAAAGAAATTCCTTTTTGTGTCTTGGAAGACGAAAAAACATCTAAATTAGTAAGCCAAATTATAGAAAAACAAAAACAAAATCCCCGTTATGATTATATGAGCAATGAGCAAAAAGAAATTGATAAATTGGTTTATGAAATGTATGGATTAAATCGTGATGATATTCGTGAAGTAGAATATTGGTATGCTCGTAGATATCCAAAATTAGCGAGGTTTTGCGATATTGATCAAACAAACCAAAGCCCGCGAATACGAAAATCAAATTGATCAGCTTGTTTATAAACTCTACAATCTCACGCCGGAGGAGATTGGGGTTGTGGAAAAAAATTAACAAAATCCCGTTTGCTATTGACGGGATTTAAATCGTCTGATATTATGTAAATGGTTATAAGCTATCATAAAATAATATGAATAAAGAATTAACACAAAAACAATTAAAAGTTTTTTCTGCAATCAAAGAATTTATAAGCAAAAAAGGATTTTCGCCTACTTTTGAGGAATTAAGAAAATTACTTGCAAAAAAAGGAATGAAACTAAAGAGCAACAATAGTTTAGTTCAATATATTAGTGTATTGGAAGAAAGAGGGTTTGTGCAAAATTTTAAGAAGGTAAGAGGTATAAGATTATTAAACGAATCGGTTAAAAATTTTATTGCTGTACCGTTATTAGGAAACGCAAATTGTGGCGAGGCTTTAAGTTTCGCCGATGATTATATTGAAGATTACATCAATATTTCTAAAGAATATATTAAAGAAAACCAAAATGATTATTTTTTTGTTAAGGCAGTGGGTGACAGTATGAATAAGTCAAAGATTGATAATGGCGATCTGGTATTAGTAAAAAAACTACAAGAAAAACCACAATTTGGTAATATTGTTGTAGTTGCTATAAACGGATTAGGAATAATTAAAAAATTTCAAGAAATTAATGGAGTGCCAGTTTTGCTACCTAATTCTACAAATACAAAACATCAACCAATAATTTTACACTCTGAAGATCAAATCAATATTTGCGGTAAGATTGAAAGAGTGTTTAATTTTTCAGCTATGGAAAAATAAGTCGGATTTTCCTAAGGTTGATTTTAATAATTAAGACCGAAAGGTTGTTAAAAGGGAAACTATATGACAGAATTTTACAGATTTCCAGAAGATATAAATAAAGCACCAAATTCTGAAGGAGTTTATCTGTTATCAAAGAATGCTTTAGAAAGTGGAATTGTTTATGCTGGCAGAGCTGATGATCTTAATCAAAGATTGTCACAACATCCAGACCCAGAAAACCCTTGTCTCCAAAAGAAAGATATAAGTTATTTCGCTTATGAAGTAACTAGTAATTCTGAAAGTAGGGAGCAGGAATTGATCGATAAGTACGATCCAGAATGTAATCGTACTAACTAAAAAAGAACGGCTTGAGCGTGTGATAAAGTCTATCCACGCTCAGTCGTCCTTCTCACTAATTTAATTATAACCCAATTAAATCATATGTCAAAATTAACTAAAAAAATAAGGCCAACCGAAAATAATTTATCACAAATTCCAAATCAATCAGGAGTATATTTGTTATATAGAGGTGATTCAGATCCTTATGTCGGAAGTGCTGAAGCAGGCAGATTACAAGAAAGAATAAAAGAGCAAATAAACCAAAAAAGAGGAATAACAAGCATAAAATATAAACCGACAACAAGCAAACGGGAGGCATTGGATTTAGAGAAAAAATATAGAGATAAATATAATCCTGATCAAAAATATATTTGAGAATGATACGCCAAGCAGTGAAAACAAAAAATCAATTTTCACGGCGATTTTTGTTACAATAAAACCATTAACAAATAAAATCAAATCCTAAAAAAGAAAAAAGACAATCCGGAAGCGGATATAACGGATTTGGAGAAAAAAATTGATGAGATGGTTTATGAGCTTTATGGATTAACAGAGGAAGAGGTTAAGATTGTTGAAGAGAGTTTTAAAAAATAATTTTACTTAAACTTAAAAAAATAATATGCAAGATATTATATGCCCGCATTGTAAAAAAGCTTTCAAAGTCGATGAAGCCGGATTTGCAGATATACTTAAGCAAGTTCGCGACCATCAGTTTGAGAAAGAATTACATGAGCGGTTAGAAATAGCAGAAAGAGAGAAATCCAATGCCGTCAAACTCGCCGAGTCTAATCTTAAAAATACCTTACAAGAGGAATTTGCAAAAAAAGAATCCGAAATTGCCGAAATGAGGTCAAAGATTGACAAAGCAGAAGTCGAGAAAAAACTCACCGTCACGGAAGCGGTTAAAAAAATCGAAAAGGAGCGTGATGGTCTCGTCAGCGAGCTGAAAAGTAAAGAGACCGAGAAACAACTATTTGAAAAATCCATACAAGAGCAGTTTTCCGCGAAGCTTAAAACCAAAGATGACATCATCAAAATGAAAGACGAAGAAATTGCGCTTCGTAAAGATATGAAATTGAAACTCAGCACCAAAATGGTCGGAGAAACTTTAGAGCAACATTGTGAAGTTGAATTCAACAAACTTAGAGCTACCGCTTTTCAAAATGCGTACTTTGAAAAAGACAATGACTCCAAAACTGGCAGTAAAGGTGATTATATTTATCGCGAAATTGATGAGGCTGGCAATGAAATAATTTCCATAATGTTCGAAATGAAAAATGAAAGTGATGAGACTGCTACAAAGAAAAGAAACGAAGATTTTTTTCGCAAACTTGATAAAGATCGTACAGAAAAGAAATGTGAATATGCTATTCTTGTTTCACTTTTGGAGGACGAAAATGAACTATACAACACTGGTATTGTCGATGTTTTTCATAAATATCCAAAAATGTATGTAGTTCGCCCACAATTTTTCATTCCCATAATAACATTGCTACGCAATGCAGCTATGAATTCTATGAAATATAAATCAAAGTTAGCTGTAGTAAAAGCACAGAATATTGATGTAACTAACTTCGAAGATCAGCTCAATGACTTTCGTGACTCGTTTGGTCGTAACTATCGACTAGCCTCTGAAAAATTCAAAACTGCTATCGATAATATTGACAAATCTATTACCCAGCTACAGAAAACAAAAGAAAACCTCCTGCGATCTGAAGACAATTTAAGAATTGCAAACAATAAAGCAGATGAACTAACAGTTAAAAAATTGATTCGTGGTAATCCTACTATGACAGCTAAGTTTTCGGAACTTTCCGATACTGATAAACCAATATAAATTCAAAGGTAAATCATTAAAATAATTTTTTCAAAGATCACTTCTAATGAGGTGATTTTTTTGTTTACCTTTCAAAAATATGTTATAATAACAGTATTAACAACTGAATAAGTATTTATCAAGAGTGGTGATGAGAGAAATGGCTCAATGACTCACCCAGCAACCCTTAAGCTAACGACTTAAGAAGGTGCTAAATCCATTCCCTCTGGGGAAGATAAAAATTGTTATTTTTTTAATTCTTACTCTTTCCCTTTGGAAGGAGTTTTTTTAATTAATAAAAAAGAAAGGAAACAAAATTATGGAATTAAACAAAAATGAATCAATTGATAAAAAATTAAATGGTTTCGTAGGTTATGTTCCCTACAAATTAATAGTAGAGAAAAAACCAGAACTATCTGTTTTTCCACTTAATGTTCTAATGGCTAGATACACTATGAGAGAGGGTGCTAAAGTTCTAGCTAATGTTCTCTATGAACCAGATTTATCTAGTTTTAAAGTCAATGACGACAAAACTATTAGTATGAATTATCCTAACCGTTATGATAAAAAATACTATTTAAAAATGATCATAGGTAAAGATTATAAGTTTAGAGAGTGTATAAAATACAAAGATGATAAAAATATAGGAAGAACCCATGGAATTATAGATATTAAAGATGAAAAGAAAAGTTGGCATATGTTTTTTCACCATTTAGCTTTGTTGGGTTTAGATAATGGAGAACATTGTTCATTTTTAAATCTTGAATCTTAAATATTCTGTTTGCTAAAGATAACTCTTAATACTACAATTAAAGTATCTATTAAATATTAATTAAAAAAATAAATTTATGTCTAAACTTTTCCCAACTTTTGGAAAAATATTAAAAATGAGGTTTAGTTTTAAAAAAATCTTAAAAAAATTAGTGATTATAATGATTGTTTTAGCGGCCCTTATCATAGTTAAAGATGAAATAGCATATCAATTTGGAGATTATGCAGATGATTATTATTCAGACGATTATTATGAAGATGAATTTGGCGGAGATGGTTATTGCATGGAAGGAGAAAATGTCGCAGGTATTACGATAAAGAGTGATTTATATACATATGTTGACGAGCCAATAGAAGAAGATTCTGAATCTTATACAGCTACAGCTTCTGAAAATATTGTTTATTATATTAATGAAGCTGAAAATGATTCTAATTTTAAAGCTATAATATTAGAAATAGATTCTTGGGGAGGAGAAGCAACTGCAGCTAAAGAAGTAGCAGATGCTTTAAAACGCGCTAAAAAACCAACAATAGCTTTAATTAGAGAATTTGGATTGTCGGCAGCATATTGGGCAGCCACTGGCGCAGATATTATTTTTGCTAACACAACTTCTAATGTCGGAAGTATTGGGGTTACAATGTCTTATTTAGATTATTCTCAACAAAATGAACGAGATGGTATAACCTATCAACAAATTTCTTCCGGTAAATTTAAAGATACTGGCGATCCAGATAAAAGATTAAACTGGGAAGAAAAACAATTATTGCAAAGAGATACTGATTTATTAAATGAAATATTTATTTCAGAAGTAGCTCTTAATCGTGGTATGGAAATTAGTGAGGTGGAGAAATTAGCTGATGGTTCATCTATGCTCGGCCAAATGGCTTTAGATAAGGGTTTGATAGATAAACTTGGCGGAGAGCATGAGGCGTTAGAGTATTTAGAGGAGATATTAGGGGGAGATGTTGGTATTTGTTGGTGATAATAAAAAGTTAAACATCATATCTATTTTTGACAGGAATAATATTAAAGCATATATTTAGAATAAGTATTAGAAAATTAGCAAAAATTTAATAAGAAAAAATTATAAAATGAAAGCAATTTTTGAAAAATTTAATAAGAAAATGACTCAATTATTAACTGGCTTTTAAAATTGAGTAATCTGGTAGAAAAATATAGTATCGATACTAAAGAAATGGGATTTCCTGAAAATTGGAAAAAAATATAATTCAAATTAAAAAATGAATAAAAAAATTGCTCTTGACGAACAATATTTAAAATAAAAACCCCTTGCGGGGAGTGAACCTAATTAAGTTGTTTTGCTACGGCTCATTAAACCACGATGTGGCGAAGCACCATAGACCCTTAATATAGGATTTATCACTAATTGAATTATAACAAATAGTTATCCACAGGTCAAATTTTTTATATAAATAATTCAAAATATTAAAACAAATTTAACCCATAATTTAATCCCCAAAAAACCCTAACACCTAATCCCATGAAAAAATCATTTGTTAATCTAAAATACAAACCGTACAAAGACGACATTGTCGCCACTTATAGAATTGAATCTAAATTGAGTTTGAGAAACGCAGCCATTGAAGTAGCCAAAGAATCATCTATTGGCACCTGGACAAAACTAAGCACTTTAAATCAAAAAATTTTTGATAAATTGGCTCCACAAATTTTTTATTTAAATAATAAATCAAAAATAGCAAAAATTGCTTATCCTATTGAAGTTTTTGAATTAGGAAATATTCCCCAATTACTTTCTGCTTTGGCCGGAAATATTTTCTCCATGAAAGCAATTGATAAATTAAGATTAGAAGATTTAAGCTTATCTACAAAATATATTAATTCATTCCAGGGTCCAAAATTCGGCATCAATGGAGTTAGAAAAATTATTGGAATAAAAAATAGACCAATAATTGGTTCAATCATAAAGCCAAAGGTGGGATTAACTGCCAAACAACATGCTAAATTAGCTTTTGATATTTGGACTAACGGCATCGATATAGTTAAAGATGATGAAAATTTAACCAGCATGTCTTTTAATAAATTTGAAGTTAGGGTAAAAGAAGTAATGAAAATCAAAAGAAGGGCTGAAAAAGAAACCAGCCAGAAAAAAACACATGTTTTTAACATTACAGCCCCCATGGATTTAATGTTAGCTCGAGCTAAATTAGTAAAAAAACACGGTGGTAAATGCATAATGGTGGACTTAGTTTCTGTTGGTTTAGACAATGTTCAGGTTTTAAGAAAATTAGATTTGGGAATGATTATTCATGGCCATCGAGCTGGTCATTCAATGTTTTCCCGTAACTCTCAACATGGAATGACTATGTTGGTTTTGGCTAAATTAGCACGCTTAGCTGGCATAGATCAATTACACACTGGAACTGTGGTAGGTAAAATGGACGGAAGCAAAGAAGATGTCATTAACATTAATCAGAGTTTAAGAGAGGACGCCGGCATTAATAGGGTTTTAAGAGAAGACTGGGGTAAAATCAAACCAACTTTACCAATTGCCTCTGGTGGTTTGCATCCTGGCCTGGTTAAAAAATTAATTCAAATTTTGGGCCCAGATATAATTATAAATTTCGGCGGTGGATTACATGGCCATCCCAATGGTTCAATTGCTGGTGCCCGAGCTTGCTGGCAGTCGGTAAAACTTGCTATTGACAAGGAAGCCAAGAAAAAACCTACCGTAGGTTTCGATCAAAGATCTCGAGCTGAGTCGAGAGACCGAAGTGGAGAAAAAGAATATTTTCAGGATTATTATGATGCTGTGAGATATTGGAGCTAGAAGTTAGTAACTTGTCCCGCGAAGCGGGATCCCACAACAATTATATTGTAAATAGAGGCGAGATAATCCGTAACTTGCCTGCCCGCCATTGGCTCCCGCCTGCCATGACTGCCGTCAATGGCATGTCGGGCAGGTCGCCATAGGCGATGGCAGGCGGGCGACTTGAAACTTGCTACTAATTAACTTGCAACTAATATGCAAATTTCCTTCCATGGTGCCTGTCAAGAAGTTACAGGCGCCTGTACATTAATTCAAACTACCTGCCCTCGCCAGGGCTTCGGCGGGCAGAAAAACTGTAATTTTTTAGTTGATTGCGGGATGTTTCAAGGATCGCAAAATTCCCAAAATAAAAATAAAGCTAGTTTTGGTTTTAATGCTAAAAAAATTAATTTTGTTTTATTAACCCATGCTCATATTGACCATTGCGGACGTTTGTTGAAATTATTTCAACAGGGTTTTTCGGGAAAAATATATTCCACTGAAGCTACAAAAGATTTAACTCAAATTATCCTTTTAGATTTCGTTAAAATAAATCAAAGAAAAAATCAAAACGGGCAATACACAAATAAAGATGTTGAAAAAGTTATTAAGTCCTTTCGTCCTTTTATCTATAATAAAAAAATAAAAATTACTTCTAACATTAATATTAGAATGAAAGATGCTGGGCACATTTTAGGCTCCTCTATTTTTGAAGTTTGGATTAAATATTTAAATAGTACTGAAAAAAAATTAGTTTTTTCCGGCGATCTAGGAAATCCACCAGCTCCAATTATTAAAGATCCTGAATTTATAGATAAAGCTGATATCCTTTTTATTGAATCAACTTATGGCGGGAGATTGCATGAACCCAAAGAAATCGGCAAGGAATTATTAAAAGACAGCATTTTTAGGACAATTCAAAATAAAAGCACCTTGATATTGCCTGTTTTTGCTTTAGAAAGGTCGCAAGAAGTATTATATGAACTTAATTATTTGGTGGAAAATAAAATTATACCTCAATTGCCGATATTTTTTGATAGCCCCCTGGCTATTGATGCTGTTAAAATATATAGAAAGCATAAAAATTTATATGATCAAGAAGCTCGCGGTTTAATAAATTCTGGAGATGATATTTTTGATTTTCCAAATTTAAGATTTACAAAAACCAGAGACCAATCAATAAAAATAAACACTAGCATACCACCTAAAATAATTTTAGCTAGTAGTGGTATGTGTACGGGCGGAAGAATACCCCACCATTTAAAACGCTATTTAGAAAATCCTAAAAATCATGTTTTAATAATGTCTTTTCAGGCCCAAGGGACCCTGGGTCGAGAATTAATTGAAGGAGCTAAAAATGTCATTATTAATGATCAAATGGTTGATGTTAATTGCCAGATATCTCAAATCAATTCTTATTCTGCTCATGCCGACCATAATCAATTACTAAGCTGGATTCATCAAATTGAGGGCTTAAATAAAATATTTATTATGCATGGCGAAGCTCAAGAAAACCGAGCTTTGGCTAAAGATATTCAACAAATTGAAACCATTATCCCTGAATATGGAAAAAAATATTCTATTTAAAACTGAGCTGAATTGACAAATAAAATAATTCCTGTATAATTATATTTAATGTGGAGAAAGAATTCAGCCTTAATAACTTTAATTTCCATGGGCCGCAAGGTGAAAGTAAATTAAAGTGCTGAGTTCTTTCCTTTCCACTGAGACAAACGGGTTAAAAAGCCCATTTTTTTTATTTGGAATAAAACACAAAGCCAAAAACGCAAAGCGTAAAATTAAAAACTTCAAAATCAATAAAACTTTTAAATACCTAAACTGCCCTTGACCCCGTTAAACAAGATTTAAGACTAAAAATATCTCATTAAATATTATATATTCTTATTATTAATATATTGTTCTCGTTATAAAATATCAACTTAAATCTTAATTTTATCCTTAAACAAGGATAAAATTGTTTAACGGGGTGAATAAGATGAGATACATAGGTAACACTCTAAACCTACCAAAATCATTAGATTTTGGTAGTCTAAAGAGTTAATTATTAACCTATGTATTTATATGAATCAAGATCAAGTTTGGAATAAGTGGCCA
>Ga0222701_1000266_pt1 | contig 21414 bp, 20 predicted proteins | sample AntAcemetage1502_FD_179825 | JGI IMG/M metagenome (GOLD analysis project Ga0222701, IMG submission 179825) | Saline water microbial communities from Ace Lake, Antarctica - #1502 | ecosystem: Environmental > Aquatic > Non-marine Saline and Alkaline > Saline | place: Antarctica: Ace Lake... | reverse complement strand
GTTCGCCCAGACTCAGGGCATGCGGCGGCACGTTCGCCATGCCCTCCAGGCGTGCAGACTGAAGCAGGCCTTCCAGTTCAGCATCATCGACCGGGCCTTCGAGGGCCAGGTCGCGCCGTACCGTCCGCTCGAAGATCTGCTGATGCGGGTGTTGAAACACCATACCCACCGACGTGCCGGCCGGTCGCACAATGTGTCCTTCCTGCGGTTGCTCGAGACCGGCAATGAGGCGGAGCAAGGTGGTCTTCCCGCCGCCGTTCGGACCGATGATGCCCAGAATCGTTCCCGGGCGAACCGAGAGCGTGAGATCATCAAGCAGCCTGCGTTGATAGCCGAATGTCACATGCTCGATTCGAAGAAGATCCGAGGCCGATCGAAGAGGCGGTGGGCCATTCCGTTGAATGGCCCCCTCGCCTCGCGTCAACTGACGGAGGTCTGTGTGGACGCGATCGCGATGTCGTTGGACCAACTGCCCCTGGGTCATGATCCACAGGTCGGGCAACAGAAGCGCAAGCGGGCCGAGCCGATGCTCGACGATCAACAGCGTGCATGAGCGCTCCTGCCTCAATTGAAGCAGCAGCTCGAACAGCGCCTTGGCGCCTGCCGGATCGAGATGTGCCGTGGGTTCATCGAGCAGGATCGCGGAGGGATGCATGGCGAGGATCGAGGCGACGGCCAAGCGCTGCTTCTCTCCTCCCGAAAGGGTCGGGGTCTCGCGATTCGCCAGATGGGCGATATCCATGCTCCCCAATGCCCAAGCGACGCGACTGTCGACGTCTGCACGGGACAGGCAGAGGTTCTCCGGACCGAACGCAACCTCGGAGCGAACTCGTAGCGTACACACTTGTGCGTCGGGGTCCTGTTGTACCAAGCCGATGACAGGGGCGAGCCGCGAGGGGTCGAGGGAGGCTCTCGGACGCCCATCAAGGAGTACCTCGCCGTGCACGTCGGCCTGGATCATGTCTGGGATGAATCCGGCCAGAGTGCGCAGCAGGGTTGTCTTCCCGCAACCGGAAGGGCCAGCAAGAGCGATCGTCTGGCCGCCGTCGATTTGGGCCGAAAGGTCCTGGATCGCCGATCGGTTGCGCCCGGGGAACCGGACGGTCAGGTGTCGAAGCTCGACGGCTGGGACATCAGCGGACGACAAGGCGTCTCACCCTTTCAACCCAATACGATCCGTCGTAGATCGCAGCGACCAGCCGCAGGCCGCCTTCGTCCAGCGTGAGTAGCAGTCGGTCGTCGGACAACACGTCGGCCCACGGGATCTCGATCTCGTATCCATCGGCCGCAATGACGCGCACGTACGTCGCCTCCTCCTCGGGCGCGGCACGAATCACCACGTCCCGCAGTAGCGGTCCCGAGTACTCGCGTTCGGGAATCGTGGTGACACTCCCACGCAACTCGGCCTGGATCGTCGCAACCTCCCCGTCCCACTGTGAGACGTAAACGGTATAAGGGGACGTCACGGCCCCTTCGATGCGAACGGCATCCGCCGGAGCGAACGGCTCGTACACGCCGATGTAGTAGTAGCAGGCACCAGCGAGTCCGACAAGAACGATGCCCACGGTCACCACGTGACGCCGCCAGTTCCATCGCTCACGCCGCGACGAGGAGGGCTCGAGACGGATCAGATTGGAGGACAGCAGAAGCCGGCGCAAATCCCAGGCGAGGTAGCCGCCGAATGAGGCGCCCGAGATGAGAGCCAGACTCGCCATCCCAAAAAGGACAGGGATCGGGATTCCGCTGAAGTAGATTGCCTGAAAGATGAACACGTTGGACGCCGAGGCAACGCCGCCAGCAATCATCATGACGCTCAGCCGCCGGCGGGCCGTCATGCTCATGCCCACGTCGACGAACAGCCCTTCTATCACGGACACCAGTACGATGACGATACCGTGGGTTCCGCCCGAGAGAAACTCGACCAGTCCTTTGATCAAGCCGGTCAACGTTCCTGAGCCGAATCGGCCGATGATGGCGCGCGCCAGCAATGGCCACAGCACGTGCACACCCGCGATCAGCTGCCCCGCCCCAAACGGAACGCCGAACAGCCGGTTGATGAGGTTTCCCAGATAACCGATGTAGGTCGATAGAACGCCGCCAACGGCGGACAGCAGTGCCACGAGCACGAGGTCACGTAGATCCAGCCTCGGTGACCTCGCACTCGTCAACTTCATGCCTCGCCCATCTTAGAGATCGAGCAGGATCTCGCTGAGGAACTTAACGGAGCGAAGCTTCAGATCTACCGGAAGCTCGACGGAGTCGTCGAACACGAACCGCATGTATCCGTCGGACGACGGGTCGAGAAAGGCGCCATCCTTCTTGAAGGCAACGACAAAGCGATCGTCGCGAGCGACCAGATCGGACGTCACGGTCTGTGTGTAGCCATCCGAGGCCACGAGGTTGATGGCGTAGGCAGTCTCCGCCAGATCATCGTTGAAGTCGCCGTCGTTGTAGTGGATGCCTTCTTCGACCGCCGGGAACACGCCGTCATCGACGTAGGCCAGCAGACGCCACAACGGCAGCCCGGAATACTGATTCGTTTCCCCTTTGCTCGTGACTGACACGGTCGCCGTATGGCAAAGACAACCGACACCCGACTCCAGTTCTCCGCGCAGGAAGGTTCGTTCACCAATGCCGACAACCCTCAACGAGTACTCCTCGTAGACGCCAAGGACCTCGATCCGTTCAACCATTTTTGCGGACAGCGAACTGGCGAAGTGAGGATTGTCGTCGCTCACCTGTACGATCCGGAAGTACCCGGGGTCGAACGGCATGTAGGCGCCGTTTTGCAGGTAGGCGAGGATCCAGGTTCCCGTGCTAGTGTCCTGGAACAGGTCGGCGGGGTAGTTCATCGAATAGCTGTCGGCCGCCGTCACGCGAACCGTGGCATCGCCCCCGACATTGCCGATCAGCGTCGTCATCGGCACACCGGCGTAGATAGCAGTGTACTCCGCATCAGACGAGGTGGTGAAGGTTCCCGATCCGGTCAGCGTGTCCATGACTTCAACGTCGTCTAGCGTGTAGGCGAAGGTCTCTTCGCCTCGAACTACTGTGAGTGACGCGCTTTCAGGCCGACTCGCCACTTCCAAAGACGCGGCCTCGGGCAAGAGCGGTAGATCCTCGCCGCTGTAGTCGGGGACGAGATACGCAACGCCCTTGACCATCAGTCCCGTCGTGGAGAGTTTGTCGCCGAAGTAGTGCGCAAGTTCCGAACCGAGTGTGGCCAACATGTCCTCGTTGCTGAAGGCCTCGTCCTCAGGCAGGAAGAGCAGCATCGGCGCGTCTTCCCAGTCGTCGCCGGACTCGCCATCTCGTTCCGTCGCCAGAATCGGGATTCCGGCGGCCGTATCACCGAGGAGGACGGCAACCGGCAGCGACTTGTACCACCCGTCGACAGCCACTACTCCCCAGGCGGTTGCTTCCTCGAATCCACCAGCGGCGGTCAGGATATCTCGAAGTGCGACGCCTTTGTAGGTGTGCGGATCTTTCCAATTCGCCGTTCCGTCGTCCACGGCCGGACCTTCGTAGGCGACCGTTCCTTCGAGCGACGGGAAGCCTCCCAGCGGGACCTCAACGAATCCCGCATCCGTTTGCACGTAGACCGAGAGCGCTTCCTCGGCAACTGCTACCGATCCGACGGCAAGTAGTGCCAAGAACATCCACATGCCCAACTGCCTGGCTCTGTTCATTCCAGTCTGCCCCTTTCGTCTTATTGCGCCTCGCTCGATATCGCCACAGGAGAAATCGCAACGTGGATCTCCGCATCTGGATGTAATATCGGCGCTGTATCCTTCGTTCTCATCACCAATGCGTTCAATTCAATGTCCCCGACCACGAGAATGAGATTCAGCAATGCCCCGGTCGTACGGATCTTGCGGATTCGAGCGCGAAACACGTTGTAGGACGCTGCCAGGAGCTGATGCGGGTCGCTGGAGAACACGTAGATGGATTCCGGAGGGATCACCACCCGGAAGTGTTCCGCGTCCGAGAATGCCACGAGGGTCCAAGTCAACGAACCCAGCTTTGCCGTACAGCCTGCTCCTTCTCTGGAAACCACCTGAACCGTGAACTCGTTCCTCAAGCTTGCCCGGCTCTCGTGGGGCGCGTACTGGGCAAAGGTCTCCGCTCGCTTGGCCTGCTGCAGTCGTTCGGCCCATAGCATCTGCTCCACAGCCTCTCGCGGCATCCCCACCGAGACCAGCAGATCCACGAGATTCAGTGAGAGGAGTTCCGCCAGCCGGCGAATCGCGAGTAGACCAGGAGCGGGGCGTATTCCGTGCTCCATGCGGGACAGGCGAGAGTAATCGACTCCGGATTCCGCAGCCAACTGCCGTAGGCTCATTCCTTTTTCTATCCGAGCCTTGTGGAGAATATCGCCGAACCGCATTTTTGGCATGCCCAGAGCCTAGTCGTTGTGTTGCCATTTGTCAACACTCCATGAAGAGAAACTCCTGAATCGCACGAGGCGGCGCTCCATTACCAGAAGGCGCAGATACCGAGAACGCCACTGTGGAATTGCCGGGACGATCCCGAAGACGTGACCGCGACTACATCCGGTGACCTGCCCCGGAGATCGCTCCGGAGACGGAACTAGAAATCCAGCTGCCCGTTAATCTCAACACGATCCACTTGTTCGATCCTCAGACTGAAGAGCCGTTGGTGTAGGATCCAATCGACCAGATCAGCGCGGCCACAAGACGCAGGTCAAGTCCGCTGAAGCCTTGCAGTTATCGATGGAGACCGCGGATCAGTAGGAAGCCGACGATCGCCGCACCCAACAGCCCCATCAAGACGAGAAGCCAGGTTGAGATCGCGAGGGCAGGCGCGTCCGCCGGCAGCTTGAACGAGTCAAGCAGATGGCCGTCCGTAAGCTGAAAAGCGTCATCTTCGGCTTGAGCGACAGAGACCGCCTCCACGGCAAGGCCTTCGAGAGAAGCCTCCACTCTCAAGTAGAAGTTGTATCCCTCGGTCGCAACCCTCGATCCATCTACGAGGATATCGGCAAGTTCGCGGGGGACTGCGCCGCCGCCACCGACAATGAGGTAGGTTATGCCATCCCGCTCGATTCGCTCGTAATTGTGGGCGTGACCGTTGATTACCAGATCGACGCCTGTGTCCACGAAGATGCGACGGAAGATCCTCTCAAGGCCGTAGCCATTGCCATGATAGGCATCCGATGAGTACACGGGATGATGGAACATCACGATCTTGTGCGGTTCAGGGCCTGAAAGGTGCTGTCTCGCCCATTCCTGTTGTGCGATGTAGTCGGTCGCCTGGGTCACGTTCGTATCGAGCCCGACCACGACTACGTCGCCCCAATGAAGCGCCCACCACCTCTCGTCTTGCTTTCCGCCGCCCGGAGGGTGGGCGAAGCCGTCATAGTAAGAATGGTGGTTTCTTTCGTGATTCCCGAGCACCGGGATGAAAGGAGCACGGAGCAGCATGCTACCGAACGACGCGAACCAATGGTCCCAGTATTGGGCCGCAGGACTCTCTACGATGTCCCCGGCGTGAAGAACGAAATCAAACGGCGTTTGATCCGCTGCAACAGCATTTCCTACCACGGCCAAGCGGTTGTCGCCCTCCCACTGCCACTGCGTGTCGGACACGATCGCAAACGACACCGTCTGCCCGGTGGGAGGCTCAGTGACAAAGTGCCCCAGCGCGCTGGCCACGTCTCTCTCGTCGCCCTCCGAGCCGTCGAGCACGACTCGATACACGTATTCCGTGTCAGGTTTAAGAGATTGCAGAACGACGTGCTCGGTCTGCAAAGCGGAGCCACTCTCGATCAAGGGTGCATCGACTGAGTAACTGAACGCTCCAGAAATCTCGTAGTCCGATAGAAGGGAGTACTCGGCTCGCGCAGCAATCCTTTCGGAACTGAGCCAGCTAATGGCGATCGAGTTTGCGGAGGGCGCTCCGGAGTAAGGACCGTGAACAAAGGATGCGGCCGAGGCTGCGAAGCCCAGCAGGCAGGTGAACAAGATTCCCAGGGTAGTTCGCATGCCGGCTCCCTGCTTCTGGTGAGATGAGATGCACTTGCGTCTGCCTGTTGCAGGATACTGCAAGAGAACGACAGCGCCCACCCCGGGGTAGGCTGACCTTCACCCAGTGATTCGGTCCAAACTAGAGTGTCCGAGCCGCCGGTTCTGACCCTGTCGCTTCCACGGGACACATGGGGAAACTCGCAATCCCCAAGAGGCCTAGCGCAATCAGCATGAGATCGAGTCAAGACATTGAGCGCCACAGGGCAACGCACGAACGCGTTCTACAATCAGTCCCCCAGGCTCCAGAACGACCCTATTCTTGCGATTCTCGATGCGGGGTTTCCCGTTTGCCACATGCGTCTCACGCCGGAATCCTGCTCAGAACTCGATTCGATGTCCTCTCCCTACAACAGTCATCCTTCTCACTTGACATCCGCTTCACCCTGGGCGCGGTCTCCTGCTATCCTCTCCCACAAGGAGGTCGCATGCGATCACTGGTCTGTTGTCTGAGCGTGCTTCTTGTGCTCTGCTTCGTGGCCCGCGCGGGGGATACGTCAGCTCTGTACCGAGGAGTGAATATCACACTTGCCGGTGTGGAACAACAACGATCTGACAGTTGACGACTTGGCGACGCGTCTCGACGTGAGCGTTCCGACGGTGTCGCGTCACCTCCAGTTGCTGCGCATGTAGAACCTCGTCACGTTCACTTCAAGATGCCCAGACCCGCTACTATGAGGTCAACGACAAGGAAATCGCGAAGCGAGTTGCGGCGTTTCTTCAGGATCTGGCTATCACGCTCCCCGATGCATGATGGCTGGAGGAGGAAGACGCTATGGGATTCGGCGTGTGTGTGGCTACGTGGACCCGGTTGCTGCCCTTGTGGGGAGCACAGGCAACGCTTTCAGGCATCGATTGAAGGCGCTCATGGTTGGGTCTCGACCACGGAAGCCGGCGCAGATCATCGTCGACACACCGCTCAGCGCAATACAGCCGCCGCCTTGGACACGCGGAGCCGTGCTCGCAGTCAAACGAGTCCTGATCGTCGCGTTCCCTCGAACGGGGGAGGGCAAGGACGATCCCCGGATGTAAGTGGCTTTGTCTGATGAGGAGTGAGGTGCCATGCGAATACGAAGTGTCGTGATTCTCGTGCTTCTTCTTCTGTTCCTGGTTGTCGTTGTGCAGAACACTAAGGTTGTCTCCGTCCGCCTGCTCTTCTGGGATCTGGTGATGTCTCGCATCGTCCTTCTGGCTTTGAGTCTGGCAGTCGGCGTGATCGTCGGCTTCCTCCTCCGCCGGCCGTGGCGAAAGCGTGAGCAGTACGCTCGAGCCAAGCGTCCACCGGGAGGCAGCGGCTAGAGCGCCCGGCCTCGGAATGGTGTTGACACATCGGACCTCCTCGCAGCTTTCTTCGCGTGCGGCACCCCAGAGAATCCCGGAGAGCGTCTGCCCCTGGTCCGATAGCTTTGGTGCGGCGGCCGGAAGCCGTGGAACTCGATGAAGCAGGCAAGCGATGCTTGGAGGAACTCGGGCTCAGGTCCTGCACTGCAGCACCGAGATCTGGTGACTCCATGCAAGCTTGAGGCTACCGGGCCGGAGAAGGAGCGGCCGCGAGATCCGCGCCGAGGCGCATCGCCTCTTCCGTCAGGCGTTCGTTCTTGGCAGCATCCCCAGCGGCGTGGGCGGATCCGTGGACGGTCCGCATCCAGCTCGCCTTCCGGGCGAACGTATCGTGGAAGCAGCGCATGGCCGTCGCGGCGCCCGAGCTGAACTGGTCCTTCGCCCCGTAGACGACGATGACTCCGAACCGCTTCCCCGAGAGGGCGTTTCCGTCCCCGCTGCCGAGGGCGTACAGCCGGTCAACAAGGAGCTTCGTCTGCGCGGTCATGTCGTAGCTATAGATCGGGGTGGCGATGAGGATCGCGTCAGCTTCCCGAAGCTTCGGATAGAGGCCGGTCATGTCGTCTTTCAGAATGCATTCGGCGTCGACGGACTCTCGGCATACGTCGCAGCCTTCGCAAGGGCGGATCGCGAGGTCCTGCAAGAAGATCAGATCGACGGACGCGCCGTTGTCGCGCGCCGCAGCGGCGGCACGCTGTGCCAAGAAGGCGCTGTTTCCGTCCTTGCGCGGGCTTCCGACGAGGATGAGAAGCTGGATGGGATTACTCATGATGCCTCCGTTCGTTCGAGATGGAGAGTATTGCGAACGTGAAGGCGCTGCAAGGACCCTAGATCGGAAAGCATCGTCCGCTTCGTCGTACCGCGCAATCCGGCAGCGTTGCGTCAGGAGGTGTTGACAGAGACATCGGGGGACTCGGCCTTCGCGAGTCCCGACGGCGGGACCCAGCGGCCGAAGATCGTCGTGGACGGCGAGGAAGTCGATCCCGAGTCGCTCGGCCTGGACGAGGAGAAGGTGCTTCAGCTGGCAGGGACGATCTCGAGCATCACGGTAAAGGCGGTCAAACCGTAGGTCGAAGGCGCCCGGCGGTGAGATCGCGTCGAGCCTCGTTCCTCGATGCCTGATCCACGACAGAGTCTGGTGCAGATCCGGCTCGGAAGCTAGCGTCGTGCGAATCTCAGCGCTGCCTCTTCTTGCCTGGCGGGGTTGAGTCATTCGCCGGGGCACTGGTTGTGGTACTTCAGCGGATGCCCGCAGATCGGACATCGTTTGTGGAATGGCTCCACGTTGCAGAGGAGAAGCAACGTCATGAGCCAAGTGAGTGACAGGAGAAGCACCCGGTCGAATGCGGAGGGCGAGCAGATCCTGCACTCCCGGCATCTTCCCGAACGCGATCTACACTCAGTAGGATCCAAGGCTCCACGGCTTTCCCACTGCAGTGTTTTCTGCCTCCCGCTTTGCCAGCTCGGCTCCGCGCGCTCTCGTGCGGCAGTTGAGTCCTCGGGCTTGACGCCCCGAATTGGGCCCCGGTGTCCCCGTGTCACACGGACACCGGGAGGGGACTGGCGCCCTCGCCCGTGTACCCTCGTCGTGATGGCGGCATCACCGACGCCGTTGACGATGACAACGATGAAGAAGAAGATGACGGCTGTTAGGACAAAGAGAAACAGCGGACGGCGCTACGCCGCTGAGCGATGGACGACAATCTTGATAGGCAATATCGCTCGCAACTGAGTTGCCTGCGAATCGAATGTGCTTGAGGAGAGCGGCATGTCCCCAACGATGAAGTTCAGTCCCCGAGAGCTCATGGAGAAGGCCATTGAGGTGATGCGCGATTCCTTGTGCGAGCCTCGTGACGATGGCAAGGCGAATCCACGGGTGGGTGCGGTGCTCTGGAAGGCTGACGGGGCAGTCGAAACAGGATGTCGAGGAGAACTTCGCCACGGAGATCATGCTGAGTACACGCTACTCGAGAGGAAGAACCGAGACACCCGACTCGATGGCGCCATCCTCTTCTCCACGCTTGAACCTTGTGCTCCAGGGGCACGTGCGCATCCCAAACTCTCGTGCGCCGAGCGAATTGTCCTCGCGAGGATTTCGGAGGTTTGGGTCGGCATAGAAGATCCGGATCCCGCCGTAGATCGCAAAGGGATCAAGTATCTCCAGGACCACGGCGTGGAGGTTCGCATGTTCGACCGGGATCTTCAGGAGATCATCCAGAAGGAGAACGAGGAGTTCATTGCCCAGGCCCTGGAACGCGCCGCAGCGGCGGAAGAAGAGGTGGAGCAGGTCGTTCTCTCTGAGCTTGAAGCGCCAGCGGTCGGCTCGCTGTTTACCGACTTGTCGACTGAAGCCCTGACGGAATACCGAACACGAGTAGGGATTGAGGATGATGTGACCTCCCAGCCGTTCATTCGGCGACTCACGCGCCAAGGGCTTGTGCAGATCGAAGACGGGAAGGCTACTCCATCGGGTTTCGGCCTTCTGCTGTTCGGACAGGAACCGCGCGTCGCGATGCACCAGGCGGGCCTGCTCGGCACGATCAACTATCCCAATGGCACCGAGGAGACGCGGGACTTCGATCAGTCTCTTGTCTTGATCCCTGATCTGGTCGAGGAGTGGCTGAGGAACAAGCTTCCGAGCGTGAGCAGCAGAGATCAGATGCGCCGTACAGAAATCCCCGCACTGCCGTTCAAGATGGTCCGTGAGGCCGTCGTCAATGCACTTGTCCATCGCGACTACGACATTGCGGGAGCGAAGTGCCAGTTGATTGTCGATGAGCATACGGTTGTGGTCATGAGCCCCGGACCGCCACCTTCGCCGATCACAGTGGAGCAACTCCAATCCTTCAATGCGCCGATGCTTAGCAGAAACCCAGGGCTACACTACGTGTTCGCGAGGATGGAGCTGGCGGAAGAGCGCGGGCTGGGGATCAAGTCGCTGAAGGCACAGGCCGAAAAAGCGGGGTTGCCTCTCCCTACGTATTCGTGGGAGGCTCCGTACCTCACCCTCACAGTCTATCGAAGCGTGGCCGGTGCGGCTCGTTCGGCCGGAAAAGAGATTCTTGCCTTGCTCAGCCCTGCTGAGAGAGCTGGCTGGGAGTGGCTTGCGGCGCAAGAGGTTGTCTCATCGACTGAATACGGTGTAGCCATGAGCATTCCCAATCGGACCGCGTTAAATCATCTCAAGCGAATGACGGAACTTGAGCTGTTGGAGAAGACAGGCGGCGGCTCCAAGACGCGCTACAAGGTCATCCGCTCGTAAGAGCTCGGCTTGACATCTCGCCAATCACTCCACCAGATTGGCGGGATTCTGACTCTCGGAGACGCTGGTCAGGCTATCCCGCCAAACATCCCGCCAATCTGGCGGGATATTCGTCTCTAGTCGCCCCTGCACTCGGAATCCCGACGACTATCCCGGCAAAGCGTCGGGATTCTCATCTGCCTAGTCACAAGGCTTACCGTGATCGCCAATGGTCGAGAGCCGCGCGGTTCTCCACACCGGATGCTCGCGAAACGTTGCGGAAGCTTCACCCGGACATCCAGCCGGGCAATGTGTCCGAACAGCCTGCTCCAGAGGCGCACGTGCCTATCCAGCCATCTATCCGGGCATCGTGTCCGATTCCTCGGTTGCAGGCGGTGGACGAGCGCCAGAAGAGAAGCAGTTGACCATGATGTGGATATGAGGCCCACTGCAGCAATCCACCGCGTAAGACGCTCCCAGCGGTCCAACCCGGGCAATCCCGACACGAATCACGACAATCTGTCGCGATTCATGTTGATCGCAGAGCGTGCCTACGCCATCCCGCCATCTATCCCGCCAGAATGGCGGGATAGCGTGTGGGCGATGGTGCCAGAAACACGGATACCCGTCAAAGAGAGCCCACTTGATGCGTCACCGGGGCCCAGAGCTGAAGGCCTCGCAAGAGATGACATCCGACACGTCCGGGAACTGCCTGCGCCTTGCCTGACGGAGTCGTCTCATTCGCCGGCGCGCTTCTTGTGGTACCTCAGCGGATGCCCGCAGATCGGACATCGTTTGTGGAATGGCTCCACGTTGCAGAGGAGAAGCAGCGTCATGAGCCAAGTGAGTAACAGAAGAAGCACCCGGTTGAATGCGGAGGGCGAGCAGATCCTGCACTCTCGGCATCTTCCCATGCTGTCTCTCTTCCTGCCCCAAGCATCCACGGCTTGCTCCGGCGCCCCTCCTCCCTGAGTAGGTGGCGACCAACGCTCACGCGTTCTTCAGGCTGCGCGCAATCTCGGCCAAGCTCGGTCTCTTGCCGTACATCAGCATCTGCATCCTGAACAGCTTCGTCGAAACGAAGAGCCCCGCGATGATCGACGCCACCAACGCTCCGATACTGACCAGAATCTGCCAGACAGGGATGTCCGAAACGCCGAGTCGCAACATGACCTGCACGGGGCTGGTGATCGGGAGTACTGATAGCACGACCCAGATGGGGCTGTTCGGGAAGGCAACCAGCAGCGAAGCGAACCAGAGCGGGATGAAGCTCGCCATCGTGTAGATCATCGAAAGCTGGCTTCCCTCGCGGGCATTGGGGCTGATCGCACCGATCCCGATCGAGAGGACGGCGAATAGCAGATAGCCCAAGACGAAATAGACAACCCCCAGGACGAGGAAGCCACTCGGTATCTGGATGTCGCCCAGCGCTCCACCCAAGACGGATGAGGCCAAGTTCAGCAGCAGAGGCATGGAGATCAGCCACACCAAGACTTGCAGCAATCCCGCGATGCCCAGCGCCAGTACTTTGGCAATGAGAAGCTGCCGAACAGAAACCGAGGAGAACAACACCTCGATGAGGCGGCTCTCCTTTTCCTCTCCCAATCCGTTGATTAGCGACATCGAGCCCAGCATGAGAGCCAAACTCAGCAGAAGGGCAAATACGGCCGGGATGACGACATTGCCGATGCTGTTCTGTTCGGCTGCCGGTTCACCCGTCTCGGTGATGCGGGTGGCCTCGAGGTTCAGAGGAGAGACAACCAGCGTGATGATCTCCGGCGGCACATCACCTTCTAGGAGATTCCAGGTCAGGAAGCTCTTGATCATGGCGACCTTCACCGGAGAGGTACTGAGCTCCTTCTCAAGGGTGTATCGCTGAACGGTTCCCGAGGATATGTGGTCGGCGGGGATGACAATGTACTCCTCGATCTGGCTCCTTGCCAGAGCCGCCGTAGCCTCTTCCTTCGATGCAAACGGGACCAGTCTGACGAAGCCTTGAGCGGTTTGACCGTCGAAGATCCCGACTTCATCGACAACCCCGATGGACGTGAGTCCCGGCATCGAGGGCTCGGCGACGTTCGATGTCAAGGCAAGGATCCCGATGCCCAACAGGGCGAGTGCGGGCACGATCAAGGTCATGATGATGAAGCCGACGCGTCTGATCGTGACCAGAAACTCGTGCTTGAACATCAGAGTTGTCTTATGCATGCGTCTGCCCCGCGATCCTCAGGAAGATGTCGTTCAGAGACGGTGTCGTGATCTCGAAGCGGCGGATGCTGAGTCCTCTGTCGCGCAACTGGTCAAGAATGCTCTGAGGCGAGGCATCCGGCGCCAAGATCAATTCGACGGCTCCGCTGCTGGATTTCCTGTCCACCACCCCCGTGAGTTCACCGGGTTCTCCGTCGACCTCCACCTGAACGGAATGCTCGCGGAATCGCTCTCGTGTTTCCCTCAGCCCCCCATACAGAACGGATCGACCCTTATCGATCATCAGGACACTGTCGCAAAGCTCTTCGACGTTGTTCATCTGGTGCGTGCTCAGGATGATCGCTTTGCCTTCATCCCTCAGGGTCCCGACGATCTGCTTCATGAGGTCCGTGTTGACAGGATCCAGGCCGGAGAAGGGCTCATCCAGGATGATCAGCTCCGGACTGTGAATGATGGTGACAATCAGCTGGACGACTTGCGCCATCCCCTTGCTCAGCTCTTTGATCTTCTTCTTTCGACTCTCGAGCATGCCGGTCCTTCGAAGAAGCTCGTTCGCTTCCTTCTCGGCGGTCGCTTTGTCCATTCCCTTCAACGTGGCGAGGTAGAGGATGAGATCGATGGTAGCGAGGTTCTTGTACAGCCCCTTCTCCTCGGGGAGGTAGCCGATTCGATCCTTGTCGGATTCATTCATCCGATGCCCGAAGACTTCGACTTCACCCGAGTCGGGCTTCATGAAATCCAACACCACCTTGATGGTGGTGCTCTTGCCGGCTCCATTGGGCCCGATCAGACCCAGGATCTCTCCGGATTCGACGGAGAACGTCAAGTCACTCACCGCGGCTTTGCCGGCGTAGGACTTGTGTAAGCCTCGTACTGCAACCACTGACATAGGTCAGGTCCTCTTTTCTGGTCCCGCCACAGGACGTGCGCGTCGCTGCCCGGGGCAGTCTAGTCGACTTCGACGTGTTGCCGCAACGGGGTCGCGGGGACATCGTGCGAATCACCCATGCTGCCGGAGCACGAGTCTGCTCTGGGCATTGCGACACGCATCCCTGACTTGCCCTGAGAAGCGCCAATCCTCACTACGCTGCAGTTCAGTGGCATTGGCGTTGGCCAACGCGGAGGCCTTGATCGCGCATTCATGCACGCCGGGCCTCAGTCAATCGATAGGGTGCCCCGCGACGGAGGCGGATCTTGTCGGCAACCACGAGGAGACGGGCAAGACACAGCGAGGGTCGCAGCTGTTCGTCAGCCGATGGCTTCGCTGGCGGGCGGAGCGGTCGCTGCGTGACGCCGCCGAATGATCCGCCCGACGAGCATCACGAGGAACATCCCCCGGAAGCCGATCATTGGCACGAGCCCGCCCGCGAGGACCGGACCAAGCAGCCCACCGAGCCCGCGCGACGACTCGTAGAGGCCGAGCATCTGGCCTTGCCGCTCGTACGGCACGAGGTCGCCGATGTGCACGGTCGCTCCGACGTGAATGGAGCTAAACGAGAGGCCGAGCGTCATGTAGCCGAGAATCATGCCGTAGATGTTGGGGAGGATGACGAAGCTGCACGACGTAAGGATCGACAGCGCGAAGCCAAGCATGAACACGCGACGACGCCCAATGCGATCGGCCAGCCAACCAAACGCGATCAGAGCGAGAACTTGCGTCAGCGTGTTCAACGATGCGACGACCCCCATCACGCTGGGAGGAATGCCCAGCGTGTCCATGTAGATGTAGAGGAGCGCGAACGCACCGAACACGGCCATCTGGCGGAGGGCCAATGCGAAATAGAGATCTCCGAGTCCATGGGAGAGCGCTTCCTTCCACGCGTTGGAGCGCGGGGCGCGCTGCACCGGATTCTCGACAGGAAGACGCGCGATGAACACCAACGCGAAGAGGGGGAGAACCCCAGCCACGCCGAGGGCGGCGCGGAATCCGAGCCATTCCAGAACCACGCCAGACGTCGCCGCGCCGAGCGCGAACCCGAATGCACGAGCCGATCCGACATAAGAGAGGTTCTTGCCTCGCCGCTCCGCTTGGCTCGATCCCGAAATGATCGCGATCGTCACGGCCCCAAGCCCGGTGAAGAACAAAGAGCGGGCAAAGCTTGTGCCCAGAATGACGCTCGTCGGCGGAAGGAAGACGAGAAGCCCAATCGACGCTGCCAACCCGATGACCAAGAGATAGAGCAGCCGCTTGCGGCGGACATGATCGGAGATCGGTCCCCACATCAATCCGCCGACGAGCATGCCCGCGGCGTTGATCGTGGCGACCATGCCGATCCAGAATGTCGGAACGCCTCTCGACTTGAGGAAGAGCTGCAGAACCAACCAGAGGAAGTGAACCGAGGCCGCGAGGAAGACCATTGAGCCGGCAAGAGAAATCGCCCGGCGACGTCCACCAGGCTGCTGCTGTGACGAGGGCTCCACAGTGTAGCAGAGGGTATCGCGCGGTTCCTCCCCGATCCAGGAACGCGCGCTCAAAAGACTCGACGCGCTCGGCCTTTGGGGCGTCAGGCGGCGGATTCTTCGGTAGCTTGGCTGGATGCTGTGACTAGCCCGATTCAGAGACGCGCGAAAGTCGCTCGATCGCGCTGTCGATGTGTTCGATAACGAAAGGGACCGTTTCGCCAGGGCGAGCTTCCAGCAGCCGAGGCATCGCGCCTGGGTCGCCAATCGAGCCAATCATCATCGCCGCCCGCCAGCGCACTTCTGCAGAGGGGTCGCTACCGACTGCGCCCAGAAGCGCGTCAAGAGCCTCGGCCCCTCCAATCCGTCCCAGGGAGAGCGCGGCCTCCTTTCGGACGTTTTCTGATCCTTCTTCGAGCACGGGAATCAGAAGGAGGACGGTCTCATCGATCCACACGCGGCCGAGAGCGTTTACGGCCTCCCACTGTCGCCAGTCCGATGCTGTGATGCCTGTGTGCAGTATAGGAACTGCGTCGCGAACCTCGAAGAGACTCAACGTCACGGCGCAATTCCAGGCGATTGCAGGATCATCAACCTCGGCCAATCCCGCAACCAAGCGTGGGATGACGGAGCCATCATCCAAGTTCGTGATCGCCCAGTTCGACCGCCATCGGACGTGGACGTCAGGGTCGCTGATCGCAAGGAACAGGACGGCATCAGTCGCCCGCAGGTCTCCGAGCGTGCCAAGCAGGTTCACCGCTTCCCACCGCAGGAGCGCGCTGCTCGAGGTCGTCGCGTCAATGAGAGAGGGGACTGCCGCCGCCCCCAGCGACAGCAGTCCCTCCCTGGCTTCGTTTCGTTGGTTCGACTCTGAGCTTGAGAGCTGCACAACCAGCGCTTCGACGGAGTCGTCTGATGAGAGCTCCGGGATTGCGCAGGCGATCGCCACGCCGTGGTACGCAGCGCAGCTCGCCACGCCGGCCACAACACACACAAGAAACCGCAAGGCGAATCCGTCCGCTCTCGTCCTCAAGAACTACGGAGAAGCCGGGACATTGACGCGCCCGCTCTCACGACCCTGAGCGTCGGTCTGCGTAACGTCAACGCCGAAGTAGATCACGCTGCCGGTCCCGATCGTGAGAGAGAACGCACCGCCGGAGTCTGCAGTCACCGTGCTCGGAGGCAGACCGATCGGCCAGTAGATGGTGACTTCCGCGTTGGGCCCAACCACTCCTGCCGTACCTATAACGCTCGCCTCCAGGGAAACGTTGGGAAGCGGACCGCCTCCCATGGCTAGCGTGATCTTCGAGGCGTCCGGCGCAGCAGGGTAACCCTGCTGCTGCTTCAGCATGTCCTCGATTCGGGAGTTCGAGGCCAGCAGCACCTGGACCTGTCCGGCAAGGCTGGCGATGGCAACGGCATTTGCGTCGGCCTTGGCTTCGAGGACTGCGATGTTGCTCAGGATCCCTCCAGGCACACCGTAGATCCCGTCCAGGACTCCTCCTACCCCGTCGATGAGGTCGATCACTCCACCCATGCCGTCGATGAGGTCAATCAACCCTCCAGGGCCGTCGATGAGGTCGATGAGCCCTCCGGGAACGTCGAAGATGCCATCGTGGATGTCGTCAACCTTGCCTTCAAGCGCATCAAGTTTGGTCTCGAGCGCGGCCGTGTTGCCGCCCAAGTTGATGACCCACTGGTTGATGTCAAGGATAAGCGTGTTGATCTGCATGATGATGACGTAGATGTCAACGACGGTGATGTCGGCCGGCTGCTCCAGTAGCTGGTCGAGCTTCGCCTCGAGCTGCGCCAGCTGCTCCCACGTGTTGGTTTGGGGCATCGGATTCGTCGAGTACGGCTCGATGGCAATCGGCGAGCCATGAGTCAGTCTTCCGAGCCACCAGCCCAGGCTGTCCAGCTTGCTGCGGAACTCGTCCAGTACCGTTCCGATACCGTCGAGCTTGGCCTCGACTTGAGCCAGCTCGGGCGTCTCTTCGGTGGATTGGCCAGGTGTGATGGTCACTCCCGGGAAGAGATCCCATATCGTCCCCGAAGTGGCGCTTGTACCTGTTCCCGTGAGGCTCACCACCTCGGTAAACATCTGCGGCGGGAAGCCGCCGATTGCTGTAATCGTGAACGAGTCTGCGTAGGGCTGCGCCGCGGTCGGAGAGAATGTGACATTGAACGTCCGCGACTGCCCTGGGCTCAAAGAGAACGACAGCGCGCCATCGATCCCGAACGGAGATGCCGGTACGGCGATCGATACCGCCGCCGAAGTCGCGCTCTCCGGCGTCAGCGTGTACGTGAACTGAGCCGTCCGCGTTTGCCCGACGGTTGTGGCGGGGAAGTTGATCGCCTCCGTACCTCCCATCACAAGGACGCTCCCGGCCAAAAGCAGAGTTACTACGGTCACCACCACGACTTGCACAATCCTACCTGATTTACCTTGCATCGTCCTCACCTCCAAAAGGTGTTCGTACCGTATCGCCACGTCGGCGACACAAAAGCAGCGTGCACGGATACAGACGACGTGTAGCCGAAAAGCGGCTACGTTGTCAAACAGACGAACGGCTTGTCTCCTGAGAGCCGGCCAAGTCCCACGATGTCAGCTGCCGTGGGGGACGCCGCCCGCCGTGAGGTCCGTGATGAACATGTGGCCTGGGGCGTGGGCGATCATCAGCGGGATCTTGCCGTGTACTGCAGCGGCCTGGGCGGTGACGCCGCAGGGCCAGAAAACGGGGATTTCCCCTTCTTCAACCGTCACGGGGTCCCCGAAGTCTGGTCGATCGAGATCGTCGATCCCGAGCTGCGTGGGAGAACCGATCAAGATCGGCTCTCCATGTGACGATGGCATGGACCGTGTCAGGTCCACGGCGCGATCGACGTCTTCTTCGCGGATCGAGCGCATCGAAACGACGAGCGGGCCGCAGAATACCCCGGAAGGCTCGGTCATCCGGTTCGTGATGTACATCGGCACGTTGCATCCCTCTTCCAGGTGGCGGACGGCGATTCCGTTCGCCCGGAGGATGCTGTCGAACGTGAAGCTGCAGCCGATGAGGAATGCGACGAAGTCGGCGTGCCACAGCGTGACGATGTCCGTCGCTTCCTCGCTCATTGTTCCATCTCGATAGACGCGATACCGCGGCAGATCGGTGCGCAAGTCGGCTGATGGCGCCAGCCGCGTCGGCACGGGTGAGCCCGGTTCTGTCACCTCGAGCAACGGAAGCGCCCGCGAGTTCACTCGGCAGTAGGTCGAGAAGTCGGTCGAGAGAGCTCCCGGCAGCACAACAAGATTCGCTTGGACGTATCCCGGAGCGAGATCGGCCGTCGGCCCCGTCCACGTTCCAGCTCGAATCAGGTCCCGAGCTTGTTCTGCTGGGTTTCGCGTCGGCTCGTTCGTCACGCGGCCACTATACCGCATGGATCTTCGCCGGCGGTACCTGTTGCCCAATCTCGCTTCATTCCCTACGCTAGCGGGACACCTGGAGACTATGAAGGGAAGGATTCACATGGACGACCGGATGGTTGCCTACTGCGGGCTGATCTGCACGGACTGCGACGCATACAAGGCAACGCAGACCGAGGACATGGAAGCGCTGGAGCGGATGGCGAAGGAGGCCACGGAGCAACTCGGCGAGGAGATGACGCTGGCCGACGCGATGTGCGACGGCTGCCGCTCGATGACCGGACGGCAGATCGCGTATTGCCACGAATGCGCAATCCGGCTCTGTGCGGTTCAGAAACACATCGAGAACTGCGCGCACTGTGACCACTACGCGTGTGACAAGCTGGAGGGCTTCTCCAAGCCGGGATCGCCGCAACGCAAGACACTCGACGGCATCTGGGCGTCGCTGCATCCTAAGAACTGACCGCGGCAGGGTCACTCCGAAGGGCCGGCCTCCTGGTGAACCAAGCGCTCGAGATGCAGGGTGGCACTGACCTCGACGATCGGACCTCCGAATCCGGGCATCGGAGAGCGATAGGCGGTCTCTTCGGCCTTCCAGTCACAACCGATCGTCATGACGTATCCGACGCGTAGCTTCAGATCCAACCACGCGAACGGATTGCCCTGCGCGGAGACGCTGGGCTCGATGACGTAGAGCCAACGGTCAAGCTTCGCGCGGAACGGGTCCCGCAGCGCATCCTCGAACGAGTCCGGCAGGTGATCGACGAGGCTCAGGGTCGACGTTCCACCTCCGAGCGACAGCCCGAAGGCGATCGAACTCCCCGTCGCGGTCGTCAGCCCCCATTCGAACAGGCCGCTGCCGAAGGTGAGGGACAACCGGGCGATCCGGTCGCCGATTCGGGAGGAGACGGATCCGCCTGCCATGATGAGACCGACTCGAGGGCCGTCGACGAAACCGATCGTGGTCTCCTCCCCAAACATCATCACGTGCCCGGGCAGCCGGACGTATCCCGCGTCTGCGAGGGCGTCATTGAGGCTGGAAAGGTCGGCATGCCAGAGCGAGGCCGAGAAGCCGCTGAAGGCGTAGTCGGGCTCAAACGCGGGTACATCCTGCGACAGCGCAGGCACTCCTGCAACACAGACGCAGGCCAAGACAACCGCCAGTCTCTTCATGAGCATGAGAACACCCTCCTTCCGCTAGGTCGTGTACGCGTCCAGGATCCGCCCGAGGACGATCAGGTGATGGTCGCCCTTCGGGTAGTACGTCTCGAGCACCTTGTCCGCCTTGTCGGTGAAGTCGTCACGCACCTGCTGCGTGCGAGCGATGATCTCGCACTCGTAGTGCAGGCCGCGCGTATCGATGATCGGTGTGTCGATCTTCTGCGCCGGAACGAACGTCAGGTTCGCCTCGACCGCCTTGTCCATGTCGCGGCCGGACTTCGTTCCGCACAACGCCAGGGCTTCCTTTAACTCGCCCGGACGCGGCGCGCAGACGGAGAACGTGCTCGATTGCGTGATGCAGGCATGCGTGTAGCGGCTCTCGCGGATGAGCACGGTCATGACGGGCATGGACCAGACAATGCCGACCTGCGCCCAGCCAATCGTCATCGGATTCGCCTTCCCGTTCGCGTCCTTCGCCACGACAAACGCGCCTCCGCTCGAGAGGGCGCTCTTGAGCCACTCGGTCTCTTCGTGCCATTCAATCCTCTTCATGAATCTCCTCTCTCGCTCACGTGCTGCGACTCCGGATCACCGTTACACCATCAACGCGCCAGCCAGCTCCCGCGCTTGATTCCCATGGGTGTTCGGCATGCGCTTCGGATCGGTGCAGTTTGGGAAGATCCAAACCCCGCGGTCGTCAAGCTTCAAGTACTCCGCCAGACGAGGGAAGACGATCTGGATCGCGTCCGCGTTCCCGTCCACCCCTCCGCCGCAAGCGACGAGGAGCGCCGTGCGCTTCCCTTCGACAAAGGATCGATGTTCCGACGTTCCGTACTTACGCGCCAGGCAAAGCGTGCGATCGAGGAGAAGCTTCAGCTGTCCGGCGTAGCTCCACATGTAGAGCGGTGTCGCAAACAGGATCGCGTCTACGGCCAGCATCTTCTCGAACACGCCCTGTGCGTCGTCCATCAGGACACATCCCGGCTCGTCGGCCGACTCGGCGCAGGCGTAGCACGACTTGCATCCGCCGATCTGAAACTTCGTGAGATCGATTCGGCTGATCTTGTGACCTTCCTCGCGAAGCGCCCCCTCGACCCAGCCGAGAATCGCTTGCGTGTTGCCGTCGCTTCGAGGACTGGCGAGCAGCGTGAGAACGTTCATCGGCATCCCCTCCCGAAGGCACTCTACGTCGTGAGTTCTAGTCTCACAACAGGTTCTCGGTGCGGATGCGCCCAGCGGACGGCTTGCCCCTTCAGCAACGAGTCGTATAGGCTGCAAGGACTGCGTGTTGGAGTCAGGAAGGTTCTCTCCATTCGAGGCAACATCTTCTCGAATCTGACACGGAACGGTTGTTGGATCAGCAGGGGGTGCAGAGAACCCATCACTCCGGGAGGATTCGCGCACTGTCGAGGTCGAGACGTGGGATGGCTCAAGGAGGCGCCCATCATGAGACGCATTAGAAGCAGATGCTGGAGGGCTTTGTGGTGTGAACCGCCCCGGGTTCTCCGGAGGGTAGATTACTTGAGTCCGGCCACCGCGACCGGACTCGCCTGCTCCTGATCGTACACCGCCTCGAACTCAGCCGGCGGGATGTTCCCGATCGGCTCCAACAA
>Ga0222701_1000263_pt1 | contig 21776 bp, 21 predicted proteins | sample AntAcemetage1502_FD_179825 | JGI IMG/M metagenome (GOLD analysis project Ga0222701, IMG submission 179825) | Saline water microbial communities from Ace Lake, Antarctica - #1502 | ecosystem: Environmental > Aquatic > Non-marine Saline and Alkaline > Saline | place: Antarctica: Ace Lake... | reverse complement strand
AAATCAAACCCATAAACCCACTTTAACCCAGTTGACGGTTAAAAAGGAGCTATCTACCTTATATAAATATCCCCCTGCTCAATGTTTTTTTGATAATATTTGTGTAATGTCCTATGCATATACGGAAACGAACAAGTCTTTTTGATGTTGGTGGCTGAAATACTTCAAGTAATCAGGATGCAAGAGAAATTGGCTTCATTGCAAAAACACTAGCTGTGAAAAATAGGAAGCAGATTTCTTTACGGTATAGAAAAGTAAACTTAGCGAAGAAGCCCTAATGATGCGAGTTCTTTTGATAGGTTTTCGACTGCTATTGATACGTCCTCTGTCCTTCTACCACCGGTACATACGATTTTACCGGAGCCGAAGAGCAACATCGCTACCTTGGGCTCTTTAATGCGGTAGACAAGTCCGGGAAATTGCTCAGGTTCATATTCTATGTTTTCCAACCCTAGTCCCATTGCCACCTCATTTAAGTTAAGCTCGCTCCCTAAATCAGCGATAGCTACCATATTCTGAACAACCATCTCAAGATCTTTTTTTTTGTATACATCTACGCCCATTTTCTTTAATTTATCTGCTATTATATCAATGGTCTTGCGTACATCTTCGAGGTTTTTGGCACCAGTACAGTTGGCTTTGCCACTTCTAAAGAGTAGCGTAGCTGTTTTAGGGTTTTTCAATCTGTAAACCAAACCTGGGAATTGCTCAGGCTCATATTCGGCATCTTCTAACGAATGTGCTATAGCGTCTAAGTCTAATTTATCTGCAAATGTTGTAGATGCTACAATATTTTCAACTTTCACTTCTATCATACAGTATCACTTCCCGATAAACGCTGTTCGCATTTTATTAAGTAATCTGAATCAAGATGTGCTTTATAATACCACGTTTAATTCGATATAGTAATTTTTGTGTTTCTGTCTAAATTCATTTATGGACAAAATGAAGTTTGTAAAAGGAGTAGTTCATTCAGGTAAGATACTTGAAAATGAAGCGGTTAGAAAGAAAACATAACAAAAACAAACAAAAAATTGCAAGATGAAGAAGAACTTTTTCCTTTTGCTTTAATGCTTGTAAATAAGAGATATTGAAAAATTTGGTAATATTTGTATAACAATATTTTTATAATTGAGGAGGATACAGTGAAATCTAAAATAGCAATGAGATGTTGTAATGGGATATAATTTTACATTTGATTTATCGAAACTGACGCAAACGTTATTTAAAGAAATTGCAGAGTTTTCGGAGAAAGAAAAAATCACTGTAAGAATAGGAGATATGGCAACAAACCTGGTAAAAAAATTCGATGTGGACAGGATTACAGGTTTGTCTGTTTGCGACTCAGTAACTGTCATTGAAGATTTTATTAATGCAAACATAAAGAACAGCCTCCATAAAAAAAATTTTCTAAAGACAAATAAAAGAGTATTATTTCTTCCCCATTGCTGCAGAAAATACATGGACTCGAGATGCAAGGCAGAGTTTAATCCAGAGACCGCATCATATTTATGCAAGCATTGTTCGAATGATTGCCAAGTGCATAAGGCTACAAAACTTGCAAAAAAGGAAAACTACGATGTATATGTATTGCCAGGAAGCTCTTGTGTCAAAAAGATTCTTCAAAAAAATCCGTATGATGGCGTCATTGGAGTGGCATGTACTGAAGAAATAGGCCTTGCAACAAAAATATTAGAACAATTAAACATAGCTGCACAAAGTATACCATTGATAAAAAATGGCTGTTCAGGAACACGATTCAACTTTGAATTTTTAAAAAGAACAATAGTTAAAACAAAATAAAAAACCTTAGAAATCAACTAGAACATATTTCTCACCATTTTGTGAATTGGAATTGCAGTATAAGACCTGTATCCCTTCGGTAAATTAATTCATTACTCCTTTCATTTTTGGGTTGATTCCTGCTGCTTGACAGGATATTCCAAAATCCGATTTGAGATTCATTATCGATTAATACAGTGCAATGCTAATGCATCATGTAGATTAGGGACGGGCACGCATCTATGTAATTGATTAGCTATACTTCTCAACTAAATCTGCGATGTCCGTTGGAAATTGTGCTATCTTAACATCTGCCTTTTCGAAAGCCTTTATTTTTGATTTTGCAGTACCCTTGCCACGAGCAATTATTGCACCAGCATGACCCATGCGTTTGCCCGGCGGAGCTGTTCTACCTGCAATAAATGCAAAAACTGGTTTATCAATGTGCTCAATTATATGTTCAGCAGCATCCTCTTCAGCAGTCCCGCCAATCTCACCAACTAAAACAACGGCTTTTGTTTCTTTATCTTTTTCAAAGGCATCTAATGCATCGATGAATGGAGTACCTATAATAGGATCGCCACCAAGACCGACACAAGTACTTTGTCCCATCTTCTTTTCGCTAAGAGAATTTACAATCTCATATGTTAAAGTGCCGGATCGGCTTGCAACTCCAACGTTTCCTTCCAAAAAAATGCTGCCTGGAAGTATACCTATTTTGGTTTTACCTGGACTAGCAATGCCTGGACAGTTGGGACCAATCAAAACAGCATCCTTATATTTTGCATAGTGAACAAATTCCATTGCATCATGAAAAGGAATATTTTCGGTTATTACAACAACAGTTTTTACACCAGCATCAAGCGCTTCAAAAACAGCATCTTTTGCAAAACGAGCAGGAACTAAAACAAGCGAGGTATCCGCCCCCGTTTCGACAACAGCATCATTTGCATTATTAAAAATGGGAACACCATGAATCTCTTGACCGGCCTTACCTGGAGTTACACCAGCTACAACTTTCGTTCCAAAACCAAGCATTTCACCAATATGAAAAACACCCTGATGGCCAGTAGCACCCTGAGCAACGACTTTATTTTTCTCATCAACAAAAATTGCCATGCTACTTACCTCCTGCCAAATCTGAAGATTTTTGAGCAGCGTCCTGCAAAGTGGTAGCAGTAATAAGCCCAGCATCCTTCAAAATATCTTTAGCTGCATCTTCATTCATACCTTTAATACGAGTAATAACTGGACAATCAATACCTTCTTTTGAAATCACTGCTTGTACACCTTTAGCAACAGTATCACACTTTGTAATGCCACCAAACAAATTCAAAAATATCACACTAGGTTTAGCCTTTTTCATAAGCTCAAAAGCCTGCTTAACTTTTTCAGGATCATCAGTACCGCCAAGATCTAAAAACACACCACCAGCTCCCTTAAAATAAGTCAAAGCATCCAATGTTGCCATTGTCAAACCGGCACCGTTAGCAATCACTCCAATATCGCCATCCAACTGAATAAAAGTAATGCCTTTTCCCTTCGCATCCTTCTCCAAGGTTGTGAGATCCACAAGTTCAGGAACAATATCAGAATGACGAAACATAGCATCATCATTAATAACAACTTTAGAATCTAGTGCCATAGTGCTGCCATCAGATCGGATAATTAACGGGTTAATTTCAACAAGTTCACAATCATACTCTCTGAACATCTTGTATATCCTTGAGATAGTCTTTGAAATTCCTTTCGCCTCTTCCCTCTCCAATTTAAGCTTAGATATTACACTACGTATATTGAACGATTGAATGCCGATTAACGGGTTCACCCACTCCTTGAAAATTTTATCATCAGGTACACTTTCAATATCCATGCCACCCTTGCCACTAATCATAATAAGAGGCATCCTTTTGGTTCGATCTAAAGTGATACTAAGATACAATTCTTTTTTGATTTCAACTTTCTCCTCGGCATATACTTTTTGTACAGTAAAACCTTTGATATTCATGCCCATGATCTGGGAAAATTTTTCTTTAGCATCATTCAAACTCTCAGCTACTTTAATACCGCCAGCTTTACCACGACCACCAATTGGAACCTGTGCTTTAAGAACGAAAGGAAACTTCAAACCAGAAAGATCTTTTTTGCTATTCACCAGCTTACCGTTTGGAACTGCAATATCATATTTACCAAATAGTTCCTTCCCCTGATACTCAAAAAGTTTCATAGACCCAAGAATACAAATTCACCTATAAAAGTTTTTTAAATCTCTAAATCACAACCAATTATTTTCTTTGCAATGGGTACAAACTTGAAATCCTTAATAAAAACCAAGGTATTCAATCCATACGTACGCAACAAAGGGTCCTTCACAATCCACTTGTTTTCTTTCAAAACCTGCATAACACGCGTTCTATCCTGTTTATATTCCTCATAGTCATTATAAACAGAAATCATAACCGCCTCAAACAATCTACGTGCCAGAAAAATAGTCGAATTACCTAATAGTGGAGATGCCTCATTTTTTTCCAAATCTGGTGGTTTTTTCGGGTCAAATCTAATGTGATAAAATGCTAAAATTTCAAAACCTAATTTTTTGATGTCGGGTAGATTAATTCTCCCAATGAGATTATTCTGTTCAAGACTCTTCTTAAACCTTGAAACAGTATGACGCGAAACACCCAATTTAGAACCAATGCCGCTATCAGATAGCTCTGGATATCTGATTAGCATGCAGTAAACTTTTTTCTCAGTATCTGAAAGGAATATGTCTTCTTTATTTGAAAAACCTACGTCTTTAGCTGTATCATCAGATTTTAAATTCAAATCAAACTTTTTTTTTAACAGAGGTGCAAAATCAAAAAAACGATGGATTTTACTTATTTCAAAAGGAAATATAGCCATATTTGGGTATTCTTCTTCCAAGAGTCCTCGTCCACCAAATGTCTGAGTTCTAATGTCGTTAATCCTTCCAATAGTTGCATAATCTTGTGAGAAGCTAAGAGAAAACCCTTTATCCAGCTCACCAACAGAGAAAAATATCTCATCAAAAACTTCGATAGTTTCTCCAGTGATTTTAACTCTCTCATCTAACGGAATCAAAGGATTAAAACTTGTATAAGTTACAACCAACATTTTACAGCCCATGTTTTGAAGCCTTGGTATTGTAACGGTTCTAAAATACTCGTTTTCTCTTAGTCTATGTCTGATAGATGTGACAGTTGAATGTTTCAAATCAAGTTTTTCTGAGAGATATCTATCTGTTAGTTTTGGGTATTTTGTAAGTCCGTATAGCATAAGTTTTTCCTTGTTGGTCAGTTCAAATCTGTTCATTACGTTATGAAATAGTTTTTATGATATAAATTTTATTCTCATTTTAACAAAAATAATCGCAGTATTTGTCAAAAAGAGCGAAAATTACTAATTTTTTTGCCATATGTACACTTATATTAATATCTTCTGGTTATTATGAGAATCTTACAAAAGACTTATATTTGGTTTTTTCATTTGAAGTTGCATCTTTCCTTGGAGGAGCTGCCTTGTATAGATCAGTGGCAGAGAATGCCACACGTGAAGAAAATAAAAGAGAGAAACATCTTCTTAGAATTATAGTTAAGGATTTAAAGGCTAATAGATTCTGTTTCGTGGGGATAAAAACATGAGTAAAGAGAGTAAGAATATAGAACAAAAAGCCGGAGAAGTTGAAGTTTTTATAATGGGTAAGAGTTACAAGGTTCCTGCTGGTCTTACCATAATGAAGGCATTAGAATTTGCTGGTTACAGATATATTCGTGGCTGTGGTTGCCGAGCCGGTTTTTGTGGAGCATGTTCAACTATTTATAGGTTGGAAGATGAACAAAAACTTGGTTTTGATCTTGCCTGTCAGAAAGTTGTGGAAGACAAGATGTATCTTGTTCAACTTCCTTTTGTTCCTGCAGCTAAGGCAGAATATGATATTGAGAAACTTAAGCCAACGGAGAGTACTCTTTTGACAATATATCCCGAAATCGCCCGATGTGTGTCATGTAACACTTGTACTAAGTCATGTCCTCAAGATATTGAGGTTATGAAGTATATTCAGATGGCTGTCCGTGGGGATATTGCAAAATGCGCTGAGATTTCTTTTGACTGTATCCAATGCGGTTTATGTGCGATGAGATGCCCCGCTGACATTAAACATTATCATGTTTCACAACTTGCTAGACGGTTACGTGGTAAATATATTGATCCAAAATCCAAAAATCTTGCTAAACGTCTGAATGAGATTGAACATCAAAAATACGATGCCGATATCAAAAAACTGATGGAAATGGATAAGGGAGATATCATAAAGATGTACAGCAACAGGAAGCTTGAAACTGGAAAAACAGGAGATTTAGGAGGGGACTAAAGTGAAGATGATTGATGGTTATCCTGAATACATGATGAAATCTATAAAACTCGTTGAGAAAAAACGAGAAAGAAACATATCACAATCTGTTAAACCACTGTCTATGAAAGAACGCGAAGAGGTTCTAAAAAAACATCATCCTGACTATATGAGCAATACTAAAAGAAAACTGCGGGTTGGTATAGATGAAGGAAAGGTGTTGTATAACGGTATCGTGGATTTACTTGAAGCTAAATCCGTTCTGAATCCAAAGGATGTAGACTTAAGTAAAATAGATTACGATGTAGATATATTAATCATTGGTGGCGGGGGCGCTGGAACTGTTGCATCGCTTTTTGCATATGAAAATGGAGTTCCAAAAGATAAAATATTGATAGCGACAAAGCTTCGTCATGGTGATGCAAACTCTATGATGGCCCAGGGGGGCATACAAGCGGCAGATCGTCCTGATGACAGTCCTGCATTGCATTATCTTGATATTTATGGTGGAGGTCATTTTGAAAATAAACCCGAGCTTGTAAGAGCTCTTGCCTTAGATGCTACAAAGATAATTAATTGGCATCAAGAACTTGGGGTTATGTATGATCGTCAGGAAGATGGAGAATTCCAGGAGTTATCTGGTGGTGGAACGTGCAGGAACCGTATGCATAGTTGCAAGGACTATTCAGGCATGGAACTTATGAGAAATATTAGGGATAAGGCAAGAAACTTGGATATCCCTGTTTTGGAATTTTGTCCAATTGTTGAATTTTTAATGGATGACAAAGGTAAAGTAGCTGGCGGTATTGCATTTAACCTTGAGACCTACGAATACTATGTAATTCGTGCTAAAGCAACAATTCTTGCAACTGGTGGTAGTGGACGGTTACATCTTTCGAATTACCCGACTACAAATCATTATGGTGCTACTGGTGATGGTCTTATTATGGCTTATCATGTCGGAGCAAATCTTCGTGATCTGGATACCATTCAAATTCATCCAACAGGTGATGCTTTTCCTGAGCCAATTGTTGGAATTCTCTCAACCGAAAAAATAAGAGGATTGGGGGCTGTACCACTCAATAAGAACGGTGACCCATTTGTATTTCCCATGGAACCTCGTGATGTAGAATCTGCGTCTTTTATTAATGAATGTAAGAAGGGTAATGGCATTGTCACACCAACAGATATGCCAGGAGTATGGCTTGATGCACCTATGATAGATATTATAAATGGTAAAGGTACGATTGAAGCTAAACTGGCAGGAGAGTTCAGGAAATTCAACCGATTTGGTATTGATATGACAAAACATCCAATCCTTGTCTATCCGACACTACACTATCAGAACGGTGGAGTTGAAATTAATGAAAAATGTGAAACTAAAATTCCTGGGCTTTTTGCAGCAGGTGAGGTAACAGGTGGTGTCCATGGAAAAAATCGTTTGATGGGGAATTCCTTGCTTGATTACAACGTATTTGGACGACGTGCAGGAATTCATACAGCCGAATATGTTAAAAAAATTAATGTTGGAAAACTTACGCTCAAACATATTGACAAATATAATAAAATGTTGGAGAGAGCAAATATTAAACAAAAGAAAACAGCTCCAATATTATTGCCTGAATATAGGGGTGAAATGGCAATTTCTAGAGCACTTGATATCCTATAAATAAATGGTGAATTAATGATTGAAATAAAAGACGACTGGTGTAAAGGTTGCGGCATTTGTATAGAACGATGTCCTGTTGGCGCACTTGAAGAGTCAGATAAGTTAAATAAGAAAGGTATTCACCCGGCACGACTTAAGGAAAAAAATGAGTGTAATTCTTGTAGGCTCTGTGAACTATTATGTCCCGATTTTGCCATAACTGTAATTCCAGATGAAGATGTTAAAAAAGATGTTAAAAAACCTCTTCTAAGCCCAATTGGAGGAAAAAGTAAATGAGATATAAACGAGACCCTGAACTAATAAGAAATATTTTAGGTAAAAAAATACAATTTATACTTGGAGATATGGCTATTGTCTATGGTGGCCTACTTGCAGGTTGTTCATTTTTTGGTGGATACCCAATTACTCCTGCATCAGAGGTTACTGAGGGTATGGCACGTATGCTTCCAAGAGTCAAAGGAACATATATGCAGATGGAAGATGAAATAGCTAGTATCGCTTCTGTTATTGGTGCATCGTGGGGTGGTGCTAAAGCTATGACTGCGACATCTGGTCCTGGTTTTTCACTTATGATGGAAAACTATGGGTTTGCTGCAATGACTGAAACTCCCTGTGTTATTGTTAATGTTCAAAGAACAGGTCCATCAACTGGGCAGCCAACTCTTGGTGCTCAGGGTGATATGATGCAGGCTAAATGGGGAACCCATGGTGATTTCGAAGCAATAGCTCTTGCACCTAGTACTGTGCAGGAATGTATGGATTTTACAATAGATGCATTTAACCTCGCAGAAAAATATCGCAACCCTGTTTGTGTTATGGCAGATGGAGAAATAGGGCATCTTAGGGAGCGGGTAGTTATTCCAGATGAAAAAGGCCTAAAGATAATTAACAGAGTCCTCGCTACAATTGATAAAAAGAAATTCATACCTTTTACAAACTCGCAGACTAGAAATAGCAAGGTTCCTGATTTTCCAACATTTGGAACAGGTTACCATACTTATGTTACGGGTCTTACTCATAATGAGAAAGGTTTTCCAGCAACTGATAAACAACCAGATCATGAAAAACTAGTGAAACGAATTACTACAAAAATCACTGATGATCTTGATAAACTTACTAATGTTGAAAAACTATATTTAGATGATGCAAAAACTGTTTTTGTCACCTATGGTGCAACAGCCAGACCTGCAGAAAGTGCAATGGAGATGGCAAGAACTAAAGGTAAAAAAGTAGGTATGCTTCGTCTTAAGCTTGTTTGGCCGTTCCCATATAAAGAAATTCAGAAATTAGCAGGTAAAGTTGATGAAATAATTGTTCCAGAGATGAATCTTGGTCAAATTGTTCATCCGGTTCGAGAATATGTAGAAGGTCAATGTAAGGTCATTAGTGCTCCAAAGATAGGTGGTGAGATGCATCTACCACATGAACTTTACAAATATTTGGAGGGGAAATAAATGCCGGAAGTAAGAACAGCTGATAAACTTAATAAAAAATATCTTCGTGAGGAGATGTGGCCTACTATTTTTTGTAATGGTTGTGGCAATGGGGTAGTCCTTGATTATACGTTTTGGGCAATTGAAGAGTTAGATTTAGATATGGATAAAACTGTTTTTGTTTCTGGTATTGGTTGTTCATCTCGTCTACCTGGATATATTAATGCTGACGGGTTGCATACAACTCATGGGCGATCAATTGCGTTTGCCACAGGTATAAAAGCAGCAAATCCTGATTTAAATATAATTATTTTTACAGGTGATGGAGACTGTTCAGGGATAGGCGGTAATCATCTTATTCATGCAGCCCGTCGGAACATTGATGTTACTGTCATTATGATTAATAATTTTACGTATGGGATGACTGGCGGTCAGTTGGCACCAACTGCTCCACTTGGCAGTATTGCAACAACTGCCCCATATGGAAACATTGAGCACCCATTTGATATTTGTGAACTAGTTAAGACTCTTGGTGCAAACTATGTTGCTCGTTGGTCTGTTACTCATCCATATCAACCAATAAAATCAGTAAAAGAAGGCATACAGAAAAAAGGTTTCTCAATGATAGAGTTCTTATCACCTTGTCCTACTGCTTATGGCCGACGTAATAAACTTGGCGATATCAAAAAACATTGGAAATGGTATGATGATAACACGATTCTTATTGAGGATTATAACAAGATTATGAAATATGGAACGGATGAGGAAAAAGAAAAAACCAAAAACAAAATGCAATGTGGTGTTTTCCAGGACATAGAAAAACCAGGGTTTTTCGAACAATATGAAAAACTTGTTGAAAGGTTACAAGAAAAACAAGTTAAGGGGGGCAAGAAATGAAAAAAGAAATGCGTATTTGTGGTTTTGGTGGCCAGGGTGTAATTTTATCCGGTTTCATTTTTGGTAAGGCAGCATCTGTTTTTATGGATTATAATGCTGTTCAAAGCCAGTCATATGGGCCTGAAGCTCGCGGTGGAGCTGCCAGATCTGAAGTGATTATTTCTGATGAAAAGATAGGTTATCCTAGACCAGCAAGTGTTGATTTTTTTATTGCCATGTCACAGGAGGCATTTGATACTTATCGAAAGGATATTCGTAAGGATACCATGGTTGTTATTGACCCAGATTTGGTTCCAAAACACAACATTGGTCAACCAGTCCATAAAGTTCATGCTCAGAAAATTGCTGAAAAACTTGGTAACAAGATTGTTACAAATATTGTTATGGTTGGTGCAGCTACAGCGATTTTTGATGTATTAAAACATGATGCAGTAAGAGAAGCAGTAATTGATAGTGTTCCAAAGAGGTTTATCGAGCTTAACAAAAAAGCCTTTGAAAAAGGACTTGAGGCAGGAAAGAATGCCAAAAAGAAGCTATAATCAAAAAATAGATCATGATTTGGGAATACCCCTTCAGGATGATTATTTTTATGATGAGCCAGAGGAAGTCATAGAAACAAACCAGGTGGAAGAACTAGAGAGTGAGGTAAAGCTTTCTGAAAAAACTAAAATAAAGAAAGAAAAAAGAGTGATAAATGCTGATGTTCTTATTGTGGGTGCTGGTATTTCTGGGATGCAAGCCGCTCTTGATACGGGGGATAAGGGTTACAAGGTCGTAATTATTGATAGATCTTCAACAATTGGCGGGTCGATGGTCAAACTTGATAAGACCTTTCCAACTAATGATTGTAGTATTTGTACATCTGCACCAAAGATGGTTGAGCTTTCTCGCCATCCTAACATTGAGCTTATTACTTATGCTGAGCTGAACGCACTTGATGGTAAAACAGGAGATTTTAAAGCTCAGGTTTGGAAGAAAAGCAAATATGTTGATCCTGATAAATGTACTGGCTGTAACGATTGTGTAGAGGTTTGTCCTGTTGACGTAGTAAGCTCTTTTGATGAAAAGATTACAACACGAAAAGCAATATATATTGAGTTTCCACAGGCAGTACCAATTGTTTATACAATTGATCATGAAAACTGTGTCGGATGTGGGTCATGCGAGCGTGTCTGCGAACCCGAGGCAATAAGTTTTCTTGAGAAATCTAAAGAAATCGAAGTTAATGTTGGAAGTGTTATTGTCGCAACAGGTTTTGAAGTATTTGAACCTACTGAGATGAGACGTGAATATGGTTATGGCAAGTATGAAAATGTGATAACTGCGATGCAGTTCGAAAGATTATTGTCTTCTTTTGGTCCTACTGAAGGAAAACCTGTGAGGCTTTCTGATGGTAAAAAACCCAAGACCATTGGATGGATTCAATGTGTTGGTTCACGTAGCGAGCAACTTGGTTTTCCATACTGTTCACGTGTGTGCTGTATGTATGCAACAAAAGAGGCATCAATTGTTAAAGAAGCAAACCCGGAAATGGGTATCTCGATTTATTACATAGATATCCGAGCGTATGGTAAAGACTTCCAGCAATACTATGATCATGCTAAAGATCTTGGTGTTAGATATATCCGTGGGCGCCCTTCTTCGGTTTATGAAAACAAGGATAAAAGTCTAACGATTCGTTACAAAAATACACTTACTGGAGAGATAAAAGAAGACACAGTGGATCTGCTTGTGTTATCCACTGCAATAATGCCTAATCGAGATAACAAAAAACTTGGTGAAACACTTGGAGTTGATGTCGATGAAAACGGTTTTTTCAAACAACAATCTTTGTTAAATAATCCAATTCAGTCAACAAAAGAAGGGGTTTTTCTAGCGGGTTGTATTCAGGGCCCGAAGGATATTCCTGATAGTGTAGCTATGGCAAGTGGTGCTGCGGCAAAAGCAGTTGAAGCAATTAAGGATCGGGAACGTCATGTTGGCCGGGAGTTCCCACTCGAAATAGATATAACGGGTGAAGAACCTCGTATTGGTGTTTTTGTTTGTCATTGTGGTAAAAATATTGCTAGCTATTTAGATGTAGAAAAAGTTACTAAAGCTGCTGAAAAACTGTCAAATGTTGTGTATGCTGAGCATGTGATGTTTGCTTGTTCTGAGGATAGTGGCAAAAAAATTAGAGAGACGATTAAAGAAAAAAAGCTAAACAGGGTTGTTGTTGCTGCTTGTACACCAAGTACTCATGGAGGGCTATTTCGGGATACCCTCATGGAAGCTGGTTTGAATAAGTATCTTTTTGAAATGGCTAATATTCGTAATCAGTGCTCTTGGGTTCATTCTGATGATTGGGATGCAGCAACTAAAAAAGCAACAGCCCTGATGAAGGCCGCTGTAGCAAAGGTTCGCCTGCTTGAACCACTTACTGAGGAAGAATTTTCAATTATTCCAAAAACGCTTGTCATTGGTGGTGGAATTTCTGGTATGAAAGCCGCTCTTGCCTTGGCTAATATGGGTATTAAATCTTTCCTTCTTGAAAAAAATTTAAAACTTGGCGGGATGCTTATAGAGCTTCATTCAATGTTTCCATCTGATACGAAGACTGAAGATATAATTGATCCTTTGGCTAAAGAGGTTACAAAAAACAAGTTAATCACAGTTATGGCTAATGCTGAGCTAATCGATGTAGATGGTTTTATAGGGAACTATGAAGGAATTGTTAAACAAAAGGGTAAGAAGAAAAAAATAGAGTTTGGAACAATTATTATTGCAACTGGTTTTAGGGAAATTGATCTTGAAGGAGAGTATCAGTATGGCAAAAATACTAATATTTTGTCACAAATTGAACTTGAAAAAAATATTAAAAATAACTCTTTTAAGAAGAAACCAAAAAATGTTGTTTTTATTAATTGTGCGGGTGCAATGGATGAAAAACGTCCTTATTGTTGCCGTATTGGTTGTGGGGTATCACTTAAGAATGCAAAGCTTGTTAGTGAGAAGTTCCCAGATTCCAAGATCTATATATTATATAGAGATATGAGAGTTTTTGGTAAAGAGGAAGAGGAGTATTATTCTGATGTTTTGAAAAATTATCATGTTACAACTATTCGCTATGCAGGTGATAAAAAACCAAAGGTTGTTCTTGACAAAGATGATCCAAAGGATGGTTCTGTAACTGTGAAAGTTTATGATGATATACTAAATGAGGAGATGGAAATACCAGCTGATCTCCTAGTTCTTACAATTAATACTGAAGGAGCGGCTTCGACTGAGACTTTGAAAAATATGCTTAAAGTCCCTGCTGATGCTGGAGGTTTTTTCATGGAAGCACATGCAAAGATTCGTCCGTTGGATTTTGCAACTGATGGTATTTATCTGTGCGGTGCTGCGCATTATCCAAAAAATTTGGTTGATTCAATTGCACAGGCGGAAGGTGCTGCGTCTAGAGCAGCTATCCCTATTATGCAGGGGAGAATGACTGGTGAAGGCGCTGTGGCAAAGGTTGATGAGGATTTATGTAGTGGTTGTGGGACATGTGAATCTGTGTGTACCTTTTCTGCTATTGAAATCCAGCCTCGTTCTGATGGTTCTGGACGTTCTGTTGCAGTTGTGAACAAAGCGTTGTGCAAGGGTTGTGGTGCTTGTGCTGCTGCCTGTCCATCTGATGCTATAGATCAAAAAGGATATAAAAGCAATCAGATTGATGTAATGCTAGAGGCTCTTCTGAAGGAGGTGACTGTCTGAAAAAGAAGTTGCAGGGAAACAAAGAAATTGATGCCATCAAATTTAAAGAAGGCGGGCTTGCAGCAGAGGTGGAAGAACTCTCTGGAGAAAATGTGTTTGCATGTTATCAATGTGGAACTTGTTCAGCTGGTTGTCCGTTTATTGATGATATGGATTTAGGTCCTGATAAAGCTATTAGATATGTTATGTTGGATCGTAAAGAAGTGTTGAATTCAAATACGATTTGGATGTGTGCATCATGTTATACATGTGCAGAAAGGTGCCCTCGTGATTTGAATATTACAAAGATTATGGAGGCTCTGCGTCAAATAGTTCTTAGGAAAAAAATTGATAGAACAAGAGTTGTAAAAATTTCTAAAAAAGATAGGGAAACTATTCCTCAGTTAGCATTTGTTAGTTTATTTAGAAAAAATATAGGATAAGACATACAAGAATATATATGAAAGAATGTCAAAAAAGATATATGAATATAATAGGGTAATATCATGAAGCTATTGTACTTTCCTGGATGCACACTTAAAACATCTGCAAAAAACCTTGAGAAATCTGCATTTGCAATAATGGAAGCTCTGGGTCATGAAATGGTAGAAATGGACGATTGGACCTGTTGTGGAGTAGTTGCATCTTTAACTGGTGATGATCTTATGCATCATATAGCACCGTTACGAAATTTAATACATGTTGAGGACCAAGGTGAAGATAAGGTTGTTGCACTCTGTGATATGTGCTATAATACACTTAAGCAAACCAATCTGCGTGTAAAAGAAAACCCTGATGATCTTGAAACACTAAACTTATTTATGGACCGGGAAAATGATTACAAGGGAACTGTAAAGGTTATTCACTTTCTTGAGTTTTTACGTGATGAAATTGGTTTTGATGTAATTAAGAAAAAAGTGAAAAAGCCACTAAAAGGTATGAAGATCATGCCTTACTATGGATGCATGTTGCTTCGACCAAGAGAAGTAGCAATTGATGATGCGGAAGAACCGACAATTCTAAGTGATCTTCTCTCTGCTCTTGGTGCAGAAGTTGTTGATAACCCATTCAAAATTGAATGCTGCGGTTCATACCACACTATTGAAAATAAAGAATTGGTTTCCAAAAGGGCACATCGAATTACAAATTTTGCAACCGAGAGGGGTGGTGAGGCCATGATGCTTTCGTGTCCACTTTGTAGGTTTAATCTTGATGCACGTGGAAAAGAAGCAGAAAAAATGTTCAAAGGTTACAAACAGATACCAGTATTTTATTATACTCAACTTATGGCAATTGCATTTGGTCTAGACATATCTGTATGTGGTTTTGAAAACCATGCCGTAGACCCAACATTGTTGTTAAAGAAAAAAGGAATTATAAAAAAATGAAGTTAGACTACAATTACTGATAGATAGGATGATGTATTGTGGGAAAAACTATAAAAAAAAACCATTGATTAACAATTGTTAAACCAGTCAGTAAAATGGGGTATATAAAATGGACCATAAGAAAAATAAATCTGAAGCAGAAAAAAATAAAAAACTCCAGGTTGCATTTTATTGGGCTGCAAGTTGTGGTGGATGTGAAATAGCTGTTCTTGACATTGATGAGAAAATCCTAGATGTTGTAGCAGTTGCAGATATAATTTTTTGGCCAGTTGCAATGGATTTTAAATACAAAGATGTTGAAATGATGGAGGATAATCATATTGATGTATGTTTTTTTAATGGCTCTGTCCGAACCTCTGAACAGGAACACATGGCTAAACTTTTACGTAAGAAATCAAAAGTATTGGTAGCGTTTGGTTCCTGTGCAGTCAATGGAGGTATTCCTGGACTAGCAAATATTTCAAACAAAGAAGAAATCTTTGATGTGTCATATCTAAACAATCCATCTACTGAAAATCCTGAGAATCTCACTCCAAAAATTTCGGTTAAGGTTAAAGAAGGGACACTTACGCTTCCTGAATTTTATGACACTGTAAAAACTCTTGACCAAACAGTCGATGTCGATTATTATCTCCCAGGATGCCCCCCAACTCCAGATCTTATAATGACCGCTGTAGGTGCAATAGTTGAAAACAAACTGCCACCTAAAGGATCTGTTATCGGTCCATTAAAATCAGTATGCGATGAATGCAGATTTGAAAAATCTGAAAAGAAAATAACGGAAATAAAACGTATATATGAGGTCGACAAAATTGAGGATAAATGTCTCCTTGAACAAGGCATTATATGTATGGGCCCAGCTACCCGAGGAGGATGTGATGCGAGATGTTTGGATGCAAACATGCCTTGCACCGGTTGCGGTGGACCTACACCAAACTCCTTGGATCAAGGCGCTAAGATGATGTCTGCGCTAGCTTCGATCCTTGGTATAGAAGGCGAAGAGAAAATGAGTGATGAAGAAGTTGACAAGCTAATTGATCAGGTTGTAGATCCCGTTGGTACTTTCTATAAATATGGTTTACCTTCTGCTCTTATTAATAGGAGGGTGATGAAATGATGAAAACAATTACAATTGATCCAATTACACGTCTTGAAGGACATGGAAAAATAAGTATTTTTCTTGATGCTCAAGGAGACGTAGTAAATGCCTATCTGCAGATTCCTGAACTGCGTGGTTTCGAACGATTCTGCCAGGGGCGGCGAGCAGAGGATATGCCGCAGATAACCAGTCGTATCTGTGGTGTATGCCCTGTAGCACATCATTTTGCATCGACAAAAGCACTTGATAATGCATTCAATGTCGATCCACCATCTGCTGCAAAGAAACTACGGGAACTTATGTATTGCGGATACATAATATATGATCATATCCTTCATTTTTATTATTTAGGTGGACCAGATTTTGTTGTTGGTCCAGATGCACCACCAGCAAAGAGAAATATTCTTGGCGTTATTGAAAAAGCAGGTCTTGAAATTGGTAAAGAAGTCATTAAACACAGAGCATATGGTCAAAAGATCACAGGTATACTTGGTGGAAAAGCAACGCATCCTGTGTGTGGGCTACCTGGCGGGGTATCAAAAGGACTAAACAAAGATGAAGTAAAAGACATAGAAACCATGACAAAATCCTGTATAGAATTTGCCAAATTCTCATTAAAACTTTTTGATGATATAGTGCTGGAAAATAAGGACTATGTTGACTTGATACTTAGCGATCCATACACATTAAAAACATACAACATGGGACTTGTTGACAAAAACAACAAAGTTAACTTTTATGATGGGAAAATACGGGTAACTGATCAAAAAGGAAAGGAACACATAAAATTTAATCCCCAAGAGTACTATAAAAAGATCGCTGAACATGTAGAAGAATGGAGCTATATCAAATTCACATACCTAAAAGATATAGGATGGAACGGATTCAATGATGGAAAAGACAGTGGAATCTACCGAGTAGGACCACTTGGACGGCTTAATGCTGCAGAGGGTATGGCTACTCCACTTGCAGATAAGGAATACAAAAGATTTTTTGAAACCCTTGGCGGCAAAGCAGTTAATTCAACCCTTGCATTTCATTGGGCACGGCTCATAGAACTTCTTTATTCAACAGAACGAGCAATGGAGCTAATAAAAGATCCAGAGATCATCTCTACAAAAATCAGAAATCCGGTTGGTGAACCTGGTGAAGGAATTGGTGTGGTTGAAGCTGCTCGAGGAACACTGATTCATCATTATAAGCTCGACAAAAATGGGCTTGTTGACAAAGTAAATCTTATTGTCGCTACGACAAACAATGCTGGAGCTATTAACATGTCAGTCAGGGATGCAGCAAAAGGGATTATAAAAAAGGGCAAGGTCAATGATGGATTGTTGAACATGGTTGAAATGGCATTTCGAGCATATGATCCTTGTTTTGCCTGTGCGACACATACATTACCTGGCGGTATGCCACTTGAAATAGATATTTACGACAAAAATAAGAAATCATATAAGAGGATAAGACAGAATCTGTAGAAGGAACCTTGAAGATGAAGACAGTAGTATTAGGTGTTGGAAACCCGATTCTTTGCGATGATGGCGTAGGAATTCATGTTGCAAAACAGCTCAAGCAATACATAAATGATCCAGATGTAATTATAGATGAGGCATTAACTGGAGGCATGAACCTACTTGATCAACTCTTAGGTTATGATAAAGCAATACTTATAGACGCTGTGAGAGCAAAAAATGCAAACCATGGTGAGGTGAAACGATTCTCTCTAAATGATATTTCATCAGTTCATTCCTGTAACCCGCATGATGTTTCTCTTGTCGAGGCACTTAAAATGGCTGAAAAGCTAGGGGAAAATAGGATTCCGCGTGAAATCATAATTATCGGTATCTTACTCAAGGAAATGTCTTGTGAATTTGGAGAACAACTGAGTTCAAAGATAGCTGCAGCTGTACCAAAAGCTGTAGATATGACGTTATCTGAACTTGAAAAATGAGGTAAGGATAAATCAACATGAAAATCTGGTGAAAAAATGGCAAAAGAATTTGAACCAAACATAATAGGTTTTCTGTGCAACTGGTGTAGCTATGCAGGAGCAGATCTTGCAGGGACTAGCCGGATAAACTACCCTCCAAATATAAAATCAATCAGAGTAATGTGCTCCGGAAGAGTAGATAATGTATTTGTATTAGAAGCATTTAAAAAAGGTGCAGATGGCGTTCTTATAGCAGGATGTCACCCTGGGGATTGTCACTATCAATCTGGGAATTACAAAACAAACCGGCGCATTAAGCTTTTAAAAAAATTATTGGAAGATCTTGGGGTAGAACCATCTCGTGTGAGATTTGAGTATATATCTGCATCGGAAGGTCAAAAATTTGCAGAGACAGTGACAGATTTTGTATATGAATTAAAGAAACTTGGTCCAAACCCGATAAAGGTAGAAGTATGAAATTAGATGTTGAAAAACTTAAAGGTATTCTAGGAGAAAAAAACGTAAGTGATAGCCCAGCGGATTTGTATGTTTATTCATCGGATGCATCTGTTCATCAAGCAAAACCATCTGTTGTAATACGGCCAAAAACCATTGATGACGTTCAGCAAGTTATGAGATATGCTAATAAAAACAAGATACCTGTTGTTCCCAGAGGCGCTGGTTCTGGTACATCAGGACATGCTGTTCCTATAGACGGTGGAATTGTTATGGATCTAAAACGGATGAATCAGATACTTGAAATCCGACCGGAGGACATGTTAGTCAAAGTAGAACCTGGAGTAGTTGACGACGATTTGAACCGTGCTCTTCAGCCGTATGGTCTGTTTTATCCTCCGGCACCAGCATCTAGTAGAATTGCAACAATCGGTGGAGAAATTGCTACTAATGCATCAGGAGTACGATCAGTGAAATATGGTGCTACTCGTGATTGTGTAATGGGAATGAAAGTTGTTCTTGCAAATGGAGATCTAGTAAACCTTGGATCTAATACACGTGTTCATTCTTCAGGATATCAATTAGAGCGGCTTATAGTTGGATCTGAAGGTACGCTAGGCGTTGTTGTTGAGGCAACTATGAAAATTATTCCATTGCCAAAATATCGCTGTTTAGCAGTTGCAGATTTTAAAAAACTAGAAGATGCAGGTGCTGCTATAACTGATATTATTTCTAGTGGTTCTCAGCCATCTCTCCTTGAACTGATGGATGGTATAGGGATCGTTGCGGTAAACAAGGCGCTTGATCTTGGTCTTCCCGAGGTTGGAGCAATTATCCTTTTCGAAGCAGATGGAAACGTGAAAGAAGCAGTAGATTATGAAATGCAGAAAATGAAGAATATCTGTGAGAAACATCATGGATACGGAATAGAAATGAGTTATGATGCAAAGGAGAGGCAACGATTGTTTGGAGGAAGAAAAAAACTATTCGCCTCGCTTTCTATGTATAAAGAGGGCATTGTTTGCACTGATCTTGCTGATGATATGGGTGTTCCAACTTCAAAGATTGCAGAGACTGCAAAAAAAATTCATGAAATTGCAAAAAAACACAATGTGATAATGGCTGTGTATGGACATTGTGGTTCAGGTGTGATACATACGAAGATAATGTTTGATGTCAAAAAACATAGCCAGTGGGATGAAGCAGAAGATGTGGTGAATGAGTTATATGATTATGTTCATTCTGTAGGTGGAGTAACTTCTGCAGAGCATGGGATAGGATTATCTAAAGCACCCGCCTGGAAAAAGGCACGAAAGGACATCCTCCCTATGATGAAAGCGATTAAAATGGCACTTGATCCAAATAATATTTTAAATCCCCATAAACTTATGGATGCACCGGATAATTGGGTGAAATCGACAAACCTTAGGTATCGGGTGATGTCATGAGTGCAAAATCACCTGTAAAAAAAACCACCTCTGCAAAAAATGAGAGTTTTAAACGATTACAAAAATGGGAAGGAGAATTTAATAAATGCATTCGATGTGGCTACTGCTATGAGCTTTGCCCAATATTTAAGTCATTTAACTGGGAGTCAAGTACGCCTCGAGGTAAACTTTTACTTCTTTATGGGCTGCTCTCTGATGAGGTTAAACCTTCAGCTGACATTGCTGAGAAGATATTTGAATGTTTTTACTGTGAGAATTGTACTAGTAACTGTTCGGCTGGAGTACCTATAACCGATATTTTAACTGATGCTAGAAAAGATTTTATTGATGCTAGTTTCGATGTGGATGGCACTACAGTAACAATTGATGAGGATCGATGTAGTGCTTGTGGAATGTGTATATCTGTTTGCAAATCAGAGGCACTCTCTTTTGTAGAGAATGAATTAGGTGAAAGAAAGGTTGATGTTAATAAGGCTGACTGTAAGGGTTGTGGTTTGTGCATATCTACATGCCCTTCAGGTGTGCCATACCAAAAAGAAGGCTTTGGAGTCACAACGGATGAACTGGAGACACAGATTACAAATTTTCTGAATACAAATGATAAGAAGATAATTGTTTTTTGCTGTAATTGGTCAATATTTCCAGGACTACAGATGAGTGAGTCACCAACGTTGATAAACACTTCATATGGGGTTATTGTAACTATGTGTGTTAGTCGTGTCACACCAGAGTTAGTCCTACATGCATTCAAGGAGGGTGCATGGGGTGTGATGGTTGCCGGCTGTCCAGCTGGAGAATGTGAGCATGATGGAAACTATAAAGCCAGACGGAGATTATTGTTATTAAAAAATCTACTTACTCAGCTTAATATTGAATCCGAACGACTCAGGATGGGGTGGTTTTCCCGTGGTGAATCAGTAAAGCTCAAGCAGGCTATGGATGATTTTGTTGACGATATAGAAAAATTGGGGCCAATTAAATATCTTTCAATGATTAGTTATTGGTAAGAATTGTTTGTAAAAACAAGGCACTTCAGCAATTTAGAGTTGATGCAATATCAAAATTTCAGATAGAAAAAACTGAGTAAATAAATGTAACAATACATGCCATCGCTGGTGTAACTCCATCTTTAATCCAATTCTTACTCGGACGTTTACTTAGATCCCAAGTAGTTGTGAAAGAAAGAATATCCCATTCGATAGAAAGATATTTCCACTTGTTTCAGATTCAGGCAATTAGATATTGGTGGATGGTTATATGGTAAAAGAAAAAATAAGAAATGAACTCAAGGAATGTTTTAGAAAATGTGCTTTTGGAAGAAAACAACTTAGAAAATGTGTTACTTATACTATGAACGCAGGGTTGACAAAAGAGGAGGTTTTAGCCATTACCGATAAGAGGGGCAGTGGGGTTGTTAGACAGTACGAAGCATCTCTGTGTTCTATAGTAGCTGCGAGTCAATTGTTTAGATATGAAAAAGAGCATAGGCATGTGAAAGCCAAGTCTGTTGCATTAGCCGATGACGAAAAAGAGGAAATAATGAATAAACTTAGAGACTGTTTTAGGAGGTGTGTTTTAGCTAAAAGCC
>Ga0222701_1000248_pt1 | contig 22488 bp, 48 predicted proteins | sample AntAcemetage1502_FD_179825 | JGI IMG/M metagenome (GOLD analysis project Ga0222701, IMG submission 179825) | Saline water microbial communities from Ace Lake, Antarctica - #1502 | ecosystem: Environmental > Aquatic > Non-marine Saline and Alkaline > Saline | place: Antarctica: Ace Lake... | reverse complement strand
AAGCATATTTAAAAACCTGTATTAAGAATAAGGAAGTTGCAGAGGAAACACTTGAACGTCATACTGATATACTTGAAAAGACAATGATAACATCACCAGAAGAAATATATAAAAAATATGCTTATATGTATGGTAACAAGATTGACCCTTGTAATTCAGCGGGTACGGGGAGGATATAACAACGGAAAGGAGATTGTCGTTTCACTGCTACGACAATTAACCGGTGATTATGGCAATAATTTTAATGAAAAAAATCTTCACCACAGTGGGTAAAAGCAGATTAGAATTAGAATAAGAATGTGGAATGGTATATGGTTACAAGGATTACCAGCAATCGTAAGAGGCGCTGACCCCTATTGTCCTGTAATCATTAGAGAACCAGTACCCATGAGCATGGGTTTGAAGTATGTTATACCCGACAAGCATTGAGAGACCAGGTTAAGCCCCGGTACAATATGATGGCATACGTTATCAGGAATGCTCAGTTCCACATTCTATTACAAATAAAAAGGAATATAATGGAAGAATCAAAAGGTAATAAATTGAAGTTATTAGAAGGTGGTAAGAAAGAGAAGGAAAAGCAAGCAATATATTGGCATATAAGGATTGTAAAAGTTAATGGAGAAATAAGGGAATTTGATGATGTTGTTAGTATTGAACCTACCACATCAGGTTTACTGGCAATATCTTCTATATACTCTGGCATTGTGGTAATACCTTTCACTAGGATTGATGAATATTCTCTTAAACAAATACCGAATGATGAGGAAGAATAATAGGAGAAGATTAATATGGATTTAAAGCAGTTACGTGATAAAATAAGTAAGCAGGCAAAAGGTGCACATATTGCAATATTATCAGACAGTGATATCGCATCAAGTAAAGAAATGATACCAACACCAGCCTATGACCTTAATAGAATATTGTCCGGCTCATTGTTCAACGGATTGCCAAGTAAAACACTTACCCTTCTTATCGGTCCAGAAGCATCAGGTAAATCATCACTTATGTGCTTGTGTCTTGCTGAAGCGCAAAGAAAAGGATATAAACCTGTGATAATAGATACAGAAGGAGCATGGGATAAGGATTTTGTTAAGAGGTGGGGGTTAAATCCCGATGAAATACTATACATTTACACACCATGGGTTGACCAGGTTTGTGTTATATTGGCTAACCTAATAGACTCAGGCGACACAAAGTTGGCCATAGCAGTAGATTCAGTTGGTGGATTAGAAAAGAAAAAGTTGTTTGATGATTCACTTGATGGCACAGTTAAAGCAGACCAGGGTACACTCCAGAAAGAAATAAAGCGTATGCTGAAACTTCTACTGAATGTATGTAAAGGACAAGATTCGATTGGGTTGATGGGTGGTCATTATTATGGAAATCCAACAGGATATGGTGAGGCCGATAAGGTTGGTGGAGGACATTTTGCTAAGTTAGCACCTGATATCATTATAGCATTGAAGAACTCAAAGGTTTTTGAAGACCCAAAAGCTGCCGTAAAAGATAGAGTTATAATAGGTAATAAAATCACAGCTATAACAATAAAAAACAGATATTATCCGCCATTCAATGAAGCAACTATTGACATAAATTATCGTGATGGTATCAATGCTTACGCTGGCATGTTAGAAATTGCTATAAAGGCAGAATTAATAGAGCAAGCAGGAGCATGGTATAATTTCCCGGATGGCACAAAACAACAGGGAGCCATTAACGCCTTAGCATCCTTAAATGGTAATACTGAATTATTGGATAAAATTGATAAGTGGCTCAAATCAACAGGTTATTCTACAATTAATTCAAATGTTGCTGACGCCATTGCATTGAACGAAACTGACCCATACAATGATGAAGAAACGCCAGTAAAATCAGTTAAAAAGAAAGGTAAGAAATGAATATAGGTACATTTAAAAAATTACCAGAAAAGGGACCAGTTCATAATCGTATTGGTGAGATATTCTTGGAAGGAGAAAGCGTTGTTGGCCAAAAGGCCATTAAAGATGTTGGTGATAGTGTGACATATTATGAGATTTCTAAAATAACAGACAAGGGTTATGAATATGATATGAGGATTGAGGTATTAACAAAATAATGTTGACTTGACTGATGATATATGTTATACGTATATCAATGGTAATATTGTATGTAAAAAGTGCCTAGAAGAAAAACGAGAATCAGAATTTGTTGAAAAGGTTAAAAAATGAATACTTACCACAAAATACAAACTATATACAAAAGAGACCAGGAGACCAAGTTTAAGACTCTGCTTGAAGGACAATATTCTTTACCTGAATTTGAGTACCTGAAGGATAATGAATGGACCTTTACAGAAAAGGTTGATGGTACAAACATTCGCCTTATGTATGACGGCACTACTTTGCGTTTTGGTGGTAAAACAGATAAGGCACAAATACAAAGTGGGTTAGCTAATAAACTCTCTGTGTTCTGTTCTGATAAACTGGAAGAATTTAATAAAATGTTTGCTAATGACGATAATGAAAATCCTATCCAAGTGTGTTTATATTGTGAAGGATATGGACCAAAAATTCAGAGTGGTGGTAAATACAGAAAAGACCAGGATATCGTGTTGTTTGATATTAAGGTCGGTAGATGGTGGCTTAACCGTAATGCTGTTGAAGCTATAGCAAATACTCTTGGACTTGATGTGGTGCCTATAATAGGTTTTGGTACACTTGATGATGCTATTGAAATGACACGTGAAGGATTTAAATCTCAATGGGGTGACTTCATAGCAGAGGGAATTGTAGCCAGACCAGTGGTTGAATTAAAAGCGCGTAACGGTGAAAGAATAATAACAAAAATAAAACATAAGGACTTTATTCAAAATGGTTAAAGAAGATAATGAAATTTATTATGTAAGTTGGGTCAATGTATTCTTATTAGTTTTTGGAATAATTATACCTTGGGTAAGTGGTTTTTACAATGTATATATAAAATGGTTATTTAATTAACAGGTTAAGTTTACAATATAATATAAATAGTGTATTATAAACATAAAAACAGGAGGCACAAACAAAATGGCAGCAAAAACAGTAAACGTTTATAGGGTAGAATATGAGAAGGGAGGAAATATGATAACAGCCTTCATAGCCGGGTTTTCTGCGGAAGATATCACAGAATATATTCATACAAGGCTTGGCAATGTAAGGGTATCATCACAAGGAATGCAATGCCGATTGGATGCATTTACACCTGGTGTATCAGAAATGGTTTATAGTAACCTAAACAACAAGTATGGAGCAGCAGTAACAGCCGAACTTAACGCATTGAGAGCCGATAAAGAAGGTCAAAATAGTGATAAAAATGCGGAAGATGATGGAAAGAGGCAAGTAAAAGAAGCAAAGAAAATAGTTATCAAAAAATAATGTGAGTTGAATATTATGAATATAGATGTTAAAAACACACGGACCATTGATGGCGTGGAACCAGTTTACCTTGATGCTCCAGATGTATGGTTAAAAGATGTTCCAAGTGATGGTAAGACAGTATTAGGCCAGCAAGAATAAAATCAAGAAATAGGTAATATATGAAAAAAATATGTTTGTATAATATCGATCAAGTATTAACCGATGTTTTATCTGTTAAATATAATATTATACCATCAGATGTGGCCGATATCATTCTTATTGATTGGGTGCCAGATACCCATGACGCTGATAATGCCAAGCAATTAATATTACAGGTATCTTTGATAAAAAAGCATATCAAAAACAATAAGGTTAAAATTATTGTATTTGACCGTTATTTGGCTATATCAGATGTTGAATGTAAATGGTTAAAGAAAAATGGTGTTATTTTACTTGAGCCTGCCTTGAATTACCGAAAGGATTTTGATTATCTGCCAGCATGGATAAAGCCAAAAACAAGTAGTGATATATCAGTTGAGCCGCCAATAAAGATATATGACATAGTATATAATGGCAGTCCAAGTGATAATATGCCACATTTTGAAAAATATCTGTTAACCTATTGTAAAGAATCCACAGATTATAATAATGTGGTGTATAGTCTACCAACCAATTTAATCAAAACATCTGAGTATAATGATAGCGGTTTAATACAGTCGCCATTCGATTACAAGGATGCTAAATTTGCATTATTGTTAGGTACACCAAAACATTATCGTGCAGGACATCTTCATCCAGATTTACCTAAAATGCTTGAAGCTGATTGTATACCATTGATACCATGTGAGAATAAATATTATGGGTCAATGTCAAATATCGTCAATGATTATTTAAGTATTTTAATGTATACAAGCACATATAATAAACTGTACTATGGTTATCTATTGGACGTATATGATTATATTGATTCTTTTTATCCTGAAATGTTTGTAGAAAATGTAGCAAAAATGTTAGAACAATATATTGATTAAATTGTGAGGTAAAATATCATGAAAATGGATTTAACTATAAGCAGGGATATGACAATAAATACAGGTAATTATGGTAATATAAAACCTGGTGTTTCATTAACAATAAAGGATTTTGATGACAGTGACTTATCCAAAATAAACGAAAAATTATCAGATGCCCTTGATTCAGTCATGGCATTAGAGATAATAAAAATGATGGAAGAAGATGATTCTATTAAGAGCATGGGTATAAAGGAATACTATACACATTTATTGTCATGTAAAGATGCCATAGAGAATAGCTTAACAGAATTTCATAAAGAGAACAAATAAAATAGTTTTCAGTGGTGATACTAACTGTGGAGGACGACAAAGTGAATGTAGACGATGAAAAAGTCATTAAGGAAAATCAAATGGTATATACAAGGAAGGAGTTAAAAAGAATGCTTCTGCCTTCAGTTGGTGACATTATAATGGGTAATAAGGTAACATATATCAACCTAGGGAAGCTAAGATATACTGCTTCTTATACTAATGAGCCACCGATAATTGGTGTTGATATTAATGTTGATGATAAGGTATATACTGTTGGTCATATAGATTTGGAGAAAAAGCGCTATACAGCAACTTTAAGCAATGTTATACAAAAGGAGCCAGAGGCGCCTGAGGCTGATATACCTAATGACGATGAAAATATAGCAAAGTTGATTTAAATGGGATTAAACATAATACAGAAGGTTAAAAATCCTATGGTGTTGATAATTACACCATTGCTTACAGGCCATACCATACTGAAGGAATGTAAGAAATCAGTCAAGAGAAATGATATTAAATTTGATTGGGTCTCGCATGAAGGTGAAGGCGAGGCCCCGGAGAATTTGCAATCCGCTATAGATGGTTACAAGGATAAATACAAAGTGTTGCCGCCATATACCTTTGTGCTTGCACGTGATATCATTTGTGGTAGGCACATGATAGATAGACTGCATAATAAACTTAAAGATACCCCTGATAATATAGGGTTTTCATACTGTCCTTTTGAATTTAAAGGGCACCTAAACATGAAAGTGCCTCCTATTGAATATAACATCAATAAATTAATAGTAAAAAATTATATATCAGGTGTCAGTTTATACAAGTCAAATGTGCTGGAAAAGGTTCATGGATTCACTGCAGAAAAATTCTTACATAGACTGAATGATTGGGCTATGTTTATTAGATTATACAGGGAAGGATATAGTGGCATATTATGTAAGGATACCTATTTCATAGCCATCAGCAGTGAAAATGACATATCCTCTGGTAGTGATGAAGAATATGCCATGTCATATAATCACGTTGTTGATAATTATATTAGAGGTATAAAACTCTAATTATACGTGTATCATATTGTAATCATTACTTAATTCATTTGATATATAACGCCTATGACATTTCTTGTAATCCTTTTCTGAGCAACACATTACAATATTCCTGGTATCAGTGTATTCTTTAAGCTTTTTGATACCTTCCGCAAACGGTTCAGTCTTGATATATTCCTTAAAAGGCATATCTTGAAACCCACCCAATAAGTCACCCATCCACAGGTATTCTATATCATGGCCCAGACAAAAGGATGTTAAATTTTCTTGCTTGAAACGTGAATACCTGCTTGTTGGATGTGACCTAATATCAACCAAGGTCTGTATCTTATTATCCATAAGTTTACTATAAAATTCATCCATTGTCAAATTGCTTGTACCAATTGTGTATACCTTTTTCATAATCACCGCATCTTCAGCGTCTTCATTATTTACAGGATATATAAGACCTACCATATTATATTCACCTTTTAACAATATTTTTCGTTATATATTCCGTGACGACCATCATCTTGCCCGTCTTCGTATCCATCATGTAAACCAGCATCACATCCTGCCATATAACCATCATCATATCCTTCATGGCTTCCTTCATTATGACCATTAATATAACCACGGTCAAAGGCTTCTTGCAATGCATCCTCTACGACTAATACCACATCATCAATACCATTAGAAATATTAATGTCAAGTTTATATTTCTCACCATTTCTTGTTTCAATTTTCATATGTTTTCTCCTTTTGGTTCCGAGGCCAGGTTCCGCCCCTGGATAACGGAATTCAAAGTCCCGTATGCTACTGTTACATCACCTCGGAATATCATTTTCCTTATTTTGGTACCCCTGCTTGGATTCTCACCAAGAAACAATAGAATTTAAACCTATCGGCTATGCCAATTTGCCTACAAGGACATTGTTATTTATACTGTTTTTTGCTCCTTATCAAATCTTTCCCAACACTTTTCTTTGGTTTTAAAGTATTTACAGCCACTAAAAGAACCTCCCCAAATACATTCCTTCCATTTAGGTTTCTTGTTATAGTCAGCGGACTGATACCACCAACAAGGGCATATATATTTTCTATTTTCCATCCCTACCGTGAATGCTTTTCCAGCTTTCCAATCATCATAAGACATTCCACCAAATTCATTAAGATGATGACTTTTAGTACCTAGTACAATGCCGGGATTCACCTCTACAACCTGTAAAACATCCTTTTTATCCTCACGCTTTTCAAAGTCTTCATATTCAAATACAACATGATGTTTACCTGTTCCATTACAAGTATTACATACCACGGCAATACCGTCCCTTTCCGCCATTCCTACAAACACTCCTGTTCCCTTACATGATTTACATTTTTCATCAAATTCAAGTATATGCTTTCCCATAATTTTCACCTTTCTATACTGTTAGTGCTATAACCTTAATTTCATATCATTCCTTTCTTAATCTAATCTGCTTCCAACGTGTGCAGGAATACCTGCGTCCTGCAATACCATAGCGAAGGCACCAGCGTATGCTGTTTTCAGTTCATAACTTTGTCCGCCTTCATGTATCCAGATGTTAAATCCGCCATAATACGAGTCTTTATTAATGCGTATGCCCGCCTTTTTGAGTCCATTAACAAATTTGGTTCCCAGGCCTTTGCATTTCACATTGACCCATGCGAAGCCACAAATACCCTGAGGTACATAGTATTGTTTGACTGTTTCACTTTTATCATTCGCCATATTTTTATGCTCAGTAACAATCATGGGGGTTGGTGTGGTGTCTTTCATTGCCTGCTCACCGGCCTTGACGGCTTCATCGTATAACGTAATAGCGGTGTTTAATTTTTTCATGGTTTTTACTCCTTTCTTACCTCAATTTATATGTTATTCCTTTCTTTATACTATTTTACCGTCATTATCAAATTCATAATCATTAGCAATAAGTGATTCAGTAATAAGTTCATCACTTGTCAAATATTCGTATTCTCTCCATAATGATTTCAATGCTTCCTCAAATAATTCTAATGCTTTATTTAAATTCTCAACAATATTATCATCATTTTCGCCTTCCTCTACTACCCTGACCCGATCAACTTCTATTTCCTCGGACTGTATTCTACCAACCATTCCTCCGCCAAGATAGTTTTGGAATGCTCCGAATTTCTTGGGTAAATCAATCTCACTGTACCAGTCAAATGATAGGTTACGTGAATCAACACCTATGTGATTATCTCGTCCAAGTATAGAGAAATAAACATCACTTTCTTTAAAAATAACACCAACATCAGCACAATCATCGACAAGATTACTAATAGTGCAATCCCACCAATCACAATCCACATTAATACCACGGTGCTTGTTAAGTGCCTTTTCCTTTACATCTTCGGATAACTCATTGAAATTGTACAACATAGTTTCAACTTTTCTCATGGTTTTTACTCCTTTCTTATCAGTTATGGGTAATACTACTATACGAATTGGATGATGTCAAGAATAAAAAGGGATAAAGGATATTAACCTTTATAGGGGTATTTGATTACATTATTACCACATTATCATACTTTTCTAATTGCTTCAGTCCAGGCTCAATAACATTGCTATATATGTTGTATCTATTGGCTAATTTAGACCCTATTGGACTTATATAAAATGTTTTGTTACTATTTTGTTTAATCATACGAATTAGTTTAACCATTTCGTCATCAAACACTTTCTTGTATTCTGCTGGATGATAAAAGCTACTGTCATCATTACTTGGATATTTTTTGGTAATAAATCCATAGGAATTTGGTTCATCACGTAACAATGCAGCACCAGCTTTACCCCTTCGTTTGAGATTATCACCGAATACAAATACAGCATCTGGATTATCTCGTAGGAACTGTTTTGTTATAGTTTTCATAGTATACCTTGTTAATCAGTAATAAATGACAGATTATTGTTTGATTCAAGTGTTAATGAGTCATAAATGTCTGATTATTTGGTGGAAATATCGGGTGTTCAGTGTTCAGTGGATTTGTATGGTTGGTTTTCGTTCCAAAAAAGCATCAACATCCGTCTGATATCATTCACACACGTTTCTTTATTTGTATATTTACGTCCAGTTGCCCGTTTAAAAAAGGATGGAATCTTAGAATCGGCCATTGTTTCGTGTAATGTTTTTATATTTTTCATATTTCACTCCTTTTATTTTTTGGCGGAAATATCGGGATTTGAACCCGAATTATCTGATAGACAGTCAGACGTGCTACCTGGTTACACTATATTTCCATTTCTTTTTTAATCTTCTATATTACCATACAATAATGTAAATTCCTCGCCATTTTTACCTGCATCAAATGCTATCCTCATCATGTCAGGAATTGACCAACAATCATTAAAATCCCTGGATAAATTAGAATCTTCAGGCTCACCGTCACCAACACTGAATACTCGTTTCCCATCAATATAGATTTTAAGAACATCACGATAATCTCTATCTTCTAATTGACTCTCGGAACAACTTAACACATTAACTTCCATATATTTTCTCCCTATTAAAGTAATTCGTCTTTACGTATTCTATCATTCTGTTCACATACCCATTCAAGGAACTCAGCAAAGGAAACCATATCCCCAGCGTCTATAGGAAGTAATGTTGATGAATTTATCCTGATAAAGCTACCACCACCTGCATCCGGGAACTCAACGGTCATGGTAGGGTCAATGGTATCATCATCACGTAGTATAGTTGAATCAGTAAAACTTTCAAATTCTATTTTCTTTATCCTTGCTGCTAATTTCATTGCTTATTCCTTTCGTTTTCTGTTCTGTTTGCCATGCTAAAACTCTTTCCATGGCTGTTTTCGTGCATTCCTCAAGTATACCTTCCTCTTTGAGAAAATCATTGAAGCTTCCACCTAAATTTTTATTTTCTGTGCTCATAATACTCACCGAATTAGACATATTGTTACCACTTGTTAATAAATGGTAACGTTTTGTCTTACATCACACAATCACATACTAACATATTACCGGTTAATGTCAAGAAGAATTTTATTTTTGTAGCCAGGGTGGGGGTCGAACCCACAACCTCTTGTTTCTAAAACAAGCACCTCTGCCTATATTGGGCTACCCGGCTATTTTATCTATATTTCCTTATACAATACACTGAGTTTTGCTTCATATTGAATTCCATTGATAATAATACATTCAATGTTATCAATGTCACTGATTGTAACATCCAAAAGGTCAAGTATCAACTCGTCCAAGTCAACATATTCAGTAAGTGGAATAATCATATAGTAGCCACTATCATAATACACCAACATGTTATCAGAGAATACCTCACCTTCTATCAATGCTTCCTCAACTAAATCTGCATCCAGTCCATATTTCTCTGCAATTTCCCCTGCCTCATTTCTTTTGTAATTCTCTGTAGTCCATATATCTCTCATATCACACCTCCATTTATTTATATTATATATCTTCTTCCGTGTACATATTTAATCCTTAAATTTTCACGTCTAACTCCATTAACGATAACACATACTATGTTCTCAATCTTACATATATTTTTCGTAAGAAGCCACAGTATCTTATCAGGTGCATTTATATCATTAGTTTGGCAAGTACCGTAATTACCGTTAAAATCAATATATACAATCATATTATCAGAAAATACCTCACCATATTTAAGTGATTCCTTTACTTTTGATAAGTCCAATCTGTATGTTTCTGCAATTACAACAGCCCTGGCCTTTGCCTTTGCAATAGCAAATGCTTTTTCATTTACTATATCATATGGTGTCCTTACATCACACTTCTTTATGTTAATGCTTGCCTCATATTTAACTCCATCAATGATGATACATGTTATATCATTAATGCTATCAATTTCATCTTTAAGCAAATATTCTATTAAATCTGATACATCATCCCATCCATCGAGTTGTCTAACATAATATTCATCATCATAATACACCAACATGTTATCAGAGAATACCTCACCTTCTCCTAACGCTTTCCTAACCATTATTGCATCCAAGTTGTACTTCTTTGCGATTTCATCCGCTTTGTCTTTATTAGTGTATCCCTTCGTTGTCCATATATCATTCATATCACGCCTCCATTTAATCAGACCATTCTAATATTTTCTTTTTCATTAAATCAAACAAATAATTAACATCTTGTTCTTTCAAATAATCTTCCTTCTTAAATGTTTTCATCAGTTCATTTATTCGTTCAATTTTATCTTCAGGGGTCTTTTCATTTTCGTATGATATATTTAAACTGCCATCATCATTAATTGAAAAGTTTGCCTTGCCCCATTTTTCATCAAACTCTTTAAAGACCATATCATTATATATATCATCAGTCAATCTTTTTAATAATAAATAGGCAATTTTCATTTCCTTTGCTTGCTTTTCAGAACAAACAAGATGACCATGTACCCTGAAATACTGCTCCATGTTCTTGATTTTATATCCCATTATTTTGAAAAGATAATATGAATCCCAGTCATTATCATTCCAAATAAGTGGAAACCATCTAATAATATTTATAATACTGTGTCGTAAACGTCTTAATTTATTAAACATATTCTAACCTCTTTATTTTTTCAAGTATACTATAACATTATTATAATACATTGTAAATGATTATTTCTTTTTTCTCCAAGGTGGCTCATCATTCTTGTCATCCTTGATGTTATGGATAGGTATAATTCTATCCAAAATGTCAACTGTAGGCTCAATCGCCTTTTCAATTATAGCAGAATCTTTATATGCTCCTTTTACTTCATCAATAGGCACGTTTGAAGAATATATGTTCTTTGCTTTCATGGATTCTTTGGCAGAATCCAAGTTGATTACTTCTTTAGCCTTGGTACGTGATAAGACACGCCCGGCACCATGTGGAGCAGAATAATTCCACTCAGCATTAGACTTACCCTCACATATTAATACACCGTCCTCCATATTAAACGGAATCGCGCAACGTTCATTTTTATATGATGCTATTGCTCCTTTTCGTATAATAAAGTCGGAGAAATTGATATAATTATGTATGGTTTCTATGTAGTCAAGAACATCAAGGTCATCTTTATCGATTCGTAATATGCTTATTATTTTATCAGCAATTTCACGTCTGTTAAGAGTTGCGTATGACTGCACCATTATCATGTCATAAAAATATTCATACATATCCTTACCTTCTAAAAACTCTAACCCAGTGGACTTTACAGTAATATTTTTATTCAGTGATGTACGTAACTTCTGAATTTCTTTACCTAATTCTTTTCCTTTATAGGCAAGTTTCAGCATATTCAATCTCATATCAAATATTTCTTTCGTATCATCACGACCATCCTTGGCTATTTTCTGCCAATAATCACATACCTTTTTACCCAAGTTTCTGGAGCCAGTATGTATTGTAATCCATATGTTACCTGTTTCCTTGGACTTACCTATTTCGCAAAAATGGTTGCCTCCGCCACATGTTCCTATAGACCGTAAGGCATAATCAAGAGTGATACCCACGCGGTTACACATATCAACAAAGTAATCATAGTCATACTTAGGTGCCTTTACATCCATACCCAATTTTCCATTCAAATGCTCAGTAATGAGAAATGCTTGCTTCTGCATATTAACATAATTAAGCCGGTCTTCTATATTATACGCATCATCATTAACATCGGTACCAAAAGGAACAGAGGAACGTATCAATTTATCAAAGGTCTCTCGGTCATTCTCATAGATATAATCATTTATAGCTATTTCAAACGACAGCATCCCGCATGACCCGTCCACACCGACCACATTAGGTATAATTTTGTCACCAATAGGCATAGTGAAACCTATAACAGAACCGGCGCCAGCATGACAGTCCGGCATAATTTTTATGGGGTTAGTAAACGCAGGATGATTAACCATTTTAACAATTTGAGCCATGGTCGTTTCGTCAATGCTATCAATCATAACGGTTGCTGTGGTATATTTTCCATTTATTGTAAACATTTTATTCACCTTTTATATCTTAAATCATTATAAACTCTGTTAAATTTTCTTGTTTGAAAAAAGCCCTGAGAATTTTAACCGTATCGTCTGAATAATTATCACCATACTTATCATAATTATGATCCAAATCCTCAAGATAAAAATCCTTAGTTTTCATTTCGTTCATTGGTGGTATGCCATCATCTACTAATATTTTGTGCGCCTGATTCCACTGATAACCAAGTCCTTCAGAACATTCCAACACGTCACTAAATTCATAAAGATCAACTTTTGCCATAATATATCACACTTCCTTTCAAATGATTTACTAACCAAAGATATAATAACACATCCATGAATTAAGTCAAGTAATAATTATTCTATTTTAAAGTAAACCTTATCATCTACATTTTTAAGGTACCTAAGTATCAGTTTTTTCATTGGGTTACCTAACTTAACGAGTCACTTTTTTTATTCGTTCTCTTATATTCACTGTATGTCTCCCTGTTACTGTACCAGGCCATGTACATCTTACCATCTTTTATGTAATCTACTATGCTGAAATCACTGCCCATGGTAAGGGCTTTTATAACAATAAATACACTAACAATAATTGCAATATCAAATATCATTTCTTCTACCTCACTTTCAAAAACAATATAACACTATAACCAACGGATGTCAAGAGATATCTAATTTATTCCGATCTCGCAACACGCTTCTGGTCGTTTCATCATCTCATTCCCCCTATAGTGCTAATTGTTGGGTTGCTTATCTTCAATGGCTCCTTTTGATCTTGCATATTCCATGTAGCGCTTGACCTTTTTCTTTTTGGCATCAATTTGCATACTGTTCAGCGTAAAACATATACCATGTTCACCAAGTAGTTCAATGACCCCGTAAACATCATTAAGTTCATGCGCTATAAGATCAAAGTTAGTTTCTGTTTTGTCTGGATGGCGGTCTTCTAACCCAAACCTTAGTGCTTTATTGACGTTCTTGATTACTTCAGCGCATTCTTCACTTAGACATGCTAATAGATGTTCTTGGCTTGTCATCCCATCACCCTATATCTCCCCTTCATCATCTATATCTTTACGAATTAACATTACCTTTTCCATCTTTTTCTTTACCTTTACTTGTTTATTCTGATTAAATAAATTTATAAGGTTTGTCGTATTGGCCAATATTAACATCGTTGTACCAACCAACATCAAAATAATCAGTCATAACATCAGAATTATCATGATTACCGTTATTCATTACTTTTATAACTTCACCAAGAAAATCTTTTGCTATACCACTGAAATGCTTATCATACCAATAAACATTAACATCTATATGATCTGTTACCGCCATTCGTGAATTAGCTAAATTACGATCTCCTATGTTACTGTTATAATTACTAATAAAATCAATATCACCACTTCTGATATTGAGAACAAAAGTTGAATTGTGACGAACAGCCATGGTGGCCTTTACACCATATTTTTTACATACTTCTTTTATCTTAGGTGCCAATTCTTTTTTGTTTTCTTTACTGAAATATGCCATCTTTTACACCTCACTTTCAAGGACAATATAACATTAATACCTTTGCCTGTCAATATATATTAAACAAAATCCAATATCACATTATTTTGTTCCCATAACTGGTTAATTATTTTCTGTTCATTCTCACCCTTTATTGAGTTGGCCAGGTTCTTATGCGGTGAGGTATCAATCATCAAAGATATAACAAAATCATATACTTGACTATACACAATAGACTGTCCTATCAAGTCTCTAATGGACGAACCATCATGACCTTTCTTAAACTCAACAGCGATATTTAACCCATTGAATTTGATTTCCATATCAGTACGATGCTGTGTACCGAATAGATTCATATTATGGACAACAGACTTTTTGTCGCCTTCCCAAGTAACTGATTCTTCTGCTTTTACCCTAGCAGTTGATTCCTGTAACCCATTATACTTTGTATACAATTCCTTTACCTTGTCCACAAGATGCGGATAAATAAAACTCTTTATATATGACTCATCCCTCTTTACATAATCGATTGTGTTGTAAATGTAAGGACTTTCTATTGTTTCCACCAACTGATTCAATATCTCGGTTCTTTTCTGTGACTTATTCATATTTCCTCCAGTAGTTTTATGCTGTTAAATACTCATAAAAGTTTTTGTTCCATATTGCATCAACTAAGGCGTCATGTTTACCTATAGGACCCTCAAATTTAGGTCTCTTGATATCATCGGCCAGTTGCTTCAAGTCACGACAATACATTGGCCATCCCTTTGGTAAATTAATCATTGCTCCAAATAACCAGCAGAAGACAACCCAATCATAATCAGCATAATAACCCCAAAATTCCGGTATATCATCACCGATAAAGTTTAATATTTCTGTTGGTATCTGCTTCTTTGGCATCCATAAATTACAGTCTTCTGGTGCAGGTAATTGTGATATCACATTCTCCTTAACCCAATCAGATGCTTTAGATGAATCAAAATCGGTACTTATAGCGTAAAATGTCCGCCCATCCTCACATTTAATTCCAATTGAGATCAAATCAATTGTGCATGGATACTCAATAAATTCAGTATCGATAAAATATTTCACTTTTCCTCCTTATTTTTTATTATTCATACAATATCACATTACCATTGTCAAGTAAATAAAAAAACCCGCCATTAAGGCAGGTTAATTTATTATTATTTTAGAACTCCTGGTGGGATTCGGACCCACATATACCTGGTTAGAAGCCAGATGCCTCTCCAATTAGACTACAGGGGCTCATACTTTATGTTGCATATTTATAACTTCTTTGTATAATTTACCTATTACTAGTATTACCGCTAGAAATAGTAAACCTATCATGAACGATGGTGATGTACCTAACACAGCGTCAATCTTATAACCGGTGTACATGAACAGAACAGAACAAATCGGTATAATAAAACCATATGCGCTTATTGACATTATAGTTTGTAACATAATACACCTCCTTAACTAACTATAGATTTTATGGCATTGACAACTGGTGACGTAAACAATGCTATAAGAACTGAATAAAGGGCAAATGATCCTATTGCTTCACTTAAATGTAATCCACTGTATTTTGATTTAAGTGATGTGATAATCATACCACCTATAACAAGGCATCCCAGGTGAAAAAATGGAAAGTTATTTGGTGAAACCTCATAACTTGCATATCCAAATGATGCGGTGATTAATACAATAAATGCTGATAAAAGTAAAGTGCTGATTGTGGATTTTTTCATGGTGTTACCTCCTTGTTTTTTATATTCACCATATACATATCAATAACCATACTAGAATAGAGTAAAAATAAAAATAAATATAAACAAGTGATAATAATAGTTTACAAGGACTGGGTTTTCTTGTATACTCACCATATCAAGAACATGTAATGAATTATTAAATTATATTGAAAGGAACGTTAAATGAAAAATAATAACACACCACAACACCTTTACATACTAAACCATCCATATGTTCTGAATGATGAAATATTCTCGCATAAAAAAGGTGTAAGATTGTTTTGTGAAATGAGACATATGAATTATGATGAATTTATTGAAGGTAAGTGCATTGATGGCTGGACACTAACTGTTATATAATTTAGTCGAAGAAATTAGATACATTATTATTTTTATTAATATATTCAGTTATTTTGAATGGCGGTTTATTACATACTTCATGGACACCTTTTTTTACCTGAACTTTCCACTTGCAATCAATATCTTTAGGATAACCATTTCTTGCCCATTCAAACGGTGATGAATCTGCTATCAATTTCCATTTCTTATTACTGATAATTGGATAAACATATCTAAATTGATAACCGAAATACTTTGTGTAACCCATTGATTTTGTTACTTCATATGTTCTTGACTTGAACTTACCAACCCTTTCACCTGTTGATAATCCTTGCATTGTCCGAGCATGAACCCTAACACCATCACCATTCAAATACATTTCAGTCTCGATATATCCACCATAAAAAAAATTCGATGCCTGATATACATACCCTGGCTTACCTATTATACCATCAGACCATGAAAATAATATCTTAATGTCAAGATTCGATTTTATCCATTTTATGACCCTTGATATAAAATAACTCTCGGTGTTTTTAGGGCAATCATCAGATACGCATAGTTTACCTATCTCATAATAATCCTTGGTGTCTAGTATAGGAAATGCTTTCTTGATTGTGTGTAAAGGCCTGACGCCCCAACCTAATGTGCATACAGCAACAAGTTCATCCTTTATAAAACCACCTATTGCATATTTCGTTATACGGGGCATTACCTTGGAATAGTGATATTTTTGGATTAATGCTTTGGCTTCTGGAAGTGATATCTCTTTTACTTCATCTAACATTTATATGCCTTTGGTTGGGGTAAATGGAATTGAACCATTATCCACTGGCTCAAAACCAGTAATATTGCCTTTATACTATACCCCTAAAATTAATATGATGTGTTACCGTACACAATTTTAAGGACTTACTGTTACATATCCACCTTGGTTTACGGTCTAAATTACCTTCCAGCCACCATAACTGGTATGCCAAGGCCGTGATTCCCCGGTACGGTGGGGTCGGTGGTTAGCCGTCTTTCTCTTTATAACACGTGAATAATTTTAATGTGGACTGTCAGGAATTTAACCTGAGTCTCCATGGTTAAGGGTCATGGTCTTGTCATGCCCTATCATCGCAGTGCACTCTCACTATGCTACAGACCACTGGCCGTTTTATCCTTCTCACGCGCCGCCCTAAGAGTAATGGGAGAAGGGGTGTGACTTGATTCCAGTAACATCCAAGGGATGACTGCTACCGAACAATCGTAACGACCGCCCACACCAGCTTAATACATCTATTCTATTATGTTTAATTCAACCTTTACCACCTTTAATTCACCTATGAAACGGTTAACAGGTGATTCATAAGTAGCATTGTACCACTTAGCAGTTGAAATTGCTGCCTTTTCGGCCACTTCCTTACGTTTTACAAGCCATACATTTTCTGTGGTATCATCCAATTCATATTCAATATCTACACAGTAATCATCATTAGAGGTCATTGTATCATACCCTAACAATTTTCCCTTATAGGACAATCCGTATCGTATATCAGACATTTTACTCACCACACTTTCAGGTATAATATAACAGGTAATTAATCACTTGTCAATATTTTGTTTTCCATCCATAGGCTAAAAGAAACCATTCAGTTTCTTTACTTGCTGATATTTTTGGTAATTTATGAACACTGCGAAGATGCTTTTTCATCCACTCTTTATAACTATTTTCTTCGTCCATTGTCCATGTATATTTAGTATACCAATTAGGGTTATCGGTTAATTCTTTATTAGGATATACCAATCCAACCCTCTTAAACATTTCAGTAATACATTCTTTATATGCTTTTGTTTTATTCATTTTATCTATCTCTCCTGACATTTATTGGTTTAACATTGCTTAAAATGTCATCTATCTGATTAATAATATCGGACATATATTGACTTTCGGTTATAATAATTGGTTTACCGCCACACCAACGACATGGATGCTCATATTTACCATCCCATTCATGATTACATTCAGTACATTTATATAATGACATGCTATAGCCTCCTATTATTTGTTTCTTAGAGTATATCAGAATATGATTTATATGTCAAGTTTTGGTAGCTGGTATAGGAATCGAACCTATTACTTCTACCGTGTAGGGATAGCACTCTACCAATATGAGTTAACCAGCTGTAATTATTTGGTGGAACGAGCGGGGCTCGAACCCGCAAAATTTTCTCCTTGCAAAAGAGAGGCCTTCCCAGTTTGGCCATCGCCCCAATGATTTAATTTCTTGAGGACGCAGCAGGAATCGAACCTGCTAAAGTACGGGTTGCAACCGTACACCCAACCATTGAGTATTACGTCCTTATTTGGTGGCAGAAGATTGAATCGAACAATCATAGACTTACTTGTTTGCGAGCGCTTTACAGGCGCCGAGGCTCACCACCTGCCCAATTCTGCCGTTATTTCTTATAATTCTACTTGTATTTTCTTATCAAATTCATATTCAAATCCACATTTTCCACACGAACAACTATATGAAATTGTTAATACACCATCTTTATTCATATATATTTCATAATCTTCACGTAATGTTTCATCATCATCATATTTATTATCTGGTCCATTCGATATGAACATAAGCTTTCTATTATATTCATCTATTGGAATCTTACCGTAACTATTTTTCAGCTCTTGAATTCTATTATGTTTATGATCCTCAACATTTTTACAACACTTCGGGCATATTCTCCAAGAATCTGCTCTCATATCATACTTCCTCCTTTTATATCTGGTATTTTATCTTTACCGTTCCATCCCATACAATCTTCGCAAATCTCCTTTGCCCGTCCAAATGGTGTAGCATATTCAGGTCTATGATCCTTATGCAATTCAAACATATTCACATCCCTACCACATCGGTCACATTTCATTTTCTGTTTCCTTTTGTTGATTTAATTTTGGTAATGGTAGACGGAATCGAACCATCGTTTAACATTTAGCCCCAGTTGGTTATACGGTAATTATCCGTCATCCTCACAGGTAATGAACCTGACTCTTGGCACCATGCCATATATGTAACTCACCAGAACCACTATATTTTTATATATGAACGGAGCCGGTTCGACACCGACATTAAGGCTTTTAAATGGGCGGTTCTTTGTTTCGACTAAATACACCCAAATCAGGAGTTAGCCTTTCTCCTATTATGTTTCATCCAAGAGCCAATCAACTTTGTTTCGACATACTCACATTGACACCAAAACATTACTTTGTGATTCCTTACCTTGACCTCAAGACCCGGAATAAAGGCGATAATCAAAGCCACAACTGTTGATCGGACAAAAGGATATAGCGTCTATCTCTTCCGCCATCCGTTCATATCAAAGAACTATTACTTAAAATTTTCAAGAAATTTATCTGTTGTCATGTAACTTACTTTACCTTCGGCTAACAGGCCATAGGTCACACGACCATCAGAAACACTAAATATATCAAGAGACCCTCGATTGGTATTAACCAATTCTTTTTCTCCTATGCCAATTTCTTTTCTTAATTCTGACTCATTCATATTTATTTCCTTTCATTAAATATGTTACACCGTGAACTTAACAAACCAATGTGACTGATTTTTCAACAAAGCGCCACCATTAAATGCTTTCCAAATCTCACCAGAATCGAAAATGGTAGCCTCAGGGAGTTTAGAACGTACTTCATCAACACTCATTTCCTCGGTGTGGCCATGTCTGTAATAAAACCCTTTCCTTGCTGTAAATACACCTTTGTATTTCGACACAGAATCAAAAGCGTGACCCAAAATATCTTTAATTTCTTTTGTTTTCATTACTCTTACCTCACTTTCAAGGATAGGATACACTAAATCTTTGTGTGTGTCAAGAATTATTTATTCAATATTACATAATGCGCTTCATGGTCATAAGGAAATTCGTCCAGTACTGTAGTGGACACATCAAAACGGTCTTCATAATTTTCTATTTTAACGTTTCTACAGATAATTTTCTTTGCTGTTTCAACATTTACCATACTTGAGTATATTCCCACCAAGTAAGTATCACCATAATAAGGACATGTTACTGTTAATTTATATAATTTCATTTTTCTTATATTTGTTTCCATGATATATCTCCTTATTATTGGCGGGACCAAAAGGAATCGAACCTATGTTTTCTGTGCTTCAAACAGACACTTTACCCCTAAGTTATAGCCCCTCATTATTTCTGGTGGACCCAGAATGAGTCAGACATTCATTTATCCCTTATAAGGAGATTACTCTACCGTTGAGTTATGGGTCCATATATTAATATTTTGGTCTGCGCGGGAGGATTTGAACCTCCGACTCCTCGGTTCCAGGCCGAGTACTCTACCAGACTGAGCTACACACAGATAATTTGGAGGGAGCTGGGCTATTCATTCCCTTATGGCACGCTCCCAGAGCCAATACATTACTTTTGGGTGACATACCGGATTTGAACCGGCCTCGATTGAGCCACAATCAACCATGTTACCACTACAACAATGCCACCATATCCTTATAAATTTCAACAATCTTGTATTTTTTATGAGTTATATTCCACATTGGTTCAGTAATACCATATGAATATATATCTTGTATAATATTCTTATCACTGGCAAGTTTATGTATACTCAATCTTGCCTTCTCTAACCTATCAATATCACTTTGAGGAACAAGAACCATAGTTGTTTTATTCATTTTATTTCCTTTCTATACCTGAGAATTTCTTGTATCACACACAAAATTTTCTCGGAATTTATCATAATGTCTTATACAATAATCATCAAAAAATGTTTGGGGGTCACATGGGGCTATATCCTCATGTAATTGATAACGTGTATCATAATCCATCAAATCAACAACAGTATTAAAATCATATTTGATACCATACCAATTTGTGATTTGTTCCTTACCCATGCTATAACTCCTTAATTTTATTTGGCTCTTCCGGGAAGATTCGGACTTCCAATAATAGTTTAACAGACTACCGTGATACCATTTCACTACGGAAGAATATTTCTAATTATGTATAAAATCATATAACTTTTTTATATATATTTTTGTGTCATTGCAAACATCACACCAATCAACTCTAATATATTCCCATCCATTTTTAATTAATATATCGTTTTTTCTTTTATCTCGTTCCATTTGTTCTTTAAAACGTTTATGTTGTGACCCATCTATTTCTATTGCTTTCATTTTATCAGGCCATGCAAAATCTATTGAATAATTACCTATAGGATATTCTCTAATATAATTTTTATCATCAAATTCATTTTCTATAACTTGCATAAAGAATTTTTCTGGCCATGATGCATCATTGTTCCATCTTGATTTACCAATATTCCATGCTCGTCCTTCTTTATGCGCTTTTTTCATTCCCTCTGATATTGACTTTTTATGTTTTTCAGACATAGGCCCGATTTTTACACCTCTACGAACTAACCCGGACGCTATTGCATTTTGCTTAACACGTTCATCTGTTTCTTTTGTTAGTCCTTTATTCCAAGCACCATTTGGTTGTAATCTAAATTTTTCATGTACTATACGATAATGAGAAGAAAATCCTCTTGGTTTTACCTCTTTACCACATAATTTACATTTAGACAGTCCATCATTTGTTAATGTATATTTTTTTTCAGACATAGAATTATTCCTCCTATGCCTATTTATATAATTTGTAGAGCATTTAACTAAACATTAAAATCATATACCACATCTATATTTAAACAGACCTGTGCTTTCCATTATAGCTACATCAGCTTATCTTTATACGGTGGCGTCTTAAATTAGACAATCTAAGTTGACTAGACTTATCATGGATTAGTCAGTCCACATTTCCACTTTTATTCATTACATCCATCCATATCCTTCTTCATCGGGACCAAATGTACCATTATCAAAAACTTCATTCCATGTCCAATGATTTGATAATCTACCATATCTTTCATCAAGATAACATCCATATTTTATCTTCACCATTCTACCATCTTTATAAGGCACAACAGCACCTATTTCCAATTCACTTTCTTTGAGAAATTCACTCATAATATTTTTTACAACATTTTTTAATCTAGTTTCTCCATTCATAACAATTACCCTCTCAAATATCTAACATCTCCCTCTGCATC